>SPJJ01022731.1_pt1 | contig 22452 bp, 22 predicted proteins | sample 3741741 | NCBI WGS metagenome assembly SPJJ01 (sample SAMN10925908, study PRJNA522277) | cold seep metagenome | isolation source: Elba SIP-enriched marine methane seep metagenome, extraction at timepoint T1 | place: Italy: coast of Elba, Mediterranean Sea | collected 2014-05 | reverse complement strand
GCCGAAGCAACAGAGATTTTAAATAAGGTGGTTGATGCTTACAACCGAAAAGCTTATGCTCAGGCCCTTAACTTGGTGGATAAGGCTTTAAAGAAGGATGTTACCAATTCAACGGCCTATTATTATCGGGCCTTGGTTTATAAGGAACAAAAAAAGCTGAGTCAGTCTATTCATAACTATGAATCAGCTTTGAAATATGATCCAGCCTTTAAAGATGCCTATTTTGGCCTTGCTGTGGTGCTTGATGAGAAGCAGGACAAGCAACGAGCAAAGCTAACTTTTCAGAAATATTTAGACTTATCAGTAGGGACTCAAGATGATTTTGTAAAGTATGCCCAAGAGCGTGTTAACGCCCTTTAAGGGAAACGCCAAAATTGCGTAAAAACCATTGACAATCCCTAGCGCTATTGCTATCTTATCCACTCAGCAAAGTTTATAAGGGCCTTTAGCTCAGTTGGTTAGAGCGCACCCCTGATAAGAATGTTAGTATTAGAAAAAACTAGGAAAGGACAAATGGGCAAAACCAAGACCACCATATCGATCTCAGGCAAAAGCCTATTGCCCATGTTATCCTGTGATTCTGGAAATTGCAACATGCATGACCCACTTTTGACCAAGTTTGAAAACACCCCAAAAAGCCTTGGGCCACTAGCTCAGTTGGTTAGAGCGCACCCCTGATAAGGGTGAGGTCCGCAGTTCAAATCTGCGGTGGCCCACCATTTTTACACTTTGTATAGTGAAAAACAACCGATAAAAATGACCCACTTTACAAGGCGAAATTGGACTAAAAGCCCCTCTCGAAGGGGCTTTTGTCGTTTTAGAAAATGACCAAGTTTATGAGAATTCTTCCAAGGCTTTCATAACAGCGACACGTTCACGCTCGTCAGCAAGAGTATCCACATAATATTTGGCTCGAATTTCTTCGTAGGGGACTTCATAATATTCAGCCAATTTCAAAAGATTGTCCGTACCAGGAATTTTTTCTCCCCGTTCATAGTCCCAAATCAACCCACTGGATATGCCAGCCCCTTTTTCAACGTCTTTTAAAGAGAGTTCCTCGCCTCTTAATTCTTTCAAAAAATTTCCCAATGAAGACATGTTGACGATTTTCAAAACCTATGATTTAATAAAACCATCCTCCAACAGAGGATAAAAAATAAGCGTTTGAGATGGCTAAAGTAATCTTGTAGCCAATCTTCTACCATACCATAGTATGGGGAGTAATTTTGCTGTGGAATCACAAGACGAATTAGAATCAATAAACTTCCCAGATAATGGAGCAATGGTTGAGATGGCATTAGACTATTTGAATCAGGCCACGGAAATTTTAGAAGAGTTAGCCAAACGCAAGTCTTTTGTTAAAGTCCAGAATTGTCGAGACTGATTACATCCAGGTATTACCTTTTGGTTCATAACCAATAGCATTCTTCATAAACCGCTCCAGTTCTAAATTAATCCGGCGTTCCTTCTCATTTTCAATGGCCTTGTCTATGTCTCGGGCCATCTGTTCGGTCCAGTAGTTCACGGCAATGGCCAGGGCATCCAGCCGGTCATCCTGGGCAATGGCTCCCCGCTCGTTGGTAATCCGGGTCATCTGATAGAACAACTGGTATTTAAGGGCCTGTTCAGAAGGAAGGTGCTGGGTGGACTTGTAATCCTGCTCCACCAGTTTTCTATCCACAATCAATCGGTGCTGATTCATCACAGGTTCGAGCGTATCGATAATCCGGGCTTCTTTGGTTTTGTGGTGCCGAACTTCTTCCATGGTCACCGGATGTACCTTTGCCATTACCGGCTTGAGGAGTTGCAGAAACATCCCGTCCCCAAAGTTTGATTCCACCACCACCATATTAACCTTTTGCCGTTTGGCGATTTCTGCCAGCTTGCCCAAGGTCTCTTCGGTGTAGCCGCCTCGAAAGCCTCCTGACTCCAACAGAAACAACTGACTGTTGAGGATTTTTACCACGGCATAGGCGGTTTCGTCCTTACCTCGTCCTGCCGGGTCAATGGCTAAAACCGAACCGGTATATGGAAGCCACTCGCCTTGAATGGCCATAGGACGGTGGAATTTGTCACTTCCGAGACCTACGTTGGGCAGCTCGTTAGTGACCAACTCAGGTGCCCCAGCCCAAATGACTTTCTCGGGTGCCAGCTCGGGATTGCAGTCCATAATGATGAGGTCATTGAGCTTCAGGGGATAGCGTTCGGCGTCACTGAGTCTTGTGTTCAGCATGAACTGAAGCTGAAAGCCTGATCGGCCATAACTGGCTTCACGCTCCAAAAGGTCAAAGTCGCCAAAGCGGTTAGGGTCAGTGGGTTGATTGACTAACGATGAGTCTTCTGTCAGTTCCTTGGCAATCTTGGGGGCCAGCCGGTCGCCATAGTAGGCCATGAGTTCTTCATTGGGATAACGGGCAGGCCAGATACGAACGTGATAGCCCCGCTCCGGCAAGACGTTGTAGAGTGACATCTCCGTTTGTGGCGTTCCCAGATAGATAATGAGGCCATCCGGTTTCAAGATGGCATCGAACTCTTTCACGGCTTCGGCCAGCTTTTCCCGCATCATCTGGGTGGCAGAGTTGTTGGGAACTTCCACATCATCCACCACGATAATATCTGCCCGGCTTCCGGTAAGTTGGCCGGTAATGCCCACCGATTTTACGGAAGGCGCATGGGCTGCTGTTGCCGGAGCCACATCAAAGGACACCTTTGAGTTTCGCTGGTCATCCCGGGGCTTCAGATGGACCAGCTCTGGCATCTCCTGAATCAGCCGCATGGTGAACGTGGTGAAGTTGTCCGAATGAAGCTTGGAGGCAGAGACCACGAGAATTTTGAGTTGTGGGTTGCAATAGAGTACCCAACAGACAAAGGCCGAGGTAATCCAGGTTTTACCTACTCCTCGGAACGCCTCGATAATCGCCCGGCGTGGTCCTTTCCCTTGATAAATCCGAAGCAGGTAACCGGCAATATCATATTGAACCGGCGTTGGATCAGGTAGCCCCAGAAATTTCCAGGTGATATAGACGAAGACCCGAAAATCGAGAAGCGGGTCTTTAGTCGGCTTCTTCATCTTCTCCGAAGTGGGGTAGGCCATCCACCACGTAATGTTTGGGCTTGGGCAGCTTGTCTACCTCAATGCCGTTGTCTTTGAGAAACTGTCGAGCCACGTTGAGCATACTGGCATTGACCTCACCTTCCTGAAGCTCTTGCAGAATGTTCTTGGCCAGTACGGCAAAGATTTCATCCAGGACTTCCTGTTTCTTTGGGTTGTGTTCAGTCATCAGTGGCCTCCCTTGAAAAATCCGATAAACCACGTCACCACGGTGGCGATAATGGCCGAGGCTCCCAACTGCCATGCCCGGTACATTTCCAGCTTGTTAAGTCGTTTGCCATGGTCGTCCAGCCGATCCGTCATCCGATCATGGTGGGCCAGAATGGCGTCCAGTTTCCCTTCTACACGGCCCAGATGAAGAAGCAGAGTTTGTTCGATCTCTTCCTTCATGACCCGATGCCCCGTTTGGTATTGAGCTTGGTCTTTAATTGATCCCGTTCGGCTTGTTTTTCTACTGGGACTGAAAGATTATCCAGAATGAACTTTGCGGCCTGCTGAATAATATCCAACTCTTCTTCTTGATTAATAAGCGGTTTCCAAGCTTGAGTTGGTTGATCCCAATGAGTATTCACAGGCCGTATTGGGGCCACTGGATCAATCCCTTGCCGATCTCCGACGTAAACATATCCGTTTTTATCAATCCACATTAAAAGTTCCTCCGAAGTATGTAACCGGCCCGCCAATTAGAGAAAATTAGTGCCGCAATTGAACCAATATTTTTATCAAGGGCAATCCCCATATAGGAGTAACTTGCCATCGTATGAGTAAGTGTTCGCTGGTTATCAATGACTAAAAGATCACCATAAGCTGTGGTGGAGTAAGATTTCATGGGGCTATAAATTCTGTCCCCAGGAACAAATCCGTCCTCCGGTATCAAACACTCATAATAAAGTGTGGCGTCTACCAAGACCGTTCCAATATTATGATTTTTCACGGTTTTCAGCCCAGAAGAGAGAACATCTTGCTGACCATGATATTCACCCCTGTAAGCATAAGAACGTGTAGCCGTTACCGTAGTGGCATCGGTTTCCGCTTCTCCCAAAAACAAGCGTTGCTTGATTTGCCAAGCATTTGGGCCACCATAGTGCATCTTAAAAGTCGTTAAATTGAACCAATGGACATCCGGGCTGAATGAAGCGACCGGTGGTGTAAATGCTCCAGCATATCGAGCGGTATCCACGGAAACTCGTAACTCGTCAAATTTGGCGTTGATGGGACTGCCACCTGAACTAGACGCCCCAACGTATAGTCCCCGCATATTGGCAATCCGTGTGGCACTGGTGACGGTGATATCCTCAACGCCGTCCACATATACCCGGTAGGTAGTCCCATCGTATTCAAGTGCCAGATGATACCACTGACCGGTATTCAGGACCGTTGTTCCAAAAAGAGCACTGGCTATATTCCAACCACTGCCGTCTCCCATCCAGATGCGAAGCTTACTCGTATCGTAATTAAACAGAAGCGTACTTGCAGTCTCAGCACTGAAAATCGTGGTAATAGCTGTGTCATTAAATTTAATGAATGTTTCCAGCGTCCATCGTTCGCCGGTAATTTCCATGTTGGTACAACGAATGTAATCCCCCGATCCATCCAGACTCAGGCAAGACGAACCGAACTTATTGTCACTGGTAGAGAGCTGAGCATCGCCAAAGGCTTCCCAGGTGTTTCCAAATTTATCATTAAAGACCGTACTACCATCGCTTCCATCAAAATGAAGCAAGGCATGTTTTCGAGAATCAAAGGCCCAACCATATTGCGGTGGTACAAGTGTTTCTCCTTGAGACACAAAGCCTGATCCGATATTGAGTTCGCCGTAGAGGTAGCTTAAATTATTGGTTGGTAACGCTCCAAAGGAACTGTCATAATTAATCTTAGCCACGTAGTCGGTAGCACCATTGTCTCCATAGCCATCGGCAAAGGTCATCCGAATAGGAACACCGCTACCCATCAGTAACGGCTGAAGTCCTGTACCTGTCGTTATAAAATCTGCCTTACCCTCATTGTCTACCGGTCCTTCAAGTACCGTTTGACGAAACCCCGTTTTAATCAGTGATACCGAGGTATCCAGCTTGGCCGAAGTCACAGAGGCATCCAGAATTTTATTTGTGGTGACTGCATCATCGGCTAGATGCTGTTCGTCAATGGACAAATCAATATAATGTTCCGAGTCAATGGCATCATCCGTAATCTTGGTGCCATCAATAGCATCGGCGTCAATGTCAGAATTGGAAACGGTGTTCAGTGATGCCAAGGCACCCAGGAACGTATGCTGGTAGCCGGTCTCATCTGCTCGAACCTGGAAAAACTTCAACGCATCGCCAGTTAAAGGAGGGAAGTTGATACTCTGTCCGCTGGTCACCAAAGCTAAAACCTGGCCCACGGTCACCGCATCATTGGCATCTACACCATCCAGAAGGTTCTGGATAATTTTGTTGTTGGCATCCCACTTGCCCGTTGCGCCTAGTCCCAGCTTATTTACCAAGTCGTCATAGGTTTCTTGCATCACAAAGAAATTCTGGAGGGCAGACGTGTCGAGATCGCTTTCTCCCAGCAATGACCCATCCTGAAAATCCACAATCCGGGCATCGTTTGGTGTCTTTCGACGCACTTCCACAATGGCTCCGTTGGTGGGAACACTGGACGTTTTGACCGTAGCGGATGTGGGAAAGGTGACACTGGGTTCCAGCACCCCGTCCACCTTTACCTCAATATGACTCTGACTGAGATAGGCAAAGGGAATGTTGAACGTGTCCGCTATCCCATCCGCCACATATTGAACGAATGAGAGGGCCATACGTTACTCCTGATTTTGGTTGCGTAAAACTTGTATCTTTTGCTGCCGGTCAGCTTTAAAGGTCTCCATCAGGGTTTGTCCGGTGTCGTTCCGGTAATCTTCCTGAAGGAGTTCCACTAGGGCGGCCTGTTTGTATTTTTCGTAAAGGCGTTTGAGCATTGTGGCTTTGCCACCGGTAAACTCGCCTTGTTCCTCGGACGCTTTTTGGTATTTGTCCGATTCAATGAGTTGCTGAAACTTGGTCCGCAAGGTAGGCCGTCCCTTAATAGAGACGCCCATTAATTCTCGCCGTCGGTCGGCTGCTGTTTGACCATCGGCATTTCGGAACTGGACCAAATCAATCCGGCCTTCCCCAAGTTGGTTAGCAGGTAGGGTGAATTTAACCCCCAGCTTTGAGAGGCGGGCCAGCTCATCCAACACCACATCCGGCTCTGATTTTGAAGAAGCAAAGGGCTGAATATCCAACGGGCCATAGCCGGGTGGAATGAGAATCGGTTCCCCGAACATATTCCGCTTGGGGTCTAATCCCCGAGTCAAACCAAAGCCCAGCTTGTTGTTGATGCGGTCCAACCAGTTTCGGGTTTCCCGGAGGTACGGGTCGTTACGAAACGGTGCAAGAGAATTGGGGATATAAGAGGTTAAACGGCTTTCCACCAAGTGCTTGGCCGAGCCTTGCTGGTTGTAGTTGTTCCAGCCAAAGACGGAAAGCAGGTCAATGAGGCCCTTGAAGTAGGTCTTGTTGTTAATATTGTTGGCCAAAGACAACACCATGGCCGTTGCCAAGTCCTCATTCTCTTTTTCGGTTTGCTGTCCCGCTGTTTGTGTAAAGTCGCCTACCAAGCCAAAGAACATCCCAAAGGGGTCGGTTCGGTTAAAGGGAATGTATTCCTTGCTACCGTCCGGCAGAGTATTCACAAAGCTGTAAGGTCGCCAACCGGTATTCATGAGTTGTTTTCGGAGTTCAGGATCGCCCGGGCCGGAACCGGTCAGCTTGCCGTTCATGGCTAACATGGTGGCGTAGGTATAAATCATGGAACCGGTGGCCACTTTGCCTAGGGCGACCGCTCGACGGTCACCACCGGCCAGAATATCCGCCCGGAACTGTTTTGTTAGTGGGGCGACAAACGGGGTACGATCCGAGACGAACTGAAGCAGGTTGGTGGGCACCCGGACAAAGGGGAAGATGGCCCGTCCCAACAGTGGATGTCGGTTGACTCCTCTCTGAATGGTATTTCCCAGCGCTCCCAGAAACGTATCGTCGGTCAACTCTTGGGTAAACGTGGCTTCTCGGGCATACTTCAGCGGATCAATATCCAGCCCTTTGCCTGCTTCATTAAACGACTGCCGGAAGCTGTCTTCCACAAACCCGGCCAACTGCTCACCAGATAACCCTCGGGATAACCCCTCCCGCATTGCCTTGGCTCGAACCGAAGCCCGGTAGTTGAGTTGCTTAAAAAATTCATCTTCACTCATTAAAAAGCGACTGGATAGCCGAGTGAATTTTCCCAGCCAGTTGACCCCATGGGCCAGCATGGAACCTTCCTTAATATTGAAATTCCTGGCTGTCAAGGCTTTTCGGCTGTCAGCGTCCCAGACTCGTCCCAGGGGATCGAGCACGTTATCCTCCATTTGAAAGGATCTCCATGCCATATTGAGGCTGTCACCCAACGCCTGGAATAGCCCGGCATAGGTCGTCGCACCCTCAATCACCAGTTCCTTGTTACCACTTAAGGCCCCGCCCAGAATGCGTTCTCCGGGCAGAAACACCGTATTCATGGCAGTGGATAATACGTTGACGGCGTGGGTCTTGGGACCGGAGAGAATGGCATTCATCCAGATTTCATTGTGAACATCCACCAGTTTTTCACCCCAACTCTTGCGAACCAGATGAACCACACCTCGCATGCCGCCATCCTTGCCAGCCCCTTTAATCCGGCGGGCCAGCTTGCGAACATTGTCCGAGCCACCCACCTGATCCAGGATCTGACCAATCTCCTCATCCAGGAGAATATCACCGGTTCTGATTCTCCCGGCGCTGGTGGTCCGGGCACTGCCGGTCTGGATGGCTTTCAGGTTCGCTTCCAGGTCCGCCAGAATATCAATATGACGAAGCAGTTCAATCTGATCCTTGTCGGTGCCGACCCCGCTATCAATTTTGACTGCCAGATTGTGAATCTTTCGGCCCGTGGATTGCATCAGGTGCTTCCCTGCCACCAATCGAGATGCCTGCTCATCCACACTTCGGGCGTCCCGGGCCAGGGCGGTCATGAGATCATCAGCGTCAGTGCCCAATAAGTCCGCCACGTCTTTTGCTTCAGAGGACAGAATATCAAAGGCTTTGTCCTGGATTGCTTCCAGACTCTGCTTACCACCCTTCAGCCGAAAAATTTCTTCTTGATTGACCTCAGACAGCGTGTCCAGCACTTGTTTGACTTCCTTGCCGCTCACCATGGTGTCGGCGTTAAAGTCGATGAGCGTTTCAACCGGCTTATCCGCTTTCAGTTGCTTCCGGTAAGCGGTGAGTTGCTCATCGGTAAGAGCCTTGGTATTTCTGGGGAGTGGTGCGGGTTTGAGTTCGGCAGTCACCGGCTTTGGTTCCTTGGGAAAGATATCGTCCAAGACTTCCTGGTCCGTCTTTTTCAGTACCTTGTCCACTTCGTCCACGTTCTCGGCAAGATGTTTGGCCGCTGCCGCATCACCGTCGGTCTTGCGTAAGAAGCGGGCATGCTTCAATTGCCGAACGGCTTTGAAAACCAAATCGGTGGCCCCACCGGTTAAAGCACCCTCCAGAACATTTTTGAATCGTCCTTCCGCTGCCTTGTCGTTGGGATCAGCGGCCAGATAGTCCGTCACCGGATTGTGGAGTGCCGGAAATTCCTCCACCAGATTGGAGAGACGTTCTTCGTGTTCGTCGAAAACGCTGAAATCGGAGAGGGCACCGGCAGTCCCGGCTCGTAACAGGGGCAAGGTACTTTTGGCCCAGCCCAAGCCTTGTAAGGCTCGCCCGCCACCCACAAACCCGGTGCCAAACTGAACAACCCCCTGAGTCATTTGTCCGGCAATGGTTTTGGGCTGTGGCGTTTCTGGCAGTTGAATAATGGGATCAACTTTGACTTTCCCGGGGCTGGCAAAACCTACCAAGCCGGGAATAAGGTCAAAGTCCCGTTTCTCAAAATCGGGGTTCCCTTGAAAGACGAGAGCAGGCTGGTCATCGCCACCGGCCAAATCGTGAATAGCGCCACCGGTATTGTGAATGGCGTTTCGGACTCCACCCAGAATACTGACGCCTAAATCACCCAGTAAGCCCAACAGATCGAACCCTTTATCTTCTTTCTCCGGTTGAGTCGTTTCGGTGATGCTGACTTGACCTTCCAAAGGCAATGCTTCCGGGGTTGCTTCAGGCTGTTGGGGTTGGGTAAATCCCTGGAGTTCCGCCTCTAGTAGGGCAGCCTCGGCCTGAAGTTCCTCGGGGTTCATTGTGCTTGTTTCGCCTCACGGATTGCTTTCAATTGGTCTTGAATCTCGGCGTAGCGCCGAAGTTTTTCGATAAAGGTCTCCCGATTTTCGGGAGCTACTTGCAAGTCTTTCATCTGCTGATCTAACTCTCCGGCATCCATGGCCGCTTCAAATCCGGCCAGACTGGTATAGAACTTCGGTTGAGTAAACGTGGGTTGTGACGGACTGGCTGGCGGCTTGGAAGCTGCTGGCTTCTTGGCTGGTGTAGCTGGCTTTGGAGAACGAGTCTGTTTCGGTTGATTTCCGGGAACCGGTTTACTGGAGTCGGTATACACCGGGTCATTCACAATGGTGTCGTAGACCTTGCGAAGTTGCTCAAACAGGGCTTCTTCATCCGCTCCCTGATTTGACTGGGCAAACTGTTGGGCAGCTCGGACAAAGCGAATTTCAGCTTGGTTGGCTCTCAGGATGGAATCGTTATCAAAACCACCAAAACCATCCCCTTTCTGGATAGCAGTTCTCAGGTTCTGCTTCAGTAACCGGACATAATCGTTATCCAACAATGACTGGGTTTGCGTGTCCTGCTGGTAGCGATTTAAATCTTCCAGTAGGCTCGCCCCGGTATTCCCGGAAATTTCCCGGTTGGCCACGGCCATTAGGACATCGTGGGCGGTGGTTTGTTTCGTATAAATCCCGGCCTGTAGGGTGGACAGTAGGTAATGGTTATCCCGGACCTTGTGTTGCACATCCAGTCGGGCTTCCTGAAACGAAAACACCGCCCGGGCTTTTTCCGGGTCCAGGACAGCCAGGGTTTTGACATCCGCCGTAATGTCCGCTGCCGGATCATTAATAATTTTCATCATGACCTGGGTTTGCAGGGTTTCAATCTTTTCATCCTTGTTCCGATCCTCTTGTGCCCAGGCAAAACGTTCCCGCCGTTCCTGAAGCGCCAGAATACGATCCTCCATGGCTCCTCGTTTTTCCTTGGCATAGGCGGTTTTTCCCAAGGTGCCGTTGCCGGTATTGATATGGTCCAACATCTCAATCACCGAGAAATCTTCGGTATTCAAGGCGTGGGTCAGGATGGCGTCCACCATAATCTGGTTGGCTTTGGTACCATTTAGACCGTTGGCCACCATCGTGTTGACTTCACCTGAGATACGTTGTCCCAAAGTATCCAGCATCTGGTTTCGGTGATCTCCAACCAGGACAGGATTAAATTGTTCATCCAAGAGGTTTCCGATGGCCAGCGCCGTATTTTCTTCCGTTTCAATCTCGATCTGTTTCATCCGCTCCCGGGTATGGTGGGCGGTTAAATTGGACTCCGAGCGTTGAAGGGCCGGAGCCAGAATGTCCTGGATGTCTTCCGGTCGGAAACCCTGGACATCAATTTTCTGAAAAAGCTGTTCCCGTTGCCCGGTAAGCAACTCGGAAATATCATCTTCATTTCGTAAGGGGCTTTGGGCATAAGAGGACCGCAATTGCTGATCGTATTCCGTCCCCAGTAATCGAAGCATTTGTTGTTCATATCCGGTCCGAAACCAGGGGGACGCTCCGGCAGGAATCAAACCCTGTTTGATGGCCTCGTTAAAGCCCTGCCGGTTTTTGAGTGCCGCTTCGGTCCCTTTGGCAATATCCTGGTCTCGAAACTTCGTGATCTGTTTGTCCACAAACTGGTCAATCCCGGGCTGGATGGCTCGGAGTGATTCCGCTAGTTGAATCAGGCCGTTGGTTCTGGCCGGTTTGGCCACCGGTTGAAGAGCGGGCAGATAATAGGTATCCACCGGTCGGGCCTGGGGCTGTAGTGGTTGTGGCCCTCGTAAGTCAGGCGTCTGTTGTCTCATCGGCTGTACCGGTCTGCCAGGTTACTGCCACGGGTAAAGACATCACTGCCAATCTGCAAGGCGGTTCCGAGGAAACTTGGCCTGACTACCGGTTCAGGGACATACGGACGAATAGAGGCAATACGCCCTTGGGCTTGTGCCCGGAAACCCTTGATGTTCTCCTGGGATTGCAGGCGGCTGAAATCTTGATTCCGTCGGACACTTTCCCGGAAGACATCTTCCTGTCGGTAGAAATCGGCAAACAAACTATCCACCGACAACCCAGACACGCCTGCTTCACCGGCGGCCACCCGTGCTCTGGCTCTGGCCTGGGCAGCCTCAATCTGGGTTTGTTGAATCTCCTGACCCGCTTTCTCACCTTCCTGTTGTTGTCGCAGGTTTTCCTGCTCCGATTGCCTCAAGAAACTCTCATTGGCCAAGCGGGCATTCTCCAATATCTGCTGATTCTGAACCTGGGCTACCTGGGATTGATAGGCCGCTTGGGCCGCTGCCTGTTGCGACTGTCCCACATACGAGACAATCCCGGTGGCGGCGCTGGTCGCAATGGCCAAGCCACCCAGGGCCAGGGAAATCGTTGCAGGTTCACACATCTATCGTTTGGTCCTCACAAATTCTAGGAAGGGCGTTTCAGGGGTACCAAGCTGGTGGCGGTTGATAAACGTAAAGCCACACCACTTGAGCCAACGAACATGGATGGTGTTTCGTTCGTCCACCACGTTGAACAACAGGTCATACCGGGATTGCATGGCCTCAACCCATTGCCGTGATTCCCGGATAAAGCGTCGCTTATGCCTGAACAGTTGCGGTGACGCCAGCATCCAAACAGCTCCGGTTTTCGGGGTTTCAAAGGTCGGCACCACTCCAAACAGGCCCAGCACGGTTTCATCGTCATCCACAATGGCAATGGGCATATCGGACATGGCGATACCGTGAATCAGCGATTGTAGGGCTGGCTCACCGGTCAGGGTCGTGACTTCCCGCCGGTCCTGATCCCTCAGGTTGGGTTCCAGTTGTTCGGCATCCGATAAAATAGCCGGGCGACAATACGGCATTAGATCCGCCGACTCCGGGTTGTGACAAAGGCTTCCCACTCGGCGCTCAGAAAATGGCTCGGCAGGAACGTATCGTTCACCAGTTCAATCGTCACCTGATCATTGCGGGAGAGAATCGGAAAGTTAAACGTCCCGCTTTCCAAGGGAATACTCCCAATCAGGTTATTACCCGAGCCAAGCAGGTTTCCGGTGAATTTGTAGACAGACGTGTCTCGGTACAGAGGAGTCACTTCCACCGTAAAGAAGCCGGTTTTCTCAAACAGAACAGACATGGTTCGCATCTGTAAGCGGCTTTTCCCAATAACCGCCTGTCCACCCTGTCCATCCTGGCTGCTGTCTTTCAGGTACTGGTGACTGAAGCGGTAACACATTTTGTATTGCTGGCCGATAAACACCGGCTCAGTATCATACTGACCGCTAACCTTCACCGTGTTTCCGGTTTGTTCAATGACGGGTAAAATCCGGCCTTCTTGGGTAATGACCTGAAACACCCCGGAGACCGTATAGGGTAAGGTCCAGGTGGTTTCATCGTTCAAGGCGTCATAGGAAGCAGACACACCGGTTGAGGTGTTTTCAAGCCGTCTGTCCAAGTGGGTGAGATAGGTTGAATTGCTATCCACCTGCTTGGGAGCCACATTCATGGTTTCCAGAAAAACACCATCGGACTTCTGGCTCACGATATACAAGTTAGATTCAATGAAATCAATATTCAGCACCGTACACCCGGTATCAAAGGACCACCGACTCCAGGCGGATTGGAGTTTCTCATCCGCCCGCCAGTAAAACTTGTAGTTGTAGATGGCCGTCGGGTCATCGCTGGAAGCCACGCATACCAGGTCTTCATTGGTTGCTGCCGCCAACTTGAAGACGTTCTTGGGAATGTACTTGGGCACATGGGCCGTGATGTCAGCGGCGTCATTGGTGTTGTTCTGGTCCGAGACAAAGTATTCCCGGATCTGGGTGAAGTTTCCGTTGTTGACGGTAAAGAAGACGTTCTTTCCAACCCCGACAGGCTTGGCCAGCTTGGCGTTTTCAAACTCGGTCTTCAGGGTAATGCTGACCGTCTTTGGGGTGAGGAGATCGCCACCTTCCAGGACAAACTGGGTTTGATCCGAGAATAGGAGCAAGTCCTCGTCAAAAGGGATGGCGTGTCGAAGAATGGACACCTTGTTACTGGTAGCTGCCACATCAATCGGGTCGCTGTCCAGGATGGTCGTCACCGTTTCCGGGAAGAACTCAAAAAACTCTCCGGCCCGGGACATAATCACGTTCTCGTCACTGAGAAACCCCAGCCGGTTCTTGAAGAAGAAAATATCGTTAATACTGTTTCCCACAAAGGACGGATCGGAGGCTGAATCTTCATCCCCGGCAATCCGCTCACCCCATTCAATGGTCTTGAAGGTGAATGTGCCGTCTGACTCTCGAACCAAGGCATGGGGCATTGCCGCCGCATCCAACTGGAAAGGAATATTCGGCTTGACGGTTTCCACCCAGACACCGGAACCAAAGTCCTTGTTTTCGTCACTGGGTTCAAAAATTACAAAATAATTGTCAAAGCTGGAACTCTGATCCCCGGTAATCTCAATCACAAAATCCCGAGGGGCCACGGTAGGCAGGTCAGTAAAGCGCTGAATTTTACCCTTGGAGGATTTCAGGGAGTTTCCAGCCTGACTGTCTTCGACTTCCAGGGTAAAATCCGTGTCATCATCCTTCTTGATTTCAAGGGTGGAACCCACTCGGGTGATGGTCCACCCTGCTCCCAGATTGGTGTTGAGTTGCGTTTCCAGTTGGGTAGCGATGTAGTTGGTTTTGATGTTGCTGGTACTGGTGGAATAGCTGGCTTGTTGAACACCATCCACCAAAATCTTGTAGTCACTGTTGCTGTTGGCCTGCTTGACTAAGACCAGTCCGGCGCTGCCGTATTCCGGTGACAAATTGCTGCCCATCTGGGTTTGGACTTCCAAGTTCACCAGGAAGGTATAGTCCGCAATGGTGATGGAGCGGAAGCCGGTTTTGGCATCGGTGGAATTGAGATAGGTTTTGCCGTCGGGGAAGTTGACGGTTTTCTCCACACCGGCCATATCGTAGACCTTGAGATTGCCGTTGGTAACGATAACCACATACCGTTCAGTGGTGTCCCGGTTGATGGTATGGATAAAGGCTGATCCCAGTTGGTCACTGGAGAGTTTCGCCACATGAAAGGTAGGTGGCCGTTTCTTCAAGCCTTCCACCACCGAGGAGTAAGCGTTTTCCTGAAGCTCACACTGGGAGGGAAGCCTTAAAGCGGCAGGTTGCTGACTCACCCCGTTAATCAAATTCGGGATGGACGAGCTGATAAGCGGCAAGGATTAATCCCTCATCAGGGGCCGGTAGGCGTCATAGTGGTTAAAAATGTTATGGTCCGCCGTGTCTCCCTCGGCCTCTTTTAAATCAGTCAGTGCCTTCTGTTCATCCTCTGCCGTAAAACCGTGGAGAATATCCGAGGACACCATCCGGTCCTGAAAAATCCGGGCGGCTCGAATCATGATGTATTGCCGGGCCGTTTGAGGAATTTCTTCATAGCCCAGAAGAAACACCACCTCGGCCTTGATACTGTTCTTGAACTCAAACGTGTGGTTCAGCCGGTCATAGAGTTTGGTGCCTCGCTGGACCACATCGTATTCAGGGTATTGATCCGCATCGACCCGCACCATATTGGACGCCAGGATAATCTCCTGGTTGGTGTCCGGTACCAGGGCATAATCCCGTTCGGTGTTGAAGTGCCAGCCCATGCTTTGTACTTCCCGGCTGATCTCGTTGAGAATCGCTTTGGCCTGGATAACATCAGCGGTGGAAGCGCCTTCCAGGGTGTTGACCGGTGCTTCCCCGATGACGGCCAGCATGGTGTTCACCGCTTCCAACTGGGTGAGGGCGGTGGTCACCTATAAAATCTCCCGGCTGGTTTCAAAGCCCTTGGGTCGTCGGGTGACCATGGCGGATTTTTCAGCGGTATTAAACTGCTTCTCCACCCGGGAATAATCTTTCCCCTCAATGGTGAGCAGGTATTCACCCTTGACGTTTTCCGGTGTTGCATAGGTATCGGTTAAAGTCCGTTTGTTCGGATAACCCAGCTTCTGGTTCAATTGATCCAGGTGGCGTTGCACATCTGCTTGCTGGGTAAATTTAATGTAGCGTTGCATCTTGGCTCATCCTACGTTACAGAAATTCCGTATTTATCAGCCAGTCCGTTTCGGACATACGCTCTCTCACTTGGGTTTAGCGCCCGCTTATAAACAATGACAGCGGAAACCAAGCCATTGAGATAATTACTTCCATTACTGGAGCCGATGGCAATACCCATCGAGGGCGTATCGGAACTATTACCAGCCGTCCCAAACGTTGTGTTTTGATAAATGGTGTTGCCATCTTGCTTTAGCTCCATCGTGGTAGCGGCAAAGTCCATCCTCATTTCAAAGATGAAGGCGTCTGTGGCATTCACACTCCCGCCTGATCCAGCAACGGCATTGTCGGTGTCCAGTCTTCTCACACCGCCCCAAAGCACCTGATTGGTTTGAGGAAACATGGAAGCCCGGGTTGTCGTTAGTCCGGTAGCGATGGAAGCGAATAAAAAGAACTGAAGAGCGCTGAAATTATCCAGTTTTCCAACAATAAAACAGGTAAAGCCGTTGGTGTTTCGGAACATATCCAGCCCGGCACCAGAGAACCGAAGATCATCGTTTCCCAGAAAATGGATGGCAGGCCGGTTGTTGAAGGTGGGTGAACTGTTGATAAACGTCGGTTGATTTATGGCGACCGCCTGATCGGCATGGTTGGCGTTGCCGCTTTGGTCCGCCAGTCGGGACACGGTGGAGCCATTCAAGATATTTGGTCCGTCTCCCTCACCCCAGAACACCAGATCCGCAATGCTTTTGGGATCAAACCCCGCATCAATCAATGGGGCGTCCAGCCCTTTGGTGAGGGACTTAATCATTGATCAACTCCACCCGGACAGCGCCACCAGACACACCTGCTGCTACCGCTCGCATTTGTTTGAACAAGGTAATCCGAGTGGCTCCAGGAGCCGTAAACTCGTGAACATCGTGCCAGGACATACTGGGTGATAAACGGCCCTGAATGGTGACGGTCGCCGTTCCTGCAATGTCACATTGGACAATCCCGTATTCCTTGTTGTTGGTGTTCTGGATGTTTTCCGTTGTTCCGGTGGTGTCGGTGGTTACGTCATCCAGTAAAATTAAAGTCATTAAAAACCTCCTGTTAAAAAGGAAGGGACCATCCCCGAAAGGATGATCCCGTGCGCTATGAGGAGTGAGAGTGGGTTAAATTAGGCCGTTTTCAGTTCCACGGCGGCTTCGGGTCGAAGGATGCCGTGTCCCATGGCATACTTACCAACGGTGAAGTGACCTTGAAGATCGATCATGTATTCGCTCTCAACGGCGAGGTCGAGAAGCTTGACCGTACCCATGGCCGACTTGTGGAAGACCACGCCGACCGTATTGGTAAAGTCACCGTCATAGGTGTTGTTGGTGCCAGCCTCGGAAGCCACAACACCCGTCGGAACGTTGTTGGACTTGATGACCCGAATATTGGCCACCTTAACCACATTGGCATCGGCGTAGACACCAGCCCCGCCCCAGTCACGATTCATAATCTTCGTGTTCTGGGCTAACAGGTAGTATTGTTGGGGCTTGAGGATAACCACCCGATCTTCATCGGGAACATCCTTGAGGTCCAGAATTTCAGCCGCTTTGAACAGGCTGGCAATCAGGGCCTCAGCGTCGGTTGCCATGTTGGCGTCGATTACATTACCTCCGGGAAATCCATCATCAATGGTGGCGGCTTCCCGTGCGGCCAGAATGGCCACCTGCATCGTCTGCTTGTCGAACTTGCGAGCCAAGGCCCGACCCAGTTCCGTCGAGTAGATGGAACGGACATCGTAGTGGTTCTTGGCCTCGTCAATGTTGGCGATGAAAGTATCAGACACCAAGAGGTCATCAATGTTGATGATCCGCTCGGCATGCTTGATCTTCTGGGTGCCTAACAGACGGTTACCCGGTGTGTGATAAACGGCGTCCGCCTTCCAGGTGGCGGGGAATTGTGCCGATTTTCCGTGCGAAATGGTTCGCATCATGTGGAGGTCTTTCATGACGTTCGTTTCCTCGAACGCCGTCAGAACCTCCCCGGCGAAGACCTTGAGAAACAGTGCGTTATCCTGGGCGAATGAGCCGTCGGATGCCGCATTGATAAACCCAAGGCGTGAAGGGGTTGCATTGGACATAGCCAAAATCTCCATGGTTATGGGCGAAATTTGGCTACATCACCTGTATACACCGTCCGCACAGGTTGTCTTCCGCAGAAGGCCAGGTTTCCGTGTGTTGGGTGTGTAGCTCGTCAGCCCCCTAAAAAGGGGCACTGATAGGGCACCAATGGTGTAGGCGGCGAGACTGTCTACAGCCGCAGCCTGTAAAGGCTTACAGATGTGGATGCCCGACGGGGTGAACCCGCATATCTTTGACTGCCGACTAAGCGGTCCTGTCAGGTTGTCCCATCTCCCCAAAAATTTAAAAAACTTAACAGCTTAATTTGCTATACTGATTAGTCCAAAGCTGGATAGAAGAGGAGTTGATTAATGGCCCACGAGGAAGTTATGTCGCAAAGTAAAAAAGAATATTTGAAAAAACTGAAAGATCCTCGTTGGCAAAAAAGACGCTTGAAGATTTTTGAGAGAGATGAGTGGGCCTGTCAGATTTGTTTTGATACCGAAACCACTTTGAAGGTTCACCATCGGTTTTACGAAAATGACAAAGAACCTTGGGAGTATCCAGAAGAAGCACTCGTGACATTATGTGAGGAGTGCCATAGGGAAGAAAGTGAGAATCGTTATCCAGAAGAAAAAGCCCTGCTTCAAACTTTGAAAAAGCACTTTTTTTCTGCTGATTTAAACAGTTTGGTTATTGGTTTTGGGCTTATGAAACCTCAACACTTACCTGAAGTGATATCTTCTTGTCTTGAATGGGTTTTACAAGATGAAAAAGCTCAACAACAACTTATACATATGTATTTTGAACATCTGCGAGCTAAGCGTAAAACCTGGCATTTGGAAGCGGATGAAAAGTATAAACGGAAAAATAAGTCCTCTTTAAAACGCATCAAATAATGTTAGAGCGTCCTAACCGGCTAATGACATCCTGTCGATAGGCCGGATCGTTTTGGTATCGAGAGTCTTTCATGGCACTGACCAGTTCGGATGTTGAACGGAAAACGGAACCACTATCGTTACCCGCACCACCGGACACCAAGTTGGGTTCGTTGCCTTCATTCAGGCTGTACTGACTGTATAAGCCCTTGACGGCCAGTAAGGCTTGATTCTGGTCCCCGCTGTTGACGCTCTTGTTAAAGGCTTCCACGGCCTGGGCATCCAAGTTGCGTCCGGCCCATTCAATCATTTTGTGGTAGCCATCCTTACCACCCGCTTCATTGAATACGGTGGATTGATACTGGTCTACCAACGCCTGTTGGCCTTGAATGTAGGCATCCACATAATCCTTGGTAATTCCGGCTTGCTCCAGCTTGGTATAGGAATCATCAGACAATCCGCCTGACTCCTCGAACTCTGCCGTCAGGTCTTCCAGCTTCAACCCGGCATTTTCCACCACTTGCTCGACGGCATTTTGATCGCTTCCCTGGCTTTGTTTCTTCTCCAGTTCACCATAGGCTTTGGCCAAATCTTCCGGGTTGTTAAATTTCTCGGGAAGCCATTCTGGGCGTTCTGAAGCTGGTTGCTCAGTAGTTAAATTTTCACCATCCTGTGGTAAATTTTCCTGAGCTTGAATGTCGTCTGTTGAGAGTTCAATGCGATCAACCATTTTGGTTTACTCCTTGTTGTACGGCGCTGCCGACTTGCTTAATCACTTCGGGGCCAAACTGGGAAATCATGGCCTGTTGTTGTGCCGCTTGTTGGGCGGCCTGGATTTCTTCCTGGGTCTTGATGAGGCCCTTGGTATCAATCCCGATGGCGGTTGCCCGGCGGGTAATATAGTCATCCAGGTTCATGTACTGGGCGAGAATGTCCGGTCCCATGGTTTGGGACAGTCCACCGATAAAGATGTCCAGCTTGTTTAAATCCTGCCCCCGTCCCAATGCTTCCAGACCGGTAATAATCATGGGCTTGACCGTTTCCTTGGGAAGACTGGGAAGCTTGTTGGTCTTTTCCATCTGGTGGATTTTTCGCTTGACGTAAGGCAGTTGAAACTCCTGGGCCAGGATGGAATAGAGACCACCCAGGGCGTCTTCCAGCTCCCTGGCCATAAAGCGGACTTCTTCCGCCGTGACTCGTTCAGCGTTTCTCTGAATGGAAGAATTGAGTAGAAAGGCGTGACTGAGACGTTCTTCTATTTTCTGAATCTGTTCGTAAGCAATACGGAAGTCGGCAAACTTCTCTACCTGGAGCACCGACACATCGTCGGCATTCCCCTCTCGGATAGCGCCGTTGGGTGATTCAGCTAGCGTTTTGGCCCGGGTGGTGCCATTGGGATTGACCAGGAATAAGACTTTTGCAGCGGCTGCCGCTCCCTCGACAATAGCTCGGGATAACCCTTCAAGAGACTTCAAGTCCCCGAGATATTCCTCAACGTAACCCCGACCATAATCCTCACCGTCAATCCGGTTGGCTCTGAGCGCAATAAACGGTGATCGATCCAAGGGATAACTCCCTCGACTCTCGGGAATAATCGTCCCTTTGACTTCCTGATAAATTCGCCAGTGATTGCCATTCCTTTTGATATGGGTGAACAGGTTGACGGTTTTCTCGGTACTGTCTACCTTATTTCCAATCAGTTTTTGTATGGACTTGGGCAGAACAGCGGGGGCCAATGTTTCACGGGTAACAATCTCAAGCACGTTTCCCATGGGGTCACGCTGAACCACATAGCGATCCAGGTGAAAAACCCGCAAGGTCTCCCGTGACATATCCATCAGGACATTCCCGGCGACCAAGAGGTGCTTGAGAATTTCAAAGACCGCCACCCGATCTGCCGAGGTTTCAATCTCGGTCATCACGGCCTGCTCTATTTGAGACAGGGCCGCTTCAATCTCGGTTGTCAGTCCGGGGTCACCGGCATCCAATTCCTGGATGGTGAAATCTTCCACCTTCATCCGAAAGAACGGACTGTTGGGTGGCAGTAATGCCAATAAAAGTTTTGAGGCCAGATTGTTGACCCCTCGTGCGCCAACCCCTTGATACGGGGTGACCAGTTTCATGGAGGCGCTATGTCCCTGGGGCGGGACTAAACTGGGGATGGTGTACTTGGAGACTTCCCGTGCCCGTTCCAGATAAATGGCACGTTTATTCTCCAGCTCACGGTAGCGAGCCTCGGCACTTCCAATCGGTTTATTCATCTATGTGGGGATATTCAATCCCGACCCCGGCCCGGGAATGAGCAGGTCAATTCGTAACCCTCGGGTACCTTTCCGCCGTGCGTTTCGCAAACGGTTATCTGTCTTATCCTTCTTGCGTTCCGAATTTAATACCGGTGCTTCGGGACTGGGTTCCGGTGGAGAAGGAGGTGGCGGTACCGGTGGGGGTGTTACCGGTTTAATCTTGGGAACTTTGGGTTTTGATCCACACATTTATTGTTCCTCGACAATTTCTATGGACTGACTGCCAGCCCCTAATATCGGGACTTTATGACCTTGGTGCTTGAACTGTTCGTTCAGGAACCGCACCACCCGGCGCTCACCTGCCTTGATCCAAATCTCCCGGTCTGACCAGGACAGTTCCGCAGAACGTTCGGGGTACCGTTGATTCAGCTCATCCAGCAAGGGCTGGGGAATGGTTGGAAATTGTTTTTCGGTCATCGTTGTTCTCCCATGAGTGGCGATTGTTTCACTTTGTGATTCTAGTGCCACTGTTGGGGAACACAGCCCTATTCATTCTCTTTAAGGTTTATCTTCAACAACCCCTCAACTCCTCTGTACTTCTCTCAGGCAGTGTCCACCGGCTTACACCGGCGTTCACTGCCTTTTTCTTTATCCTGATTGAATTTGGCATAAATTTCTGAAAGGGTATAACGATATCAACCGAGCGCCGATCCCCCCATGCCCCTTTGCCGCTCTCATACCGATACAGCCACCGATCACATTCCCTTTAGGGGTGAGGTCTCTATCCTGGAATATCCGTAATAACAAGGGTTGTCAGGTTTTGTCATAACCGCCAATCAATCCACATGACCCACTTTTGACCCAGTAACAACCCAACCATTCACCCTCATTTTTTATTTTATGCCTTTGTCCTTCATCTATAGTTATCCCCATAATTCAATCAGGTAAAGGGTTACAGGGTTTAAAAATATTGTAAACCGGGTATAATATATCATGTGGTCATAAATCCACCTCGCTATGATACAGCGTTCTAAAGGGTTTTTACTGCTATGAGGGACTTTTACGTTGACATTCCATTCATCGGGATACTGTATCTTGAGGTACGACAAAGTGCCCGAGCATCCCCTTTTGCATGTTCAACCTGCTATAAAAAAGAGTTTTTATTCTGTGTTGGCTCTCTCTGTGGTGTGTTTATACCGGCATGGGCAAAAAAGAAATAGCCGTTGAATTAAAAAAGAGGGGTTGACAAAAAAGGGTTACTTGGAAAAGTTAATTTTTTATTAAGCCTCTATTCCTGTTATTAAGTATAATGTAAGATGCTATTCTTACTATTTTACTTTGAAGGAATTTATAATGACTGAAAATGTAGCTAAAATACGCTTGAGGATTGGCCAAATAGAAGTTGAGTATGAAGGGGAGTCTAGCTTCTTAAAAGATGATCTAGTTAATCTTCTGAGTGAAACTATTGGGCTTTACAAAGAAAATGATAGCATTATCTCGACTTTAGAGTCGCCACCTATAGCTGAAAATGGTCAACAAGAATCCAAGCAGAACAATATATTAGATTTCTCAACAAATACTGTAGCAGCAAAGCTTGGAGTGAAGAAAGGGCCTGAATTAGTTATTGCAGCTGCGGCACATCTTACTTTTGTAAAAAATAAAAACAAATTTACAAGGAAAGATTTGCTTGATGAGATGAAAGAAGCAACGACTTACTATAAGACTAGCCATAGTGCAAATCTTTCTAAGTCAATAGATACGTTAGTTAAAAATCAGCGATTTCATCAAAATGGAAGAGATACCTACGCTCTTTCT
>SPJJ01047461.1_pt1 | contig 22459 bp, 16 predicted proteins | sample 3741741 | NCBI WGS metagenome assembly SPJJ01 (sample SAMN10925908, study PRJNA522277) | cold seep metagenome | isolation source: Elba SIP-enriched marine methane seep metagenome, extraction at timepoint T1 | place: Italy: coast of Elba, Mediterranean Sea | collected 2014-05 | reverse complement strand
GCGCCGGCCGCGTTGATGTAAACGGGAATGCCTGTTTGGTCGACGCGATGGGCGATCCCATCCGCGGCGTTCTCGATTCCAGTTTCGCCGCCACCCGCTTCGAGCATGCGTTGGTACTCGACCAAATAGCGCGGGTCCGCGTCGGCGTACGACGTCTTGTCACCCGTGGGTCGGCTCGGGTCGTGGGCAGAGTCGGCGTCGCCGGCCTGGCTGAACACATCCTCGTTGGTCAGCCCGCCTGGATTGTCGATGTGCTCCACCGGGTCGTAGGTGCCGAACTCAACGGCGCCACCCGCGCTGGAGAAGCTGCCGTCGGCGATGGTCTCCGTGGAGCCGCCGATGGGGAAGCCGAAGTGGGCCGTGTGCAGCAGGTTGAGCACTTCGTAGACGCTGCCCGCGTGGTCTTCGACGGCCGGCACCAGCAGCTGGTTCATGTCTCGCTGCCAGTTGCCCGAATAGATCATCTTGGCATCGCGTGGGTTGAAGCCCGCGTCCTTGGCACCGCGCAGCGTCTGGTTCTCATGGGTGACCCCGTGCCCCGTCGCGCCGAAACCGCGCACCGCCAGTGCGGCGGGTCGCACGCTGTAGGGCTGGCCGGCCATCGCCGCTGCCGCTGCCCGATCCGCGTCCGCCTCTGCGGGCGCGTCGCTGGTGCCGACCTCCAGTTTGCCCTGGACACCACCGGCGCGTTGACCGCCGGTCTGTGCGACATGGGCCAGCTCGTGCAACAGCACGGTCTGGCCGCTTGGGGTGGAGGGCTGATACGCCCCTGACGAAAAGAACAGGTCACTGCCGTAGGCGAATGCCTGGTAGCCGAGCTCGCCGGTCAGGGCGTTGGCGTCCGCGTCGTCGTGGACTCGCACGGAGCTCATGTCGGTGGCGTACGCGTTGCGGGCGCGAAAAAAAATCGCCGGGTCCAGAGCGCTGCCGCTGTCGCTCGCCAGTTTGCGATCGAGGGCCGCGTGGCTGGCGCCGTAGTCTGCGCTGGCCGTGCTGGATTTTCCGGGGCTCGCTTGTTTCGTCGGTTTTGGATGGTCGGTGTCGGTAGGTTTTTTAGTCCAGTCGAAAGTCACCAGGTTCGCTGTAGCAGGTACTGGGCCACACAAATCGCGGCCCAGAGTGCGCGTAATCTCGACAGCGTGACCCGGGACATCCCAGGGACTGACCCATGGGCACGCGGTGTGTTTCACATAGGGACTGCATGTTGGCAGCCGTGATGGCCGCCACGTTTCTGAACGGAGTTTTCGACCGCGTTCCGTGGCACCATCCGGCCATGCTGTACCGGACATGTGTTGGCGCGATGGTTGCTCTCACCCTGACCCTGACCGGCTGTGGTTCCGACGGGGGCGACGATGAGCCTACGGGACCTCAGGATTGGCCATTGGCCACCGCACCAGCGGCGACGACCCCGGAGGAGGGGATTCGTCGCGAGGTGTTTTTGGTCAACGGCTATGTGCCTGCGGCCAACCCCGACACCGGTGACGAGACGCCGACGGATTTCAACTTCACCCAGGTCGTGCGCTACCGCCAAGATGCGGCGAACGTAGAGCCGACTGCGATCTTGATCGGCTATCCCGGATTCCTCGGCGGCGCGGCCAGCTGGGAGTTTCTGGCGCGTCACCTGGTGCGACGAAGCGTCGCCGCCGGCAAACCGATCGAAGTCTGGGCCATCGATCGCCGATCCAATCTGTTGGAAGACCTCACCGGTCTCGACACCGCCGAGATGACCGGCAACCCCGAGATCGCCTACCGCTACTACTTCGGCCTCGACACCATCAACGGCGAGCGCTTCCCCGGGTTTCTGTTTCAGAGCGAGCTGGGCTACATGAGCGAATGGGGGCTCGAGACCCACGTCGAAGATCTACATCGCGTGATCTCTCTGGTCCCCGAGGCCGACCGCCAGGGCCACGTGTTCTTGCTCGGCCATTCGCTGGGCGCGTCGTTCGCCGAGACCTACGCCGCGTGGCGGTTCCGCGATGGCACTCGCGGCGCCGAAGAGCTCGCGGGGCTCGTGCTCATCGATGGCCTGCTCGGCGACAGCCCCATCACCGAGGATGAGTACCAAAACGGCACCGGCGGTGGCTTCGGCAGCGTGCCCGGGCTGGACAAGATCCGCACCGGCAACCTGCGCTACTTCGAGCTGCCGTTCTTCGGCGTGTCGGCTCTCGCCCAGGTCGAGGTGCTGTCTCTGCGCACGTTGGTGGACCCGGACGCGGTGATCGAGGACGACCTGCGCGACGACTCCTTGCGCATCTTGATGCAAATGGGCGATGACCCGGTGCCCGCGATGACCAACGCCGCAGCGCTGGGCTTCGCTCTGGATCAGGGCAGCAACTCGATCACGTTTACCGCGGTTTCCTGCGGCCGGCCCATCGGTGGTGCCCTCGAGGACTACGAAAACGCTCTGGGTGACGGTACCACTTTGTATCACCCGACCGATTCCGGCGCGACCTACTCGTGGCAAGACGCAACCACCGACGACGCCGATGAGTTCACGCCCATCGCAAACCTGGCTCACTCATTCGTCGACGGCCGCACCAACTTCGCCGAGTGGTACTTCCCGACGCGCCTACCCCTGGACCTCGGCGCCGTGGGTGGCGCCAACGTGCCCGACGACGGCTACCAGGCCAGTGCCGGGCTGCGCGCGTTCGACGGCGCGCTCAACGACGCGCCGATTCTGGCCATCGCCACCGAGCTGGTGCTGGCCAACGAATACGACCAGCTGGTCGGTCGCATCGCAACTACCCTGGGCAAGGGACGCAAGCACGCTGGCGCCGGTCGCGATAGCGAGCTGGGCCTACGCATCCTGGATGCTGCCGAGCTCACCCACGTGGACCCGACCATCGCTGCGGACCGCCCCGACAATCCGGTGCCGGAAGCGGTCATGACGTTCGTCTACGAACACGTGCTCGACGGCACCGTGCAGCTACAGCTGCCGAGTCAGTGATAGGCTTGCGGCATGGGGCGTAGTTGGAGTCGCCGGGCGCGCACGGCGGGGGCGGTCGTCGTGGCGTTGGTCGTCATGCTCGCCATCGGCGGATTCATCGCCATCATCTTGGAGAAGCGCGCCCGTACTGGTAAGTGGTCGTGGCCCGATGGCAACGACATGGTGCGGATCAAGCGAATCATCAAAGGCAAAGGCGGCACGCCCAAAGTCATCTACCTGCATCGCGGCGAGATCACGCTCCACCCGGGGGACGATGACTCGTCGCGCAACCTGTCGAGCTTGATTTCGTTCCATAGCAAGCACAAGTCGGTCACGCTGCCAGGGTTTCGCGGCAGCGATCGTTTGTGGCGCAGCATCATGGCCTGCGTGAAGGGGCGGTTTAGCCCGTTCGACGTACTGGTGACGGACCAGCGGCCGAAGGGCGATGCGAACTACATCATGGTCGCGTTCGCCCGGCGGGGACGAGAGATTGGCATGAAGAAGGACGGCCGCACGGGTGGGCTGTCGCCTTTCAACAGCAAGGTGATTCCACGCGCTGTGGTGTTGGCTTTCGTCGGTACCTTGGGCTATCGGCGCACTCCAACGTGCGAGACCGTCGTGATGGAGGTCGCCCATTCCTACGGCCTCGACCACTCATACAGCTGCCGCGATGTAATGAGCTACAACAGCAAGTGTGGGCCGCGCGGCTTTCTCAACAAGGCCGTGAGGTGCGGAGAACACAAGCCGCGCACTTGTGCCGACGGTAACAAGACCCAGAACAGCTATCGCTGGTTGCAGCGGGAGCTGGGCCTGGCGAAAGACAAGGCCAAGCGCTCCAAATAGCCGTCAGCGCTGTGGCAGCATCTCCCGGGCACCATCCACGATGGTCTGACTGAGCACGTCCAGGAGGTCGGAGCGCAGGTTCCAGCAGTGCCAGTACAAGTCGACGCGCACACAATGATCGGGCGCTAGGTCGACCAGCTCGCCGCTGTTCAGGTAGTCGGCGCCCTGCAGGTCGGGCACCATGCCGTAGGCAATGCCGCCGATGATCATGCCCAGGTAGGTCTCCGGTGACGGCATGTAGTGGACCGGCGGATCGATGCGGGCGCGACGGGCGGCCTTGCGAAACAGCTTGTCGTGGAGCCTGTCTTTGCGGTTGAACACCACGAGGGGCGCGCGTCGCAACCCGGCTGCGGTCAGGCCATCGGGGAACCAGTGCTCGGCCAACTCCCCGGTGGCGAGCAGCCGGTACGTCATGTGGCCCAGGTACGCCACTTTGCACCCTTGCGCTGGCCGCGATTCCACCGACACACAGCCCATGACCTCGCCGTTGCGCAGCGAGTGATGAGTGAGCTCCTGATCGTCGATGCGCACGTCCAGGACGATTTCCCACTCGCGCAGCAGATCGTCGACCGCGTCGGCGAACCAGCTGGCGAGACTGTCGGCGTTGACGGCCACTGGTACCGAGGCGAAGCGGTCGCTGGCGAAGTCGGGCACGATGCCGCCGAGAAGCTCTCGCTCCAGGCGTTCGACTTCTTGTACGTGACGGAGCAGTTGTTTGCCCGCGGTGCTGAGTTGGGGCGGTTGGGTGCGGGCGATCAGTACCTGGCCCATGTCTTCTTCCAAGGCTCTCACCCGTTGGCTGATCGCCGACTGGGTCAGGTGCATCGCCTTGGCCGCTTTGTCGAAGCCACCTTCGCGCGCCACCATGGCGAGGGCCTCGAGCTGTTTGTAGTCGAGCATGACCAAGACTACCGTCATTAAAATTGCTAATGATACAGAAAATTAATTAGTTGGACGAATTGGGTTCGAGTCGATATCTGTGACCCCATCATGTCGGTCTACCTGCAAGGATTCGGAGTCACCCTCGGCCTACTGATCGCCATCGGCGCTCAGAACGCGTTCGTGCTGTCGCGAGCCGTGCGCGGCGAGCACGTGGCATTGGTCGCCGGGCTTTGTATCGCTTTGGACGCCATTTTGATCACCCTGGGCGTCAGTGGCGTGGGCGCGATACTGGCCACGTCCCCGGGGGTTACCAAAGTCGCGGTCGCGGGCAGCATCGTGTTCTTGATGGTCTACGGCGGGCGGGCCGGTTGGTCGGCGCTGCACAACCGCTCCATGGACCTGTCCGGGGTACGCCGGGTCGCGTCGCGACGGGCCACCATCATCGCGACCGTCGCGGTCACCCTGCTCAACCCGCACATGTTCCTCGATACGTTCGTGCTGCTCGCGGGCATCAGCGCACCGCTGAGCGATCATGGCCGGCTGGTATTCGGCGCCGGTGCGATTACCGCATCGACCCTGTGGTTTTGCTGCCTGGCCAGCGCAGGGCGCGCCCTGGCGCCGTGGTTCCGCCGGCCGACTACGTGGAAGCTGCTCGACGCGTTTGTGTGCGTGACCATGTGGATCCTCGCCGCGGTCATCGCCCTAAAGATGCTGTAATCGAGCGTGCTCAGTACGCCGCGGCATCGACGGCTGGCGCCCACGCTGAGCTGTCCAGCGCACCGGCGAGCCAGTTCTGTACTACTCTGATCCCATGAGCACAGACGCGACCTCTATGGAGCACCTCGCGCGGCAACTGCGGTTGTGGCAACTCATCGCCGGTGGTGCCTTGGCGCTCGCCGGTGTCGCCGTCGTGCTGTCCATCATCGCCCTGGGCAAAGACGGGGCCGCCAAACCCGCGCCGGAGGGGACCACGTCGCGGGCGCCGGACAAGTTGCGCTTCGCCACGGACAAGGGCTCCGTTGAGATCGATGGCGATGGCATCGAGCTACGCACGGCGACGAGTAGGTTGCACATCGGCTATCGAGAGATTGCGATGACCGGCGCCGGCGAGGTCCCGTCCATCCATCTCACCGTTGCGCCGAGCAAGCGCAACCCGTGGGCCGGGATCTCCATGAGTACCTCCAAGGATGGTCACGCGGGGTTCCAGGCGCGGGTGGCGCGGGGCGGCAATATGCTGACCATTCGCAGTCCCAAGACCAAAGCTCGGGCGGCGTTCATGTGGGCATCCAAAAGTGCGCTGATCAGCGTGAAGGACCGTACTCGCCGCGAGCGCATCGAGCTACAGACTGGGGGCGAGGGGCTCGACGCGCCCCAGGTAATGGTCGAGCAACGCAGCCGAGATCGCGTGCTCGCACCACCGCCTAAACGGCCGACGGCGCCGCGGTAGGAAGCCGGCGAGGGGGCGTGGCCACCCGGCGAGGGGGGCTAGAACGGTTTTGGATTCTATTTCGTCGGGGCAACCGTGGCCACAGCGCCGGCGATTCTGCGCGGCTGGCTTTCGATGCTCTTGCTCAGTTTGAGCTTCTTGGCTAGCGGTGGTGGCAGCAGGCGCATCGACAAACCTACCTCGACTCTGACCACGGTTTTGGGCGGCGTCTGGACGATGGTTTTGGTCGCACCGCCCTTGAGCCTGGTGTCACTGGCCAGCTTTGCTGCATAGGGAGCCAGCGTTGGTTTGTCCGCAGCGTCGACGTACTTTTTGCCGAAGCGGATCGGTGCGCACGTCCAGGTGTGTTTGCCAGTAGCATCGAGACCGCGGCAGCTGAGCACTGCCAGTCGTCCGGGAAACCCGGTCGGGAAGTCGTGGCCCGAATCGTTGCGCACCGACAGGGTGAGCTTGCCGGGCGTCAGCGTGGCCTTCAACGTTACCGCGGTGGCCAAGAACGCCGGGTCGTTCTGGTACCAGGCGCGGTGCGGCCCCAAAAACGCGTGGCTAGCGTGGTCCGCGCGATTCTTACCGATGGTTGCCGGCCCGGCCACGCGAGGCATGTGGCAATCGACGCAGGTCTTCGATCCACGGGCAGGCATGCTCGCGTGTTCCGGCCCCGTGGTGCACATGGCGATGCCTTTGGGCGACTTGAGCGCATCGTGACAGCTCAGGCACAACGTGCGGCCGTCTTTGAATGCTGCGGTCGCCGGGCCGAGCTTGTGCGCGGCCGAGGCGCCTGCGTCCAACGTGTGTGGTCCGATGAACGTTTTGGCCGGAGCGTTGGCGCGCAGGTTGTGGCAGGTGAAGCAGGTGACGCCTGCGTTCAATGCCGGCTTGGCTGCCGCGTCAGGGCTGTGGCAACGCGCGCATGCTTTGGCGATGCCGGGCCCTTCCTTCTTTATACGTATGGCGCGAACGCCGGCGAAGATCGGATCGCGTTTCTGGTGTGAGCGCGCGTGCATGCTCTCGCTGTACTCGCGATGAATCACCGGGTGACAGGCCACACAGGAGCTGGGGTCGTGTAGGTCCAGTGTCGCCTTGGCTCGTGGCTCGGGTGACGGCCGGGTCTGGGAGCCGTCGTTGTCTCTGTTCTTGCAGCCACCGAGCAGGGCGGCTGCCACGCAAATCGAGATCAAATTCCACACTCCCCGACAATACGTTGAATACCTGATACCGCCACGCGTCTTAGGCTCCTTCGGTTTTTTGGGACAGCCCAATTTTCTCAAGAAATCAAGCATCTGGAGGTCTGCCTATGACAAGTGTTTCGCGCCTACTCGCCACCCTTTCCCTCGTCGCCCTCGCCGCTTCCGCATCAGTGAAACCGGCCGCCGCTCAGTCGGCGCCCGCTCCCAAGAACCCGCGCCTCGCCAAGCTCAAGCTTCGCGTCCAGCCCAAAAAGCTTGCGCCCATCGTCATCAACAAGCGGTCTCGTTCGCCTCGCATCGATTTTCTCAAGCGCTCGACCGTGCGCCGGTCGACCGGTCGCGGCTTTCACGTCATCTTCCACCCGGCGAGCCGCTTCGGCGCGGTTCAAGCGTTCCTGCAGCGCACCCGCGCGGTGCACAACATGGCCGACATCATGAACGATTGGTTGCGCACCCCGAACGTACCGGTCCACGTGCGCGAGTGCAGCAAACACCCCAACCCCACGGTCCGCAAGATGGCGATCAACGCCTTCTACAACCGCAAGTCTCACAGCATTACGTTCTGCTACGAGCTCGCTGCACACACTCTTGCGGTGTTCAAGAAGGAAGGCAACATCACCAACAACGTGAAGCTTCGGGCCAAGGTCGCCAGCGTGACCTCCTTCGTGGTGCTCCACGAGATGACCCACGCGCTGATTCACGAGCTCGGTCTTCCCACCGTTGGCCGCGAAGAGGATGCCGCTGACCAGCTGGCCACCCTCGCGCTGATGCGCTTCTCTACCAACGGTAAGCAGAAGGTGCTCGATACGGCATACCGCTACGAGCTCAAGGCTGCCCAGGCGCGTCATCGCCATCGCAAGACCGGCCACTCCAGCTACCCGTTCCACGACGAGCATTCCATGCCGGCCCAGCGGGAGTTCAATCTCAAGTGTCTCGTATTCGGCTCCAACGTTCGCGGCAACATGTCGCTGGTCCGCCACGGTGAGCTGCCGATGAAGCGGGCGCGTCGCTGCGCCAACGAGTACCGCCAGATCAATCGCGGTTGGAACAGTCTGCTGGCGCGCCACATACGCTAGCCGCCGCGCCCTTCGCTGGGTATCCTCGCGGACATGAAAGCCCTGGTGCTCGACCAGCAACCCATGTTCATCGAGGATTACCCGGCGCCGGAGCGCAAACCGGGTGAAGCCCTGGTAGCCATGCGAGTCGCAGGTGTCTGTGACACCGACTTGCAACTGGCCCAGGGCTACATGACGTTTCGGGGCGTGCTGGGTCACGAGTTCGTGGGCGAGGTCCTCGAGGCTGACGACGCCAGCCTGGTCGGCAAGCGCATCGTCGCCGACATCAACGCCGGCTGCGGGGAGTGCGACGACTGCATCTCGCGAAACGGTCACCATTGCGCGCAACGCACGGTCCTGGGCATTTTGGGCCGCGGGGGCGCGATGGCCGAGCAGCTGGTGGTTCCCGAGCGCTGTGTCTACCCGGTGCCCGACGAGGTGAGCGACGATCGCGCCGTGTTTGCCGAACCCCTCGCCGCCGGGTTGCACGTGCTCGACGTGGTCGCCGCCGACGCCGAACGAGTGATCGTATTGGGCGATGGCAAGCTCGGGCTGCTGACCGCTCTGGCGGTGTCACAGTCGGGGCTGGCGACGACACTGGTCGGCCACCATCGCCACAAGCTAGATCTCGCAATAGGCGTAGACACGTCGCTCGAGTCTGAGCTACCCGACGGGCTGACGGCAGCGGTGGTCGTCGAAGCTACCGGCACCGCGGCGGGGCTGGAGCGCGCACTTTCCCTATGCCAACCTCGAGGCACGCTGGTTCTCAAGACCACCGTCGCCGACAAGCATGCGGTCGACCTGTCCGCTATCGTGATCAACGAGCTGTCGGTGGTTGGCTCTCGCTGCGGCGATATGGCCGCGGCTCTGTCGTGTCTCGCCGACGGCCGTGTCGATCCGACGCCGCTGATCGCCGCGCGTTATCCCCTCGCCGAGGCGGACCGCGCTCTGGAGCACGCTGGTCGTCGCGGAGTGCTCAAAGTGCTGATCGACCGTTAGGCGAGGTCGAACAGGATGAAGTGGGCATCTTCGCTGGCGCGGATACGCAGCAGCGATTCTTCGCTGATGGCGGCTCCATCACCTGCCGCGAGCGCGTTGTCATTGGCGACCACAGCGCCGCTGATCACTTGCAGCCACGCGTGCCTGCCCGCGTCGAGCTCGTGCTCCACTTGTTCGTCGGCGGACAACATCGAGCTGTACAGGCTCACGTCCTGGTTGATGCTGACCGAGTCGCCCGCGCCATCGGGCGAGGCGACGAGTCGCAACCTGTTCGTGCGATCGGCTAATGAAAACGAGCGCTGCTCGTAGCCCGGGGTGAGACCGCGTTCGTTCGGCAGCAGCCAGATTTGCAGAAAGTGCAGCGGCTCTGCTCGGGACGGGTTGAACTCGCTGTGAAACACGCCGGTGCCCGCGGTCATGCGCTGTACGTCGCCGGCGCGAATGACCGATCCGTTGCCCATGCTGTCGCGGTGCTCGATGGCACCGTCGAGCACATAGGAGATGATCTCCATATCGCGATGGGGGTGGGTGGGGAAGCCGGCGCCCGCGGCCACGCGATCCTCGTTGATCACCCGCAGCGCGCGAAAACCCATGTGCGCCGGGTCGTAGTAATTGGCGAACGAAAACGTGTGGTGGGTGTCGAGCCAGCCGTGGTTGGCGTGGCCGCGTTCGGTTGCTGGGCGTACGGTGATCATCAGGGTTCTCCTTGTGATTATTCGACTCGCATGGAGAACAGTAAACATGAAAACAGTATAATAAAGGCCATGTCTGGAAACGGATTGTTCTCCCATGGAAACTATCTGGATACGCTGCCCCGCATGGCGGTGTTCGCCGCGGTGGTTCGCGAGGGTGGTTTCAGCAAGGCGGCCAGCGCGCTCGGCGTATCCAAGTCGAACGTGAGCAAGCAGGTGACCCGACTCGAAGAACAGCTCGGCGTGCGCTTGCTGTCGCGAACCACGCGGGTCGTGCGGCCCACCGAAGCGGGTGAGCTGTACTACGAACGCTGCGTCGAGTTGCTGCGCCTTGCCCAAGAGGCCGGTAACGCTCTAGGCGAGATTCAGCAGCAGCCGGTTGGTCGCGTTCGCATCAGCGTGCCCGTCGACTTCGGCCGAGAGTTCTTGGCCGAGCCGATCGCCGACTACCTGGCTCGGTTCGGGCGCATCAATGCCGTGGTCGATGTCTCCGATCGCCAGGTCGATATCGTCGCCGAGGGCTTCGATCTGGCAATTCGCGTGGGCGCGGTCAGCGTAGCTGATCTGGTGGTGCGGCGGTTGATGGAGACTAGGCGCCTGGTGGTCGCGTCGCCGGCGTATCTTGCGGCCCACGGTACGCCGACGCGCCCCGAGGAGCTGACGAGCCATGAGTGTTTGCTCTACGACTACCAGGCCAGCGCCGACCGCTGGGTGTTCCGGCGCGACTCGCGGCGCGTCGATGTCAGGGTTGCGGGCCGCGTGCGCAGCAACAACGGCGACCTACTCGCCGCAGCCGCGTGCGCCGGCGTGGGAATTGCCTGGCTGCCAGACTTCGTGGCGAGGCGCCATCTCGAAGCTGGAACCCTGGTCAGCGTGCTGGATTCCGACTGTCGCGAGGTCAGCGTGGTCAACGCGGTGCTACCGGCCAGGCGCCATCTGCCCGCGAAGATTCGCGAGTTACTGAGCGTGCTCGAACACCACCTGGCCAGCTGATCGGCTAGGTGGCCGATCCGTCGTTTTCGGCTCTTGGCAAGCGTGGGCTTCGCTGCCATTCTGGATTCGTGGACCCGATCGTATGGTGCCTCGTGTTGGGCGGCGCCTTTGGCGCAATGATGTGGCAACGAGCCCGCGTGCAGCGTCTGCTCGGCCCGGCACAGCTCGTCCTGGACGAGGACGGCGAGATCGTCATGCACCTGGCGCGTCACGCAGCGCGCTCCCGCGAGCGTACCCTGGGGCCGTTGTACATCCTGTACGGTTTGCTGCAGAACGATGACATCACGGCCGCCATTCGTCGGGCCGGCGGCGACGTCGACGCGATAGAAGACAGAGTGTTTCGAGAGCTCGACAACGACTCCGAGGGTGACTTGCAGAGCCGCTGGGTCGACACCCACAACGTGCTGGCATGGGCGGCCTATATGGCCGGCAGAGCTCCGCGCGCGCCGGGCCCGGCTGATCTCTGGGGAGGCGTCGTGCAGATGGCGCCTCAGACCGCGAGCGCTGTAGACGCCGGCGGCGTTAGTGCCGCGGAGGTGTTGTCGTTGTTGGTGCACGGCGATGCGGTGGGCTCGTTACCCGAGCGGGGCAACGTGTCAGTGGTCCTGGTGAACGACGACATCACGCCGCAGCAGCTCGTGGTCGACATCTTGGAAAACGTGTTCGAGCTGTCCAGCGAAGACGCGATGACCCGCATGATGCAGGCGCATACCGATGGCCGCGGTACAGTGGCCAAGTATCCCGCCGCGATCGCCAAGGACAAAGTCCGCGACGCTCACCAGCTAGCGCGCAAACACGGCAGCCCGCTGCTGTTCCGACTCGAGCCCGCGGGCTCGCTGGCCTGAGTTGGCTCAGGCGTCGCCCCAGTGGGTAAGCACCGGGATGTCCTGGCTGAGCAGGTAGCCGTCGTCGTTGCGCTCGAGCACGCCGGCCAGGCCCAGTTTGCGCAGAGTCGCCAGTGCTACATACACGCGGTTGTTGCCCGCTTCCTCCATGACTTTGACCCCGGGCCAGCCCAGTGCGAGCACCTCTGGCACAGTCAACGCGCTACCGGGCTGGTCTCGGCGCCTGTCCGCGAGCGCCTTGAGGATCAAGGCGAGGTTGTGGCGACGACTCAGGTCGACTCGATCGGCGTTCGGCGGTCTGAACCAGCGGCCATCGAACGAGACGACGAGAGCTTCGGCCGGCATCTGGGTCAATGAAGCCGAGTCCTTTGGTTCCGGCGCGTCGGCGGGTTCTTTCAGACCGAGCTTGGCCACCGATTCGGTCATCGGAATCGGCCGGTCCTCTCCGGCTTCGACAACCGCACGGTCTACGACCTGCAACAGCTCCTGGGCGTTGCTCGGCCAGTCGTAGCGCAGCAGCCGCGCCATGGCCCGGTAGTGAAAACGCGTGGGTGCGCCGGCCTTTTCGCCGGCGAAACGTTCCGCCAGGACCGGGATATCGATCTTGAGTTCACGCAATGGTGGCAGCTCGATCACCCACGACGACATGGCGCTGCGCAGCGCCGGCTGCAGCCGTGCCAGGTCTGACAAGTGACAGGTCGCGATCAACCGGACGTCCACGTCGGTGGCCGCGTCGGCACCCAGGGGCCTGACGGTGCCGCGCTTGGCGAAGCTGGCCAGGCAATCCTGGAGGGCGACGCAAGCCGAACCCAGCGAGTCGAGCAGCAGGGTGCCGCCGTTGGCTCGTTCGACAAGCCCAGTTTTGTCGTCGTCGGCGCCGGCGAAGGCGCCTTTTAGCCAGCCAAACAACTCGGTTTGAACGTGGGCTTCTGGAATGCTGCCGCAGTCCAACTCGATGACGCTACCCGTGCGCGGACCGGCGTCGTGAATGGCTCGTGCGACGAACGACTTGCCGGTGCCGACCTCGCCAACGATCAACACCGGGGCCACTAGAGCCGCGACCTGACGCACCTGGCCGAGTACGCAGCGGTGCTCGGCACTCAAGCCGACCATGGTGGGGTGCGCTCCGGCGTCATCGGCTGGATCGTGGCGCTCGACCACGAACAGCAAGGCGCCGATGCCGACGACATCGCCAACGCGAAGTCTGTGTAACTCGATCTGGCGCTCGTTGACGAACGTGCCGTTGCGGCTGTTCAGGTCTTTGATCCACAGCCGGTCGTCATCTGCGACGTATAGCTCGGCGTGTTCCCGAGACAGTCGCGGATCGTGCAGGGCGACATCGCCGACCCGGGTACCGCGTCCGATCACCAGCTTGTCGTCATCGGAGATTCGAGAGCGTGCGCCGACGCCTTCGCCCGCTTCGGTCGAAGCCAGGATTAGCCACCAGGGCGCGTTGTCATCCTGGGCGGAGTCGTGCTGGCTCTGGGTGATCGTTGGCGCGCTCACGGTCCGCCCAGTATAAGCGCGGACCCGCCCAGACGCGATATGATGAGGGCGCTCGTGAGCGACGAACCCAAACCGCCCTCGGCCGTGGACGCGCCGACAATCGACGCGACCGCGGTAGCATCGCTACAGGCGCCGCCGCCGACGATGGACGACACGGAAGTGCTCGATGTGGCCGAGACCGAGCGCTACCGGATCGAGCGCGAGATCGGTCGCGGCGGCGCGGGCCGGGTCAGCGAGGCCAGGGACCAACGGTTGCGCCGTCAGGTGGCGATCAAGCAGCTTCTCCGCGATGATCGCAGCGCTCGCGGCCGGTTCCTGCGCGAGGCCTTCCTGACCGCGCGGCTTCAGCACCCGGCCATCGTTCCCGTGCTGGACGCGGGTAGGACCGACGAAGGCGATCCGTTCTACGCTATGCCTCTGGTCTCGGGCCCGTCCCTGGCGGAGGTGGTGAGCGAGACCGTGACCATTTCCGATCGTCTGGCTCTATTGTCTCATGTGGTCACCGCGGTAGAGGCGATCGCCTACGCACACAGTCAGAACGTCGTGCACCGGGATATCAAGCCGCACAACATCGTTATCGGTCCGTTCGGTGAGACCTTCGTGGTCGACTGGGGCCTGGCCAAGGACCTGGCCTCGACCGAGACCGATACCGATAGTGTTTCAGAGGGCCTGCCGGTGGCCGCGGACGCCACCGTGGTTGGCGCCGTGCTCGGCACCCCGGCATTCATGGCGCCGGAGCAGGCACGCGCAGAGGCAACCAACCCCCGCGCGGACGTATACGGGCTCGGCGCATTGCTTTACCACGTGCTCGCCGGTGCGGCGCCGTATCGAGGAGACACCGCTGCGAGCGTGCTGGCTCAGCTGACCGCTGGTCCACCTGCGCCGTTGGCAGAACGGACGCGCGACGTGCCTTCGGAGCTGATCGCGATCGTCGACAAAGCGATGGCCCGAGACCCGGCTGGACGCTACGCCGACGCTGGCGAGCTCGCCGTCGATCTCAAACGCTTCCAGACCGGGCAGCTGGTGGGGGCACACCGCTACACGACCGGCGCGCTGCTGCGTCGCTGGCTCCGACGCAATCGCACAACGGTCGCCGTTGCCACGGTGTTGCTCGGCATCTTGATCGTTGTCGGCGTCGTCAGCGTGCGCAACATCGTTCAAGCTCGAGACGAAGCGAACGCTCAGCGAACGGTGGCGGAAACCAATAGTGCAAGAGCCGACACGGCGCTGAAGGTCTCGGACGAGTCGCGGCGCAAGCTGCTGCGCAGGCTGATCATCTCGTCGTTGGAGACTGACCCCACCGAGGCCATGGCGCGGCTCAAACAGTACGCGGCCGAGTTCAAGGACTGGGGCCGGGTGAGAGTGCTGGCCGCGGCCGCGGATAGTCGCGGTGTCGCTCGCCATGTGTGGCGGACGCCAGGCGCCGCCGACGTGCGTAGCGTTCGGTTCTCGAACGACGGCCGGAGTGTGGTTTCGGCTGGGCTCGACGGACGGATCTTGCGCTGGCAGCTGCAAACAGGTGCCATGTCCGTCGTCGCAAAGCGCACCGCTCGTATCATGGAGCTGGAGCGCACCCCGGAGGGGCTCGTGTCCACCGACGCAAGCGGGGCGCTACTTCGCATCGCAACCGGGGCGCCCGTGAAGGTCGCTTTGAAACACCCCAAAGCGCTGCGGGCCGTCGACGTGTCCGTCGAGCACGACCTGCTCGCGACGGCCGGTAACGACGGACGTGTGTCGATGATGACGTTGTCTACGGGCGCGGTGGTCGATTCGGTTGGTCATCACGGCTGGTACGTCACCGATGTAGACGTCGCGCCTGATGGCAAACAGGTCGCGTCGGCGTCCGCGGACAACACGGTTCGGGTGTGGGATGCGACGACCGGCAAAGGGCAAACCATCGGGGAGTTGCCCAACTCGGTTGCGTGCGTGGCCTATACCGCTGACGGTTCACATCTGTTGGCGGCATCCATCGACGGCAGCGTGCGCGTGTGGCGCACCGGGGACTGGAAGCTCGCCCGGTCCTTGTTCTACGCCAGTCGCTGGGCCCTGTGCTCCACGGCGCCAAAAGGAGGCGACCTCACCTGGGCGTTGGCAGGGCGTGTGTACACCATGTCGTCGCCGAGCGCGAAGCCGCGCGTGGTGTTGAATGCCGGTGCCCGGGTTACTCACCTGAGCTACTCGCCCAGCGGCCGCTTGCTCGTCGTCGGCAGCGGCGATGGCGCGACGTTCGTTCTCGATCGCCGAACGAGGGGATTTCGTCGCCTGCGCGGGCACCTCAGCTCGGTGTGGTCCGCTGACTTCTCGGCTGACGAGCGCACGTTGGTGACATCTTCCAATGACGGTACCGTGCGTGTGTGGGACGTGCAGAGTCCGGACGCGACTATCGTATGGACCCACCCGGGCGGACTGCCCTTGTTTCAAACCGCGATGAGTGCCGATGCGTCGCGGCTCAGTTTCATCGGTCGTGACAATAAACTGCGCGTGTGGAACCGCGGCGCGGGTACGTTGATTACGTTTCCCGAACCGGTCGTTCGTTCGGTCGGGGTGTTCACCCCGGACTCGAAGTCGATCGTCGCGATGACGCGCAAGGGTGAGGTGGTTTCGTGGAACCCGGACACCCAGGTGACGCGGCGGATCAAGGCCCACGAGGCCAAGCCGAAGTTGTGCAACGCGGTGTTGTGTCAGGCGCGGGTGTCGGCCAACGGTAAGCTGGTGGCGTCTACTTACTCCACGTCCTACGTAAGCCTGTGGGAGCCAGCCACCGGCAAGCACGTGCGTCTCCCCGCCGCTGGGCAAGTCCGAGATCTCAGTTTCTCGCCGGACTCGCGTCACCTGCTCGGGGCCATGCCTACCGGCGAAGCGGTGGTTTGGGACGTGACCACAGGCAAGTCGATCGTGCTTCCGGGGGTTCGCGGGCGTCCTCGCGTCAATGCCCGCTTCGTCTCGGCTAGCCAGGTGTTGACTCGCGATGTCGATGGCTCGCTGCGCGTCTGGGAGCCCCCGTGGACGCGGCCCAAGCTGCTGCCGTACACGGCGTCCAGCGCTCGGGGTATTGTGACCTCGAGCGATGGCGAGCTAGTCGTCGTCGGAGATGCGGACGGTACGGTGCTCGTGATCAAGCGTCGCGACTGGAGCGTGACAAAGCTTCGCCATTCCGGCGACCCCGTTCGGTTCTCGGAGGTCATCGATGGCAACCGGTTCCTGCTCTCGGTAGGTACCACGTCGCCGTTGCGCTTCTGGGACATCGCGTCGGGTGAGACGTTGACCCTGCCGTACGACGAGACGCCGGTATCGAACCTGTTCGTCGCGGCCGATGGCAAGACCGTTGCGACCGCGGATGATCGCGGCCGCGTGCGCTTGTCTACCGTTCGTCCACCGGTCGCCGCAGATGCGTTGCGGCGCTGGTTGACCAACGCGACGACAGCGACGATCTACGACAGCAGGCCCGTGTCGAACGCGCCCGCGCCGTGAATCGCTATTTGTGCTGGCACAGCATTGGCGTCATCATGTGGCTCTCGAGTTGCCAGCGGCGCAGCTTCACCTTGCGGCCACGGGTGTAGTAGCGGGCCCGACCCCAGTGCAGCGCACATACGTCTTTGACCGCGACGCCGGGCATGTCGATGAACCACTTGTACGGCTTCTGTTTGACCACCGCTTCGAGGCTGAACGCATTGAACGCCTCGGTGTATTTGATCGCGTAAGACCGGCCGCGTTTCTTTACTACGGCCGTCTTGGTCCGTTTCACCCGCTTCATTCGAGCGGTTACCCGCCATCCGGCCACCCGCCGGAAACGTTTGCGCACCAGGCGCCGCCCGGCGCGGGCCTCTCGACCACCGCGCACCCGTTTGCTCGGTCGGACTTCGGCGATGTGTTTGGCGTACTTGGCCGCGACCCCATCGCGAACTCGCGCGACACTGGCCAGGGTCTCGCGGATGATCACGGTCTGCGCTTTGGGCAGCGCTTCAGACCACACCTTGAGCGCGTCGAACACCCATGTATCCTTCTGCAGGTCACGGTATATGCCGACGGCGGCGCGGAGCAGCTCACCGTAGTCTGCCTGGCGGCTCGGCAGCTTGTTTGCCCATTGTTTGAGGAAGCCTTCGCCCCGTGTGTGAGCCGACGACCGGGGCATCACCTGCTTGAGCGCTTTGTTGAGCCGATCATCGACTTCTCGCGGCAACACGTCCCGCTGCCAATGGCGAAAGCCCGCCAGGTGTTTGGGCGTCGAGCCGCCCGGCCAATTCTTGCGATGGCATGGTGAGCGCTTGAACAGTGCGGTGACGAATTTGTGATCCGCGGCCGCTCGAGCGCGATAGGCTTTGACCGCGCCGGCGAACTGGCGAATCTGGGCGCTGCTGAGCTTGGGCGCCGATGCCGGTTTCTTCGGTAGCAACCCCCGCAGCTTGGCCACCGAGGCCGCACGGCGATCGTCGAGTTGCTTCCAGCTGCCCATACCCGGTACGCCCTTGAGCTGGGCGTTGGCGTGGATGATCAGCTTCTGGTTGAAGTACGCCAACATGTTGAATCGGTCCCGGCGGTCGCGTACCCGCGCGATCAGCTTGCCCAGGCGCGTGAGTTTGGGAACGACCCGCCGTTCGGCGATCAGGCAATTGCCGCCATCGAAGAACCGGTGCCAGCGCGCGAGTTGCCGCTGGGCTGCCGCCCCGTATCGCGAGGTTGCTGCTGGTGGCGCGTCGAGAGGGGCAGCGGTGACGAGCCCCGGGGTTGCCAGCGACGACGCTACGAACAGGATGATGACGGTTAGACGCATGCACGAGCTCCTAAAGGGTGTGCCTTCAGGCGTACTGCGAAATGTTCGGATCTCCGCCATAAACCCGGCTTAAAACCCGTTAAGGCGGACCCCTGGTAGCGGCCAATTCATCGTGATCACGAGATGCACGCTTGTGTTCTGGTTCGTGGCGCGAAACAATCGAAGGGCCATGAAGGGGGATGGTAAGGCGGCTGAACTGGAGGCCCTGCGCGCTGAGGTATCGCGCTTACGTGCAGAGCTTGCGTCATCCAGAGGCAACGTGCTGCGCACGGTGGCCGAGCAGCTGCCCGACAACCTCATGCTGCTCGACCGCGATCGGCGGATTCAGTACATCAATTGGACGGTCCCCGACCTGACACCCGAACAAGTGGTGGGCACACACCCGAACAACTACTTACCCCAGACGTTTCACGAACACACCGAGGCCGTGTATTGCCAGGTTCTGGAGACCGGTGAGCCGGGGCGCTACGAGGTCGAGTATGTCGCCGAGGATGCCAGCATTTCGTGTTGGGAGTCTCGTGTGGCGTCGATTCGTGGCCCGGAAGGCGTTGAAGGCCTGGCTGTGATTAGCAACAACGTGACCGAGCGCCGCGAGGCGGCAATGGATCGCGATCGCGTGTTCGCGTTGTCGATGGACATGTTCTGCGTGGTCAGTCAGGCGGGCTACTTCAAGCGGCTCAACCCGGCGTTCACCTCGATACTGGGCTGGTCGGAGGAAGAGCTGCAGGCCCAGCCGTTCATAGAGTTCGTGCACGCCGATGACCGGCCCGCGACGAACGCGTTGTGGGAAGAGCTGCTCGGCGGCAAGCCAGTGCTCGACTTTGAGAATCGGTACCTTTGCAAGGACGGTAGCTATCGGGTCATGCAGTGGCGGGCGGTGTTCGATTCTGCCACCGGGATGGCATTTGCTACCGCCCGCGACCGGACGGAGACCCAGGCGTTGGAGGCGCGCATCCGCCAGGCGCAGAAGATGGACGCGGTCGGTCAACTCGCCGGTGGCGTCGCCCACGACTTCAACAATTTGTTGTTGGCCATGGGCATGAATCTGAGCTTTGCCAGTCGCCAGACCTCCCAGGACGGTGTCCGGTCGCGCCTCGATGCAGTTCAGGCGGCCGTGGATCGGGCGGCGAATCTCACCCAGCAGCTGCTCACGTTCAGCCGTAGTGAGCCGCTTCATCAGCAAAACGTCGACGTCAACGAACGCATGAACGGGCTGATGGGCATGTTGCGGCCGATGCTGCGCGAGGACATCTCCATCGCTCTCGAGTTGGGCATGGACGTGCCGACGATTTCCGCCGACCCCACTCAGATTGACCTGGTCGTGCTCAACCTGTGCATCAACGCGCGAGACGCGATGCCGTCCGGTGGCTCCCTGGTGCTCGCGACTCGGAAGGCCACTCTTGGGGAGGTCGAGGCTCGGCGGCTGTCGGTTGCTTCTGGTGACTTCGCGGTCATCCGCGTGACTGACGACGGCCTTGGCATGAGCTCCGACGTACGAGAGCGTGTGTTCGAGCCGTTCTACACTACCAAGGCTCAGGGCAAAGGCACCGGGCTTGGCTTGTCCACGGCGTACGGAGTGATCACCCAGCACGGTGGAACGATGGAGTGCACGAGCGCGCCCAATGAGGGGGCGACGTTCGAGGTGTACGTCCCGTCGGTGCAAGCAGCCGAGGCGGCGACGGCGAATCCTTCGCCGGGAATCGCAGCGGAGGGCTCCGAGACCATCCTCGTCGCCGAGGATGCCGAGCTGGTTCGACGCGCCGTGGTAGAAATGCTGAAGTCATCCGGCTACAACGTCGTCATCGCCGAGGACGGGGCGTGCGCGGTGCAGCGGGTGCGCGAGCAGGGCGACGCCATTCACCTGGCACTTCTCGACGTCATCATGCCCAACAAAGGCGGTGTCGAGGCGGCGGCGGAGATTGCTCAGCTGTATCCTGACATGAAGATATTGTTCACCACTGGCTACGGTGGCCGGTCATTCGAGACCGCGGGGATTGCCAAAGAGCGCATCGTGCCGAAGCCCTACGACCCGGAGGACCTACTCGCCGCGATTCGCACCACCCTCGACGCGGACGGCTAGGAACTGAACCCGTACTCCGCGTGGGGCCCCACTCGGGTTAGCTGCTCGAGGGTTGCACTACCCGCTTCGTCCTGGGCGATGATCTCCATGTTGCCTCGCAACTCGTAGGTGGTCACGGTGGCGCCGACTCCGCCGGAGCGATGTTTGAACAGGAGCAGGCTGCTCCATGGGACGAGCACGTCGATGCGCCGACTGCGCATGCGTTTGCGCAGCAAGTCGTAGACGAAGATGCCGGGACCGATACCGGCGGCCAGCCCGATGAGTGCGGCGAGCTTGCCCGAGCCTCGGCCTTCGAGCTTCATGTCCATCGCGGTCATGGCGACGGCGGCTAGCACGACTCCCATGACCCCGGTGGCACATGCGATGACCATGGGCAGGGCGGTGCGAGCGCGAGGTCCGACCATGCGCACGCCCTCGGTGGTGACCGCGAGGGTACCTTTGCCCAGCAGCGGTGGGTTGGACTCGCTTCCGGCGCGGAACGTTACCTGGCCTTGGCCAGGAGTCGCTGAGATGGGCGGTACCGGCGCGTTCGGGTTGTCGATGCGTTCTTTGATGAACACCGCGAGTGTGTTGTCGACGTTTTGCAGAACGTCCGGGTTGATACCGATCGAACCGCCATTGCGCGAGAAGATCCACATGCTGAACGTGGTCTCGCGCCGGCCGAAGTCCACTTTCGCCGCGTCCGCGAAGCGGATTTCCTGTCGGCTCGAGCCGCTCGTGTGCACGATGCCGTGCTCGAACACGCGCACGTTGGTGCGTTTGCTGACCGTGCGGTAGCGCAAGAAGAACAGCAAGAAGCCGATGCCCAGAAAGATCGACATCAACACGGATACGAAGGTGATATCCCCGGGCTTGGTGGACTTCTCGCCGGAGATACCCATGAGCAGCACGGCCGTGAGCAGACCCAGAATCGTGCTGACGATGGCGAACACCATGCCGGGTTGCTTGCGCGGGCAGTAGCGGATTTCGCGGCCCAGGGGCTGACCTGAAGGTTGTTGGGTGTGCATCGCTTACCTCCTCGCCCGCAGTCGCAGCTGGCCTACGTGCATGACCTGGTTCTCCTGCATACCGGCACCGAAGTCGGTGAACGATACGGTCCACTTTGGATCGCCCGTCGGCTTGACGGCAAACCCGTAGACGCCGAGGGGGACCTTGCTGAACACGAACCGGCCGTTCGGATCGGTCTTGGTTTTCTGCGACCAGTGGGCGCTCGAGCATGGTGTCTGGCCTCCACGCAACAGGCTGCTCGGCCGCGTGCACAGCTCCACGGTCGCGCCTGCCACCGGCTTCCCGGAGCGCACGATCGTCGCCGAGATGCCCCCGGTCTTGACGGCGCCTACTTTGGGCAGCGGCGGCCCGCCGCCGAGGACGAGGATTGCGTCCACGGGCGAGTTGAGCGCGGGAATCGTTCCGGTCTTCCACGTGTAGAACGTGCCGTCGGGCTTCATGATGTGGATGCCGCGGTCCGCGGCCAGCCACACGCGGCCGTTGTCGTCGGTGGCGATCGCGCGAATGTCCCCGCTATACTGCTTGAGCTTCTTCATCGCGTAGACGGTGGGCAGGCCGCCCTCGGCAGGCGTAATCAGCAGCTTTCGACTGCTGGCCAGATACAATTGGCCCTTCTTGCCGACCGCCATGTGGCGAGCCATCTCGAACGACGCCACTTTTGCCTCGGCGGGTTTGGCGCCGCCCAGTCCGTAGATCTTGCGGCTGAACGACAACGCCTTGACCACGCCGTGGGTGTTCGGCACCACGTCTTCCCAGATCACGTTCTTCTCTTTGACGTCGATCTTGGTCCATTTGGTGCCGTCGCGTTTGAACAAGTACTTGTGAGTGGCGATCCATACGCCACCTTTGCCGTCGGCGGCGATGCCTTGAATGCTGCCCACGTCGCTGCCGAGGGCTTCGGCCGTTTTGTGCCTGGTCCAGGCGCCGCCGCTGAAGTGGCACAGCTCGGTGCTGTCCAGGACCCATAGGTCGTTGTTCTTGCCAACGGCAACGTGGTCGAATTTGCTCGGGCCGGCCGCCGCTCCCTTGTCCATGAACGAGCGATTCGCCCAGCGTTTGATGACCTGGTCTCCCTTGAGGTGCAGACAATCGTGCAGGCTACACGCGACCACACTGCCGTCCGGGGCTGGAGCCAGCTGGCGAAACCAGCGGTGCTTGGACGGGATGTGGACGAATTTGCCACTGGGGGTAAGCACGGCGAGACCGAGGGCTTTGGTCGCGAAGT
>SPJJ01042450.1_pt1 | contig 22578 bp, 19 predicted proteins | sample 3741741 | NCBI WGS metagenome assembly SPJJ01 (sample SAMN10925908, study PRJNA522277) | cold seep metagenome | isolation source: Elba SIP-enriched marine methane seep metagenome, extraction at timepoint T1 | place: Italy: coast of Elba, Mediterranean Sea | collected 2014-05 | reverse complement strand
CACGGTGAAGTCGCCCGCCGGCTCCCAGCGCTGGACATCGGTGGGGCCGGTGCTGTCGAAGTCCCGGGCGGTCAGGCTGAGGGTGTCGCAGGCGTCGAGCACGGTGCCGCCACCGTCGCCGCCGTCCCCACCATCGCCGCCATCCCCACCGTCGCCGCCATCGCCGCCGTCGCCGCCATCGCCGCCGTCGCCGCCGTCGCCGCCATCACCGCCATTGCCGCCGCGCGCACCGGTGCCGCCCGGGTTCGCGACCCCATTTCCGCCGTCGCCACCATCGCCGCCATCGCCGCCATCGCCGCCCGCGCCACCTGAGCCACCGCGTCCGCCGGCACCACCGCAGCCGCCAGGACCACCCACGGAGGTGAGTGTGAAGGGCTGGTCCGGGTGAATGATGTACCGATGGGTCACCGAGGCGTACACCTGCCGGCTGCCGATATGACGAAAGTCAGATTGCACCTGAATGAAGACCAAGGACTCACTGGGGTAGAACTTGGAGTAGATGGGCCGCACCCGCACGTGCAGGTCGGGGCCCGGATCCCCGGGCGCGCCGCGCAGGCCCGGTCGGCCGACCGCGCCATTGCCGCCATCGGCGCCGTCTTCACCCTCCCCACCGTCGCGACCGTTCTGCCCCGTGAGGCCTTCAGAGCCATCGTCGCCATCATCGCCTTGAGCACCGGTTGCCCCCGATAGCCCCTGCCGGCCACCTGGGCCATCTCGCCCCGGGTTCCCGCCGCCCCGGTAGGGTGTGTAGCTATCCGCGTCATACAAGGGGCGGAAGACCAGGCGGCGAGTCAGCGTTCCCACCCCAACATCGACAACATAGCCGCTGTCGATGGTAGCCAGGATCTCGCTGCGGCGCAAAGTAGCGCTCAGCGCCTAGAAACTCCCCGTGCGGCGAAGCAAGCAAGATGTCTTGCGGGTCGAGCTTGCCTTGGCGATAGGCGCTCGGCACCTTGTCGTGCAGCACATCGGCGACGTACAGGCTGCCGTCCGCATCCAAGACCGCGACGGCATCGATCAGGTCCAGCGGCGCCGACTCTACGGCGATTCCAGGCCGGTCCTTCTTCATCACGTACAGGGCTCGAAACTGGTGCCCCGCGGCGCGCACCGTGGCCGAGCCGGAGCGAGCGGAGCCCACTTCGGTGAGCGGTGGCAAGGCCGGGCCGACCTGCCTCGCACAGCCACACACCAGCAGCAGGCAACCGAGATAGGCCCGTTTCATGACCCACCCCCAGACAGCAAGACCCGTTGCAAGGCATCGAGATCACGATCTCCCACAGACAGGTCGCCGAAGAGTCGCAAGACATCGGGCTCCATCTCTTTGGACAGCACATCCAGCAATAGGGCCTGCCTGGGCCCCAACGCGTGCACCTGCATTCGGGCCAGGGCCCAAATTGCCACCAAGCGGGCCGCGCTGCGCCGATGACGGGTCGGGCGCTGCTCCGGTGGAGCAGAAGAGCCGACCAAGACACGCGCGGCCGGTGCTGCGAACTCTGGTTCACTAGCAAGGCGTCCCAAGAACCACAGCACGAGCAGCGCGGTATCGTCTGGGTCCGCCTGCAAGGCTTCCTGCGCAGCCTCGAAGGCCGCGTCGATGCGCCCCGCCCAGGCACCGGGGCCAGACCGCACTTCATCGCGGCGCGCGGCCAGCTTGGTGAGCAGCTCTAAGGTCGCGTTGTACAGCGCAGCGCGGCTGCGTCGGTGGGTCTGGCTCTGCAGCGTGCGCATGGCGTTGCGAAGCACCTGCACGTTGACCCCCACGGTGCGGGTGCGCGCACCCAACAGGTCATACATCGCGGGAACGCTGCCCTCGCGGTTGCCGCCAAAGAAGACCATGGCCTCGACGACCGAGACCAAGGTCGCCTCGTTGCCCGCCATGAGCGCATAGTGTTTGGCGATGGCCTCTAGGATGTAGGCGCCCGTCTGGTCATCGAGGCGGGAACGCAGAGCCTGCGTCAAGATGGGTAGCGCTTGGGCGCTGCGCAGCTCTCCGAGCGCCCAAGCGCTGTAGCGACGCACGTCGGCAGGCTGGCCTTCGGACAGCCCGCTTTTCAAGGCTCGAAGCGCCCGGGGCTGATCGCTGCGCAGGCGGCCGAGGGCTCGGGCGGCGGCGGTGCGGACGCCGACACTCAAACGCCTGCCCTCCAAGTGCTGCGCCGCCTCCTGCACGGCGGCCTCGACCTGCTCATCATCCTGCGCGTCCATCAGGTCGTACATATGGGTAGGCGCGGTCGCACACGCGCCCAAACCCAGCGCGCACAGCACAAGCAAGCTGCGTTTCATCGTGCGCACCCCGTGGCCAAGAGTCGCTGGGCGGAGGCTGCGACGAGCATGTCCTCGTCATTGGCCAACAGAGTGAGGGTGCTCAGGGTCTGTGCGTCTTGGGGCCCCAGCCGACACAAGGCCGCGATGGCCGCCAGCTCGAACTCGGGCGGCGCATCCGGCAAGGCGGCGGCGCGGGCGATATCGGGCAGGGACGCCCGGTGGCCCAGATTGGCGAGCGCGGTCGCCGCGGCGGCCCGCACGTAGCGCTTTTCGCGGGGGTCGAGCAGCTTGTCGATGACCTGTGGCGTGCCGGCGCGCACTTGACGACGGCCCACCACCTCGATCGCGGCCTCGCGCACCCAGCTGCGCTCGTCCTGCAGGTACCCCAGCAGGGCCTCAGGTTGGCTCCGACCCAGCTGGTCCAAGGTCTGCAGCTCCAAGCAACCGGAGGTCGCATACAGCGGGCAGTAGGCAAAACATCCCTGAAACAGCGGGGCCATGAGCAGGAGCAGCAGGCTTTTTGACAGCGAGGCCATAGGCAGCGACCGGGAGACTACCCCAAGCAGGCCCAGCCGGAGTAGGAAGGCGTGACATGCCCACCCTGCGATACACCCTGTGCGACGTATTCACCGACCGGCCGCTGTGCGGGAACGCCCTCGCCGTCTTCACCGGGGCCGGCGACCTGCCCACAGATACGCTGCAGGCCGTGGCGCGAGAGATGAACCTGTCGGAGATCGTCTTTGTGTACCCGCCCAAGGAGGGTGGGCAGGCCAGACTGCGCATCTTCACACCCAAGGCCGAGCTGCCCTTTGCGGGGCACCCTGTCTTGGGCGCCGCCTCTGTTATCGGCCGCTCGGTGCAGACCAACCCTGTGCACCTCGAGACCGGGGCCGGGGTGGTCACGGTCGAGGTGGACCGTCAAGGCGCGGATGTGCGCGGCGGCCAGATGACGGTGCCATTGCCAAAGTTCACGCCGTGGGCGAATCCGGAGGCGCTGTTGGCAGCGCTAGGCCTCACGCAGTCCATCTTGCCCATCGAACTGTACGACCTGGGCCCCCAGCACGTGGTGCTCGCGGTCGAAACGCAGGCGGAGCTTGAGGCCTTGGACCCGGACATGGGCCGCCTGTCGCAGGCCCACGGCGGCGGGATTGCGGTGATCGCGCGGCGGGACGCGGGCTTGGCGATGCGCGTCTTCGCGCCGGCCCTCGGCGTGCCGGAGGACCCCGCCACTGGCTCAGCGGCCGGCCCGGTCGCCGCGTACGTCTGCCGGCATGGCTGGTTCGACTTCGGCCAGACGGTGCAGATCGCGCAGGGCGAAGGCCTGCTGCGCCCCTCCTTGCTCTTTGCGACGGCGCACGGCTCCGCAGAGCGGCTGCTGCGGGTGGAGGTCGGCGGATCGGTGCGAACGATCGGGCGCGGCGAGTTGAGGATTGGCATGGTATGAGGGCGCCGTGAAGTTTGCAGTCCGTGCCGAAGATAAGACCCCCTACGAGGCCCGCATCCCCCTGGTGCCTCAGCACATCCGCCGGCTGATGGCCGAGGCGGGCATGGACTTCGTCGTCCAGCCCTCTCCTCAGCGCGCGTTTGAGGAGTCAGAGTTCAGCGAACTGCAGATCCCCGTCGTGGAAGACCTGTCGGACCGTGACGTGGTCATGGGCGTCAAGGAGATGCCCACCAAGCAATTCAGCGCCGGCAAGACCTACATCTTCTTCTCCCACACCATCAAAGGGCAGCCGTACAATATGGCCTCCCTGCAGGACATGATGGCCAAGGGCTGCACCCTCATCGACTACGAGTGCATCGTCGATGAGCAGGACAAACGCCTGGTCTTCTTCGGCGTGCACGCGGGCCTCGCGGGCATGGTCAACTCCATCTGGTCGCTGGGCCAGCGTCTTAAGGCCCAAGGCATCGAGACCCCGCTCGCCACCCTAAAGCCCGCCTTGAAGTACCGCACGCTTCAGGACGCGAAGGACGCCTTGCAAGCCGTCGCTGAGACCTGCCGCGATACCGGCGCGCTCAAGGGCCTGGGGCCGGTCGTCATCGGAGTCACCGGAAATGGGCGCGTATCCAAGGGAGCTCAGGAGATCTCGGCGCTGCTCAAGCCCATCGAGATCAGCCCGGAGCAGCTGCTGGCCGGCGAAGCCAACGAAGATGGCGCCTTTTATCAGGTTGTCTTCGAAGAGCGGCACATGGCGCAAACCAAGGACGGCAGCGACTTCGATCTGCAGACCTATTACAATCACCCCGAGCGCTTCGAGGGGGCCTTTTCTCGCTACTTGCCCCACCTCACCGTTTTGGTGAATTGCATCTACTGGGAAGACCGCTACCCCCGCCTGGTCACCAAGGCTGAGCTCGCCGAGATGCACGCCCATGGTGCGCAACCCAAGTTGCGCGTGATCGGTGACATCTCCTGCGACATTGAGGGCTCGGTGGAGGTCACGCTCAAAGGCACGGATCCCGGCAACCCGGTGTTCGTCTATGACGTGAAGACGGGCGAGGCCCGAGATGGCTTCGAGGGACACGGTCCGCTGATCATGGCCGTGGAGATACTGCCCACCGAGATCCCCAGGGAGTCCTCGCAGGCGTTCAGCGACGCGCTCGTCGACATGATGCCTGGGCTCGCGGCGAGTGACATGAGCGCAGACTTCGCCTCATGGAACCCGCCGGCGCCGCTGAAGAAGGCGACGATCGTCTACAAGGGCGCGCTCACCGAGCGCTTCGCCTACATCGCGGACAGCTTTTAGTGATGAAGTGAGGCGCCCTCGGACGCCTCACGGTCTGCCTACAGCTCCGTCGTGACCTCAGAGAAGGTCAGGCCGGCCTGCTCCAACTCCTTGAGCATGGGGCGATAGATCGCGGGGTCGATCGGGATGTACGAGCCCGCCCTCGGGAACGCATCGTTCATCAGCAGCCGCGCGCCAATGGCGGAGGGCATGCCCACCGTGGTGGCCATCGCGGTCACGCCATCCGGCTCACCCTTGTGAATCAACGTAGAGGTCACGCGGGTCTTACGGTCGTGCTCATCGGGGTAGGTCACGAGCAGCTCGTGGGCGAGCACCACCATGTCGCGACCGCCCTCGGGCAGCCGCAGCTTGTCTTGCAGCAGGTGGCTCATGGCCTCGGCCGGCGTGGAGCCCGCGACCGCGATCTTCTCGTCGCTGAACAGCCCCAACCAGGTGAGGGTCTTCATGATGCCGCCGCTGGGGCTGATGCCCAGGTGCCGGGCGGTGCGCAGACGGATATCGCCGGTCTCACCCGGGGGTAGGAACATCTCGACCAGCTCAGCCCATGTGCGCTCGGCGAGCTTGGGAATGGTCAGGGTCTCATTGGGCAGCCCGAGCCGGGCGACCTGATACCAGGCCTCGGAGAAGCCGGGGAAGCGCAGGGTGCCGCGGATCAGGGTCTGGACGTGGGAGAGCCCATATACCGAGCGGTAGCTGATGGAGTCCCGGTTTGGGTAGGCCTCCATCATGCCCAGGCCGGGCACTTCGAAGGGCCAGGTGCGATGAAAGACCTCCGGATAGGGCACCACCTTGATGCGCCCATCCACCAGGTACTGAGAGCCTGAGCTGGCCGCCATGACCACGTTCCTAGGGTTCCAGGTGATCGCGTAGTTCAGCGGGTTATTGCAGGACTCGGGTGCGGGCACGCCGCTGCCGTAGGAGGCAAAGTGGGTGACCACCCCACCATCTTCCTGAATGCCGTGGATGAGCTTCATCGCCGACATGTGGTCGAGCCCCGGATCCAGGCCCATCTCACAGAGCAAGGTCACGCCCTCGGACTCGGCCTTGTCGTGCAGGGCCTTCACGCGGGGGTCTTGGTAGGAGGCCGAGACCATGTGCTTGCCCAGCTCCAAGCAGATGACCGCCACCGGGTACTGAAAGGGCGGCGCGAGGAAGTTCACCACCACCTTGGCCTTGCTGATCAGCGCGTGCAGACCGCGGGTATCCGTCGCATCCACGTACACCGCCTGCCCCCGGGCGTGTTCGCCTACACGCTCCTTGGCCATGGCCTCGTCACGGTCGGCGACGACCACCTGCCAATCGTGGCTCTCGGCCCTCTCGAGGAGATACGAGATCAAGTATGGGGCGCTCTGTCCGGCACCAAGCACGAGGATCTGCTGCGACATGTAGGACGGCTATCCCTTCTGCGCATTGAGGTCCACTGCAGCGCACATGTCGCTAGGGCATGCACGTGAGCCTTCGCCCCTCCGTGAGACGCCCAAGTGCGATTGTCGCTCAAACTCCGACGGTTTTCCGACGATCACTATGGGTACTCCACAGGTGTCGAAAGATCGTCAGCCGGCATAGCGCTGACATGTTTGACGACCTGTTACCGTCGGTTTGTCGACGATCACCCCTGAAATGTTGAGATCGTGAGTTGGCGCGACCCTTGCTCTTACTAGGGACCATGCTGCATTCCTCCGATCGACGTGACACCGCAATCATAGACCATATGCCCCTGGTTCGCCGGGTCGTAGGTCGACTGAGCCGCCGCATACCGGACTCCATGGACCGAGAGTCACTGTTGGGCGCGGGTGTCATTGGCCTCATCCAGGCCGTCGATCACTTCGACGCCGAAAAGGGCGTACCTTTCGAGACCTACGCACGCATCCGCATCAAAGGTGCGGTGCAAGACGAACTGCGCACCCTCGACCACCTTACCCGAGATCAGCGCAAGCTGGTGTCCAGTGTCACCGAGGTGCGAGACCGCCTCACCCGCACTCTGGGGCGCCAGGTAGAAGACGATGAGATCGCCCGCGCCTCCGCGCTGAGCCTCGCCGACGTTCGGCAAGGCACCCTGCAGCAGGCCCGCCCCCAGGCCTTGGATCCTTCGGTGGTCGACGAGACCGTCACCGGCACCCTGTGGCAAGAGCAGAGCAGCTCCGAGTACCAGATCGGCCGCAACGAGCAGCAGGCCATCCTGCAGTCCGCCCTTGAGGCCCTGCCCGAGCGCGAGCAGATGGTCATGAGCCTATATTATGCTGAGGGTCTGAACTTGGCCGAGATCGGCGAAATCCTCGACGTATCCCAGTCCCGCGTCAGCCAGATCATCGGCAAGATCAAGCGCGACCTGACCATTCGCTTGGCCGACGCCTAGCGCGGCCCAGAACGCCGAGGTGGCGGCGCCATAGCCACCGTTGCCGCGTCATCCGGGGGACCTGATAGCCCGAGTCGACGTGGTCCCGCCGGAGCCTTGGCCGCGTTCATGGCTTGCAGCGAAGTGAACATCCAAGCGCCGGCGACGCCCATCAACCCCGCGTACAGCCCCTCCGTGATATCGAAGACCCGTCCCGCGACGGGGATTTGAAGCACCTCCAGCAGCTCACCCAGCCCCAAGCAAATGAAGAAACCCACCCGCGTATTCATGCCCCACGCGTGCAGAGCGTAACCGAGCGGAAGGTAGATTGCGGAGGCTTCGAAGACGTTCCTGAATGTCGACAAGTTGATGTTCTCAAAGAGCGCCGCGAAGGGCACAAATTGCCAGACCGTGATCGCCCCGACAGCCTCGGACATGGTCTGAAACTCAAAGGGCTGAAGCGCGCGTAAGGTGGGCGCCAGTACCCCGAAGCCCAAAACCAATACCGGGGCGGCCTTGCTCAGCTCACCCAGGGCTCGGGCTGGCTTGACGGGTCCGCGCGACGAGACCGCCAGCGCGATGCCTCCCAGCACGGCACAGCCGGCGCCGACCACTGCGTCCTGCACGCCGGGGCTGTGCCCCATGATGACCATCTGGGCCGCCTCGAGCACGAAGGCCAGGCCACCAATGCAGACCACGCCAAAGGCCGCTGCCGCCACGGGGTTGTTCTCTTTGGCGTTGAAGGCCGGGAACCAGGACCGTGAGCCAAGGTAGGCCGGCAACTCTTTGGCGCACAAAAAGGCGAGCGCCGCGAAGAGCAAACCATCGGTCAACAGCGCGCCGATCGGCTTGGGGCCCCAAGGGTTGTCGAGGAAGGCGCGCACATTGGCCCGCAGCAGGCCGATGTCCAAGGTGGGTATGAAGGGCGCAAGAGAACCTGCGGTCACCGCCACCAGGTAGACCAAGAAGATGAGCAGGCCCGGATTTGTCCTGAGCAACTCGGCCGTGACCTTACGCAACTTCTCCTGCAGGAGGTGGATGTACACCGCGGCCACCATCGCGCCGCCAAAGGACCCAGCGAAGTTGGTGGCAAGGTCCGTGGCTGAGGGCGAGCGGGTCGCGCTCATGGTCTGAAGGCTCTCCACCAGCAGGGACAGGCACAGCCCCATGAAACCCATCAACAGCACGCCCAGTGCGGCGCCGCGCTTTCGCACCGCAGCCAGCCCCAGGTAGCCGAAGAAGCCAAAGGGCATGAACAGGACGACGTTCTGCACCATGTCGGGGATCGACCAGAGCCGACCGCGGGAGGTGTCCCAAAAGGGAATCCACGCGACGTGTTGAAGCGTCGGCGCGTGGGCCACGTCCCAAGGGATAGTGGTCGCGTAGACTATGAAAAGCCCGCAGAGGGCGAAGAAGGTTCGGGCAGTAAAGAACCGTTGCACGAGGGCCCTGAGGTTAGCCCTGGCAAGATGAGACGGTCATCCCTTCGAGGGGAACCAGTGACTATCTTTGTTGCATCCTGTGTGAGAGCGTGTAAGTGGATTCCCCTGAGACCAGGTCTCGGGTCTGGTCAGTATAGACCTTCTCAAAGGAGGCAATTTTTGCCAGCTAACGACGAGAAAATGAAACTAGAAGGGCGAGGTCTCTGATGGCACGCAGACGATCAGGACGACGGGGTGGCCAAGGCCGCTCCAAGGCATACAAAGCGAGAAACTTCCGCGCGACGTGCTCCAAGTGCGGCATCGTGACGGATGTTCCGGTCCGTCCCCCACCCGGGATCGAGCTGGTATGCGTGGATTGCCTAGAAAAGGCACCCGAAGAAGAAGCCGAGACCCCAGCGAATACCGTCGCAGGGTGAGAGCATCGATATCCTCGGCGGAGATCCCGTGGCGCCGGCCACGGTGCGATCCCCCGAGGGTCATTTTTTGAAAATGTAGACCAACGCGGCGCCGAGCACGATCACCGTGCCCAGCAGGCCGGCCCACCATCGGTAGGGGCCGGTCCACGGCGGCACCGCGTCAACACGCACCTCTGCGACCGGCAGTGGCGCGGCTTTGGAGACCAGCCGATCCAGCATCGCGTTGCGCGCGCGCGCGTAGCTCTGCGGATCGAGGGACCACGCGCCCCGCCCCACGTCCGGTACCCGGTCGCCCAAGGCCCGGGGTACGAGGGCCTGCGCAATGCGTCCTGCGACCTCGGGATCCTTGGCCCGAAGCAGCGACCAAAGCGCCGCGTCCTGAGCGCCCCGACGCAGGCCCTTGAGGCGAATCGAGGCCCAAGCATCGCCGGCGCGTCCCCCATAGGCCTCAGCCCGGAAGATGAGGTTCGCCTCTAGGTTCATCTGCCCTCCGGGAGAGCACTTCGGGTCCGTGGCGCAGCTGTCCGCCCAGTAGTCGATCTCCCAGTTGAGCAAGCCCTCCAGCCCATAGCGCGCCACCACCCAGCCCCACGCCCGAGCCCCGATCACCGGCGCGTCGATCACCATGGGCGGCAGGGAGGGTTCACCGCTGGTATTCGAAAAGTAGGCCATCACACGATCCCCGTCGGTCCGGCGAAGCCGCTGCAAGCGGGACCACGGGATCGTCCATGGTGCGCTGTGCACATTCCAAAGATCGGTGACCTCGCCGAGCACTTCCTCCATGCGCTGGTCGTCATAGCCCTCGATCTTTTGGCCCCAGTTCCCGTCCACACGAAACAAGACCCGGCCTCGATCTTTGAGCTTCGCGTCCTTCAGCAGCGCGGCGTAGCGCGCGAGGGACTGCACGGTCTCGGGATCATGGGGCTCATCGAGGCTGTTGATGAACATGATCCACGTCGTCGCCTGGGCATGCTCGAACCAGCCCCTTGATTCCGCGAAGGTCTCCCATTGCCTCAGAGCTTGTGACCAACGCTCTGGCTTGGATGGCAATCTGTCTTTCGAAGCCTCATCCGGCCACCAATCGGTGAGCGGCAGCACCCACCGTGTGGTCGGCAGGCCTTCACGGGGCCCCCGGTAGCCCGCCGCAGCGGAGAACGCGCTGCCATCAATGTAGGGGCCCACGCGTTCGGCCCACTCCTGCCAGTCAATGCTGTGGTCCGCTCGCACCTTGGGGGTCGGCCGAAGCACCTCAACGCTCACACTATGGGCGTGGGCCATCTGCATCCAACGCCGCTGCAACCCAGGCTGCTCTTGGTCCCGGAAGATGAGCGATCCGAAGTTCACCGTGCCCAAGCGCGCCACATCCTCCAGGGGCAGATCGATCGGCAGGACCTCGATGTGCAACCGCAGGCTGGATTGACCGACCTTCAGCTGCCAAGCGTACTCGCCCGGGGTCGTACCGAGCGGAACGAACGCGTCGAGCCACAATAAGGCCACGCCCTGTTCGGAGATCGTGGTGGTGGTGGTGGGTTTGAGCGGCCCCGGATAGGTGCCCGGCCCTAAACTATGAATGAAATCCGATGTGGAAGGGCCCGTGATCACGACCGGCTGGGCCTGATAGAGGGACAACTCGGGGCCCACAGAGGCGGTGCTGGCCGCCTCCGCCACCACGCTTAGTGGGTAGGTGCCCGGCGCCCCGCTCACCACGACCTGGACCGCGACCACCTCGTCCCGCACCGCCCGCAGCCGCACCGGCGTGGGCAGCAAGAAGGCGTCTGAGCTTTGTGGCCCGTCCGTGCGCCCCGCGGGCAAAAAGCGTTGGGTACGCAGGTCGAAGCGCACGCCCTCTTGGTAGGCCCTCAGCCGCGGCCCGGAGTCCGCGACCGCAGGCTGTATGGGCAGACCGCCCACAATGAGCGCAAGGACCGCGAACGTGAGGAGGCGCACCCGCTTCACGCCCTGCGGTATCCCACGAGCCGCGACCCACGTCGCCCCCCGGCCCACATGACCGCCGATGTGCGGTCGCTTCTTGACGCGTCCGACCCGCCTCGGGATACAGAATTCGGCAGTGATCAAGGCGCTGATCAAGAAGGCGGCCCACCCGAGGCTGTTGCGCTTCGGCATGGTGGGCCTGTCGGGCGTGCCCGTGAACCTGGGCATGCTGTGGTTGTTCTCGGACAACCTGGGCTGGCCGCTCGCGTTGGCCTCCCCGCTGGCCATCGAGATCAGCATCATCTGGAACTTCCTGCTCAACGACACCTGGACATTCTCGGACCGCAAGGCCGACGCCAGCGCGCACTTCTTCAAGCGCATGTACCGCTACAATGTGGTGAGCCTCGTGGGCTTGGCCATACAGGTGGGCGCCGCTTTCGCCATGAACCAGGTCTTCATGACGACCTTCGAGCTCACCGAGCCGGGGATCTGGAAGTACCCCGCTCAGATGGTCGGCATCGCGGTGGCCATGTCCTGGAACTTCCTCTCCAATTTCTACTTCACCTGGGCCCAAAAGAAGCCCGCCGAGACCCCCGAGGTCGAGGCCGGCCCCCCCGCTGAAGTGCCCGCCGAGGCTGAGCCTGTCGGCGAACCTACCCGCCCATGAATAGCTCCGAGGACCGCACCCTCATCGTGCTGCCGACCTTCAACGAAGCCGGCAACCTCACCCGAATGCTCAAGGCCATTCACCAAAACCTGCCGACCGCGCGGGTCTTGGTGATCGACGATAACTCTCCGGACGGGACCGGCGTCCTGGCCGCGGAGTGGGCCGAAGAGGACGACCGCGTACACGTCGCGCACCGCCCCGGAAAGCAAGGCTTGGGCGTCGCCTACCGCTACGGCTACCGCTGGGCGCTGGACATGGGCTACGACCCCATCATTCAGATGGACTGCGACTTCTCCCACGACCCGCGGGATCTCGTGCGCATGAAGAAGCTGCTGGAGCAGCACCCCGTGGTCGTGGGCAGCCGACGCTGTCCCGGCGGCGGCAGTGATGGCTGGCCCTGGTATCGAAACGCGCTGTCCAACGCGGGCAGCTATTACGCGCGGCAGGTCTTGGACTCGCCGGTGCGTGACCTCACTACCGGCTTCAAGGGCTACCAAGCGGCGGCCCTGGCTCAGGTCCCAATCGAAGAGCTCAAGACGGACGGCTACGGCTTTCAGATCGAGGTCACCACGCACCTCGTGACCAAGGGCATCAAGGTGCACGAGATGCCCATTCGATTCATCGACCGCAAGTGGGGCGAGTCCAAGATGTCCAGCCGCATCGTCGCAGAGGCGCTGTGGAAGGTGTGGACCATCAAGGGCTCCACCAAGGGCAGCTGAAAGACAGCTTTCGTTTACCAATCCGCACTTGCTAGGCTGCGCGCGATGCGTACCTCTCGCGGCTCCAGCTCCACCGCACTTTTTAGCACGCTCCTGCTCGCCTTGGGCTTATCGGCCTGCGAGGGCGGGCGTACACGCACCCCTGGCACGCCGCCCGGCAGCAACCAGGACGCGGGCATCACCTCCGACGCGGGCGCCAACGCAGACGGCGGCGTGCCGTCAGGCGCCTGCACCCGCAACGTTGATTGCAATGCTGGCGTCTGCGACCGGCTGCTGGGCCGCTGCGTGAGCTGCAGGACCAGTGATGAGTGCGCCACCTCCGAGTCCTGCGAGGCGGGACGTTGTGTGGCCGCCGCAGCCTGCCAAAGCGATCTGGAGTGCACTCCGATGGGCAAGGTCTGCGATACGCAGGCCGGGCGTTGTGTGGCCTGCAACTCTAGCGCCGACTGCGGGGACAAGGCATGCCTGGGCCACTCCTGTGTCGACAACCCAGCCTGCCAAAGCAGTCTAGATTGCGCGGAGATCGAGATGGTGTGTGCGCCGGCCCTGCCTCCCGCCTGGCCCGAGAGTTTTATGGGCCAGGGCTGCGCCGAATGTGGTTCTGCCAATGACTGCAGCGCTCAAGAGGGCTGCGTCGGCGGCTTTTGCACAGACATTTGCGGGGAGCGCATCTGCGGCACGGTGGATGGGGTTGAGTGCGGAAGCTGCGGCGGACAGGCTCTGTGCGCCGCAGACGGCATGGCCTGCGTCAGCGCCCTGCCCGCTCAATTCGAAGCGGAGGCCGTCTACTTTGATCAAGGTCGGGCGCTGCTATGGCGCGATGGCCGCTCCTCCGGGGGTGCGCATGTCTGGAGCATAGACCTCGCGGGCGATGGGACCACCACCTCACTCTATGTGGGGCTGGGCGGCCTGCCCTACCTAGACGGTGTGACCGTGGCCGGCGGGCGCGTCTTCGCCGCGCTCACCGACGGCAGCATGCTCTCCGGAACAGCGCAAGGTCGCTTGACGCCCTTCACCAACGTGCCTGGCGTGGGCAACTCAGACAGCGTTTGGTGCCAAGGCTTGGCCGGCCACTCCGCGTATGTGGTGTGCGACCTGGTCGATTATGACGAGACCGTCACCAGTGGCCTGTACCGCTTCCCGGTGGACGGGCAGGCGCCCAGCCTCATCGATACGATCGTGCAGGCCAGCGGGATCTTCGTAGAGGGTGATGAGGTCATCTGGTCCGACTTCAATGGCGCTCAGATCGGTAAGTCCCAACTGCTCACGGGCCAGCGCACCGTTCTCGCCCGAACTCAGGGTGACCTGCTGGGCGTCGCGGGTGGGTACGTCTACCTGCGCAATACAAATAACGAGCTACAGCGCATCAACATCGCCGGGGGCAGCCCGGAGTTCGTGACCGATGAACCCTCGAACTGGCGACAAGTCACGGTGGCCGAGGACCGGTTGTTCCTGGTCAGCCGGGGCGAGTCTGCGACGATCTACGAGGCGGACCTGGACGGCGGCAACCTACGCAGCATCCTGGAGATCGGCGGCATCGGCCTGCCCGTAGATGGAAGCTCGGTGCTGGGCCTTCGGGCCATCGGAGCGGACTTGTTCCTGGTCACCCGCTACGGCGTGGCCAAGATCAGCCGCTAACCGGAGTGCCCACCGAAGGGCATCGGTGCCTGCTCGGCGAGGTCAATCTCACCCAAGGCGATGCCCCGTGAACGCGTGGGCTTTCCGTAGCGCGGGGGCGGCCGGGTGCTCGAGCCTTCGGCCGGCTTGAGCCAGTCGAGGCGGTCACCCGTGCGGCGCGCGATCTCCAAGGACAGCGGCCCCACCACCATGTGCCAGTAGATGTAGTCGTACCACTGGAACGAGTTGAAACTCAGCACGATCGCCGTGGATAGGGAGCCGGCCTCAAGCCCGAGGCAGATCGCCCCATACCACTCCCAACCTTCGTACCCCTCCATGCGTTTTCGTGCCCTGCGGTAGCAGAAGGTCGACAGGATATAGGCGCCCGCCCAGACCAGAAATCCCGTAATCCCGAACTCGGCGAGCAGCTGCAGCCAAGTGTTGTGGGCCTGCAATCCACGTTGCCCTTTATAGGGGTCGGTAAAGTCCGTCTCCTCCGCAGATACGATCGGGTAATTGAGCGGGCCAATGCCGCGAATGGGGTGTTGCTTCCACAGACGAATCGCCAGGCCCCACAACACCAGGCGCTCTCCCTTGGAAGGCTCCACCTGCCCTTCTACCCATTGATTTGTGTCCTTGGGCCCCAGGATGGTGCCCATCTTCTCCCAGAAGGAGTCGGGCGCTACTACCAAAAAGCCGCTCGCCGCCATCAAAGCCAGCCCGATGGCCATGCCCCGGCGGGTCGTATTCATCAGCCAGTAACCAAGGCCGCCGATCATCGCAAGCAGCCCTGCACGAGACCCAGACGCGAGCACCCCGAGCGCATAACACCCGGCCACCCCCAAGAAGACGACCCTCTCGATGGTCTTGTTGGAGTTGATCGCGAGCCCAAAGGCCACCGGGGCCACCGCGATGATGATGGCCCCGAGGAAGTTCGCCTCGCCGCCCTGCCCGCCCGCGTTATCCGCGCGACCGCCGTACTGCAGCCAGTAGGTCACGCCGTTCATGCAGATGTGCCAAACCCCCAGCATCCAGGCGTAGACGAAGAACCGGAACTGCTTGGCGGTGCGCACCGACAGCAGGATGGCGCTGATCGGGATGAGCAGGAGCACGGCCACAAAGACGCGGGGCGCGGCGTTCTCGTAGGAGTAGACGGCGTTCTTGGCGCCGTACCACGTCAGCACAATGAAGATGATGTGAAGCCAGACGGTGGGGTTGGTGAGAAAACCACCGATCGGCCCCTGGGGCATCGGCAGGCCCAGGGGACCGCGGCTGGCGGATTGAAACGCTGAGGCCTTGGCGTCCTCGGCGAGCAGCTCATCCACGGTGCGCTGAAGCTCCGTTTCGATCTCTCGGTCGAGGGTCTCGTTCATGATGGGCACCGCCCGCTCTTGAACAGCGACCCGCAAGTTGCCCATCGTGCGGCCTTGGGAACGGGAGGTGACCTGCACGACCTCCTTCTCCGCGGCTTCAGCGGCGCGGCCCAAGACGGTGAGCACCGAGCGCCGCACGACCACTGCGATGGCCGCGGGTGACTCAGCCATCACGCCCTGAATCACCTCGTCCTCGACGGCAGCGATGACGGCCTGACGCATCTCACCCGGCAACTTTTCTTGCGAAACCGCCAACAAGAGCGCGTCGCTCATCTTTTCCTTCACGCCATTGAGCACGTGGTGGGCCACGCGGCGGGCGTGCTCATGAATCTCGGACAGGCCCCACTTATGAAAGAGCGCGTAGTAGAAGAAGCTGGTGAGCAGCGCCAAGCCAAAGAAGAGCGCCTGATAGGGCATGGCCGGCACGCCGAATTCGCGGTGTGGAATCGCGAAGTAGACGTACGCGCCCGCGCAGACCAACCAAACGGGGTCCTTGAACGCCATGACGAAGACCACGACGAATCCTGCGAGGTAAATGACCTGCCACACGGCGGCTGGGATTATGCCCTGCGGACCGGCACCCACCACAAGGGGCCCGGTGTTGATTGCTGGGGTATGCGGGGATTATGCGGGCGGGACCGGCGCGGTCCGGCGGCTCACTCGGCGCGATAAAAAGCCACCCTGTCCCCAGCACGAGGGCTCAGGGCGCTAAATGACCGCACCGGAACGGTGGCCTCGCTGAGCGGCTCGTCCTCGCGCAGCCCGAAGGAGAAGGTCGTGGAGTACGCAGGCCACGCGGTGTCGATGACATTGCCGCTCTCGACGACCCGGCTGTCGTAACGAATCTCCCAATACCCGTCCCGATCGATGCGCAGCTGCTCTTCGGCGGGCTCTTCTTCGCCGACGTCCCAAGTCGCGACCCAATCGCCCATGAGGAAGCTGGCCGCAGGCAGCGGGGAGACGGTCACTTCGGTGCGTTGGTTGGCCGACAGAGTGCCATCGTGGGTCACGCAGGCCCACGTCTCGAGCTCTCCCGAGTCCAGCGGCGCCCCTGTGCACAGGACAAGGTGCATGGGCCCGGCCGGGACCTGAAAGACGTGATCATCCTGCACATCGATGCGCTCTCCCGGCTCCAAGAGCGCAGTCCAGCTTGCCTCAGCACTCACGATCGGGAACTGAGATTGATTGTGCACGGTGATGTAGGCCGCACCCTCGAGCTCAAAGTGCTGCGGGGTGCGCGTCACCGTTAGCCCTTCGGCTTCGAGGTAGATGTATCCAGATAGGCTCGCCCCATCCGGGATAACGACCTGCATCTCAGAATCGCTGATGATGTCGCCATCCATCGTGCTGTGCTCGCAGGAGTTGGCGTAGTTCGCGTAGGCGGCGCGGAAGCGGGTATCGATCTGGTTGAAGTTCACGCCCGATAGCGTCACCACGGTACCGGGGGGCCCGGAGGTCGGGGAGATCGCCGTGATCTGTGGCAAGCCAGGCCAGGTCTGGGGATCCGGATCGCAGGGCTGCAACTCACCCTGCGGCGCACCGCAGGCCGCGAACCCAAGATAGAGGGCCGCCAAGCTGCGGCTGTCATAACACCATGAGAACATATTCAACCTCGTCGATCATGAGTACGGGAGACTAAGACCCCCGCTGATCGTCTCAATGTTGTTTATCGAGACCTGGCGCCCGAGGTTGCGCGAAAAGATCGGGCTGACCACAATGCGCACCGCAGCTCGTGCGTCGAATGCAATGACGCCGTCGCCCAGCCCATGCTCAATAGATTCCCTATCCCTCTGATCTCACTCGGTTTATGCGCCTGCTTTGCACCTACATCGGCGCGGGCCGAAGGCCCCACTGTCACCATGAAGACCGCGTTTTCGACCTCCTGGTTCGAAGACACAGACGGCTACCGCATGCTCCTGGCCGCCTTGAGCAAGCCGGACCCCAACGTTCCCGGCGTCTCGCTGAGCCGCGCGGAGCTCGATGCGGCGCTCGCGAAAATCAAGATTGGCCCCTCGGAGCTGAAGTGGATCAGCCGCTACTCCTCGCCGGTCTCCCGTAAGAAGCAGCGCCAACGTGTGCGCTCCGTGCGCGACATCCTGCTTTCCAAGAAGCGTCTGAAGAAGGGCCGCAGCTTCGCACGCAAACATGCGGACCTGCTCGCCGAGGTCAGTGAGCAGTACAATGTCGACACCGAAGACCTGCTCGCCATGCTCAACGCAGAGTCCAACTTCGGCTCCGTGCAAGGCAGCTTTACCGTCGTTGACGTCTTCGTAAGCCAGATTGCCTATTTGAAGGCCGGCGAGAAGGCCGCCTTTGATGCCGGCGATTACCTCAAGGATGGGGCCATGAGCCGAAAGAAGAATAGGCCCAGGGTTCAGCGACGCCGCCGCTACGCGGTGAAGAACATGTCTGCGCTGCTGCGCTATGCGAAGAAGTTCAACCAGGACCCGCGCACCTTTAAGGGCTCATGGGCGGGGGCCATCGGGCTCACACAGTTCATGCCCGCCAGCTTACGCTGGGCCAAGGATGGCGATGCGGACAATAAGGTCGACCTCAGCACCATCCCGGATGCTGTCGCCAGCACGGCCAACTATCTCGTGGAGCACGGGTATGTGCGGGGCGATCGCAAAGCGAGGCGAGGCGCTTTTCGCGCCTACAACCCCAACTCTGAGTATGTGTCTGCGATCGATGACTACGCGCGACGCTTCAAGAAGCGTCGCAAGCGAGCGAAGTAACGCTACGCCCAGTTCACTGCGTCGAGCGGCACCTGCATGCGGGCCACGGGGATACCGTGGTCGTCCCGCACGATCACCTGCACGGGCGATTCTAGCAACCGAGCTTGCGGAAAGTCAGCGAAGTTGAGCGTGAACTTGGAGTCGGCGTCAAAGCCCTTGGCCCCCAGCTTCATCAGGCCCTCACCGCCCTTGTGAGAGGCCGGGCACCAGGCGTCCTGGCCGTCATAGCCCACATCCACCGTGAAGCCCTTGAACGAGCCGCCCTCGCGGCACAGCAGCTCGGGGCCCAGGTCAATGTCGAACGCCAAACCATTGCGCTCCGCGTCGTTGATGGGGCGCTTGGTGACGTTCATACCGGGGACCTGCCCATCGGCATAGGTGAGATCCTTAGCGCCGCTGGACAGGTGCTTCCCGCCGAAGGTCACGCCCTTGTGGCGCGCAAAGACCAGCGTATGCACCGAGACGTTCTCGTTCTTCGTATCCGTCTTCACGCGCCCAAAGGTCTTTCGCACATTCTGACCCAGCACATTCTGAATGCTGTAGTTTTCGGCCACAGGCACGCCGGTCACGGCCGAGTGCGAACCGTTGAAGTACACATCATCCTTGGCAACCTTGGTTGACAGAGCCTTGCCCAGCAGCGTGACCGAGCCGGTGGATCCAGCCTCCATGAGCCATCGAGAGCCCAGGCGCAGGTTGACGTCCAACTTGGCGCCCACCCCTGTTGAGGTGATCCAGGTGCCCTGAGGCAGGCCCTTACCATTGAAGTCGATGCCGATCTTGTGGTCGAAGGTCTCAGGCGGAGTGCTGTCCTGGACCACCCGGTCTTGGGGCGCCCCGATCGGTCGGGAGAAGTTCGGGTTGTTCGTATTGCCCAAGGCGGCGTAGACCTGCGTGCGCTGAATGTTCACGGGGTCCAGGGCATTCACCCGCGACAGCTCGCCGCCATCCTTGCTTGCGGAGATCGCGACCATGCTGGAGCCAAAGTCGAACTCGGGCTCGTTGACGTCCTTGGTCTCGATGGAGGCCGTCTTCGACCCAATCCAGTGCACATCCAGCTCTTTTGTGGGCACCTCACCCTTGGGATCCCAGACCTGCTTTTTAATGTTGGAGTCCGCCATCAGCTTGTCGAGGTTCGCCCAATCCTTGTCCGTGGGCTGACCGTCGGTGGCCTCGGTGCGCACCACCAGCTTCATGAGGCGGGGCCGCGGGCGCTCTACTCCGGGCTCAAACTTGGATCCGCTGGTCAGCGCCACGATCGCCGCCCGGGGGTCGATCTCCATCTTGGCGTAGTACGGATCCCTCATGCCCATGTTCACGACCGATCGGCGAGGGCGCTGAACCCGAACGTTCTCTTTAATGACCGTCGGGCGCCCAATGATCTGGGTATTGAAGACGGCGTCATCGCCTCGGGGGTCGCACTTGACGAGCGCGTGGGCCTGCTTCAGGCAGCCGGCGTCGAGCAGCTTTTCGAGCTGGTCCTTGCAGACCGGCTTTTCGCCCTGGGCCAGGGCCGCGAGCGCGTCCTCCTGCTTGGGCGTGAGGTCGGCGACCTGTTGATAGGCGCCGAGAAGCTGTTGTGCGTCGCGAGAGAGATTGATGGCCATACTGGGGTTCCTCCGAGGGGTCGAGAGCTTAGCTAGGTCGTCATACGACCTGCAAATGTAAATCTTCCTCCTGAAATGTAGGTGCTCACCTCAGTTCCCAGGACGATGACAGGACGCAGACCAGCAGGCACCATTGGGCCCGTGCAGCGCCGCTCCTTTTTGAAACGAAGCCTCGTCTTTGGGGCCGCGGCGGTCGGCGGCGGCGCCTACCTGGGCCTGCAGAGTAATCGCGAGCTGCCGCGACCCACGCGACAACTGCATGTCCTCGACCCGGTATCCTTCGGTGTGCTGGTGCGATTTGCGGAGCGCATCCTACCGCTCGAGCCGGCCGACCCCAGCTGGGTCGCACACGAGGTGGATGGCGCTTTGCGTTATGCCAGCCCCGAGGCGCAGGCCGACTTGCGAATGGTGCTGGGAGTGCTTGAAAACAGCCTCAGCGGCGTCTTCACGCGCTTTAGCGCCACGCTCTTTTCTGAGCTGGACGCAGACGCCCGAGACATCGCCATCTCACGCTGGGGAGACTCCCCGGTAGCGATGCTCCGCGGCGCGACGAACTCGCTGCGAAAGCTCTGCCTCGGCGCCTTTTATGCGCCCCTGGGTCACGCCAAGGCCATCGGCTACCTCGGGCCGCCCTTCAACAAGCTGCGCCCCAAACCTATCGAAGCCCGTCAGCCGCTGTCCGCGCCCTACCGCCGTGGCCAGTACCTGCCCGCGCCCAACAGCGAGGCGACCGAGGGCACCATCTCCAGCACCACCAGTGAAGGCAGCACACCATGAGCGAAGGTCAGTTCACCCCGGGTGTCGTTGAGGGCCAGACCCTCACCGGTGAGCATGAAATCTCCGCCGACGTCTGCATCATCGGCTCCGGCGCGGGCGGCGCGGTCGCCGCGGCCCATCTGCAGCAAGCTGGCTTTCGGGTCGTGGTGCTCGAAGAGGGCGGCTACTTCACCCAGGACCGCTTTGTTATGGAGGAGGCGGATGCCTACCCGCATCTGTATCAAGAGTCGGCACAGCGCACCTCCAAGGACCTGTCGGTCGCGATCTTCCAAGGTCGCACAGTAGGCGGCAGCACTACCGTCAACTGGACGACCTGCTTCCGAACTCCACAAGAGACCACAGAGCGCTGGCGCACCCACCACGCGGTCGAGTACGTCGATCAGGCGGCGTTGATTCCGCACTGGCAGGCCGTTGAGGAGCGCCTGGGCATCAACAAGATCCCCCTTGAGCAGGTCAACCGTAACAACCGTCTGTTGTGGGATGGGTGTGACAAGCTGGGTTTCAACGTCGATACGCTTAACCGTAACGTTCGCGGCTGTGCGCGGACCGGCTACTGCGGCATGGGCTGTCCCATCGATGCGAAGCAGTCGATGCTGATCACCTACCTGCCCGACGCCATGGACGCGGGCGCCACAGTGCTGAGCCGCTGTCGGGTCGAGCGCCTTGAGCATCAAGCCGGCGAGATCGTCGCGGCCCACGGCAAGCTGATGGACGCGCTCGGCGTCGAGTTCACCGGGGCCACCGTAAAGGTCAAAGCCAAGCGGTTTATCCTCAGCGCCGGCGCCATTGGCTCACCCACACTCATGCTGCGTTCGGGCCTGCCCGACCCCTATGCACGCGCCGGCCGACGCACCTTCTTACACCCCGTGGTCGTGGCCGCTGGGGAGTATGACGGCCCCGAAGTGCACGGCTATCACGGGGCGCCCCAGGGCGTCGCCAGTCACCATCACGCCCACCGAGGGTCTGAGGTGGGCTTTTTCTTGGAAGCCGCGCCGCTGTACCCACTGCTGATGGCCACCGCGATCCCCGTCTGGGGCGTGCCACATCGTGCGATCATGCAAAAGCTGCCGCAGATGGCTGCGCACATTGCGCTGGCCATCGACGGTCATCACGACGGTGAGGAAGGCGGCCAAGTCACGGTGCTCGACTCCGGCCGCCCGCAGCTGGACTACGTCATCAGTGACCGAGTGTGGGCTGCGCTTCGAGAGGCCTCCAAGGTGCTGGCCCGCGTGCAGCTCGCCTCCGGCGCGCAACGTAGCTTGACGCTCCACACCTCCCCTGTAGAGATCAAGAGCGAGGCAGACATCAGCAAGCTTGATGACGCCGACTTTGCACCGAACCGGGTCGGCGTCTTCTCCGCCCATCAGATGGGCGGCTGCGGCATGAGCGATGATCCCGCCATGGGTGTCGTACGCTCCGAAGACCTGCGCCACCACCACATCAACAACCTGCATGTGATGGACGGCTCTGTGTTCCCCACGAGCTGCGGCGTGAACCCGCAGCTGTCCATCTACGGACTCAGCCGGCTCATCGCGCACCGGCTCATTGATGCTTGGGGGACAGCCTAGGTGCTGGGTTGGTGGCGCAGACTCAGGCGTCGACGCTTTCAGCAGGCTGCCTTCCCTCCACAGTGGCTGGTCTACCTGCAGGAGGAAGCCCCTTTTTATGCTGAGCTGAGCGCTCAACAGCAGTTCAAGCTGCAGAGACACATCCTCGTCTTCGTCGACGAGAAGGTCTTCATTGGCGCTCAGGGCTTCGAGATCACCCCGCGCGTCAAGGTGATCATCGCCGCGGCCGCGGGCCGCCTGGTCTTGGGTCTGGACATGTCCTTTTACGACCGCCTCACAGAGATCGTGGTCTACGCGGGCGATTACACCCACGCGGACAAGGATGGCATCGTGATGGGCGAGGCGCACACCTGGGGCACCGTGGTGCTGTCTTGGGATGCCGTG
>SPJJ01053028.1_pt1 | contig 22630 bp, 13 predicted proteins | sample 3741741 | NCBI WGS metagenome assembly SPJJ01 (sample SAMN10925908, study PRJNA522277) | cold seep metagenome | isolation source: Elba SIP-enriched marine methane seep metagenome, extraction at timepoint T1 | place: Italy: coast of Elba, Mediterranean Sea | collected 2014-05 | reverse complement strand
CAAACTGGGGCTGGCGCAATTGCATCAACTACGTGGAAGAGTGGGGCGCTCGCATCATCGCGCCTATGCATATTGTCTTGTACCGCCTAAAACACTGATGACCAAAGATGCTGAAAAACGTCTGGAAGCCTTTGCCACCTCGGGTGAACTCGGTGCTGGTTTCATGTTGTCCTCGCATGATATGGAAATTCGTGGCGCAGGTGAATTGCTGGGCGAAGGCCAAAGCGGGCAGATTCAGGAAATCGGATTTACACTGTACACCGAGTTGCTGGAGCGCGCAGTGGCAGCGCTAAAATCCGGTCAGCAGCCCGAGCTGGATGCGCCCCTGGAAACCGGGCCGGAAGTGGACTTGCAAACAGCCACCTTAATCCCTGAAGACTACCTGCCAGATATTCATGCACGGCTGGTATTGTACAAACGCATATCCAGCGCAGAAAATGAAGACGACCTGGATAAACTGAAGACGGAGATGATAGACCGTTTCGGCCTACTGCCCGATCCGGTTAAGGTGTTGTTCAGTGTCACCGCTTTAAAACAACAGATTCAGCCTATGGGCATCAAAAAACTGGAAATTAATGTCGCCGGTGGGCGCATAATTTTTACCGCCGATCCAAATATAAATACCGGGGCATTGATTGACATGGTGCAGAAAGATACACAGCGTTATCGTTTTGATGGCATGGACAAGCTAAAAATCACCCAATCATTTGAAACATTTCAAGACAAACTGGAATTTATCCAGGGCTTGTTAAAATGCTTATCTGTGGAGGAAGCATGAAGTTGACCCCATCTCTTTGCAGCGTGCTGTTACTCTGCACACTGTGCGTTTCAGCGGCCATTGCGGACAGTAAAGTCTTTAAAATTGAATTACTGATATTTGCCCAGGATAAGCCAAGCAGTGAAGTGTTTGATCAAACCTACAGTGAAATTGATTGGCCACGCCGTCTGGCCGATTTATCAAGTTTTCATCAGGTGAAATCCGAACACCGCAGCCTTTATGGCGTGAAAGCGAATTTACGCAGTCACTCAAGTTATCGACCGCTCTTACATGTGGCGTGGACACAAAAAGTCAGAAGCCACAGCCTGAGCACGGCAGTGCATGTCCGTAGTCCATCAGGCGACGTGAATGGTTATTTTCGTATGCAAAGAGGGCATTATTTGCATATTTCTACCGATCTGGAATATTCACCCGGAGATCAGCTGGTGTATCGGCTGAATGAAAAGCGGCGTATCAAATTAAACGAAATGCACTATTTGGATCACCCCAAATTTGGCATTATTGCCAAAGTTTCTCCGATTTCAAGTCATTAAAACCTCGATCTTCGGCAGGGTTTGAACAGGCCTGGCCGCAGTAACTCAGCCTGTTCTTGGATGGCCTCTAGTGGTTGCTGATGTGAAATTCAGGCTTAGCCGTTGAAAAACAGTATTTGTAGTCATCCAGTTTAATTGTCGGGCTATGGGCGATGTTATTTAAACGATCAATTTGTTCAAATAATCTCAAAAATTTTTGATCAATTTCTGCCATCGGGTAATTTGATTGAGCCGCAACGTGTGCTTCATCGCTTTGCAGGGTTGCCGTAATGGTTTGTTGCAGTTTTAGCGATTTGATGGGCAGGTTGACAAGCTGCACATAAGCAGGAATCGGCTGACGAAAAAACCACGGCTGGTGGTGAGATAGAAAAATGATATTGCCGCTTGTTTTCTGCAATGCAGATAGCTTGTTTTCATCATCGGTAATGATGAGGTCAATAGCGTTTGGAAGTTGATCAAGTGAATGCACACTGAGGTGAAGTATGTGCATGCTTTGCAAACACTTTGCTACAAAATCTTGTGTCTGAATGTGAGTGATAAAAAGTAATACTTGGGGATTTTTCATGACAGTATTTTCTGACAAATGGATACATAGCCAGAATACAAAGCCAGAAAAAGTCACGCAGTGAAGTTATACACGTTAAAAATGTGAAAAATTACCTTTTTTTGAGGTTAAGAGTGTGCATGGTGTTTCCTGAATCAGCATTGATGTGACGGGTTCAGGTCTAATTTACGACCAGGTTTAATTGTACCGCCGGGGTTTTCTCTTCATCAGTGGGGTCAAGCGCGGCATCGAGTACAAACATACGCTCAACCTCAATGCCTTTAGTAATCATGTGCTTAGCGATTGCTTGCGCGCGTTGTTGGGCAAGTTGATGCAAACGGTGAGGGTCGGGTTTAATAATGGCCGACATTTTTTGTTTTGCTGTCGAAAAAAACTCTCCCAGCTTAGGGTCAATTAACCGCGGGGTACCGAAAAGAGAACGTTCAGCCAATTGCGGGAATTTTTCAATAAAACGCTCGGCGAGCAATTCTTTGTAGTCTTTTTCAGATAAGTTGATGTTTTCCGGGATGACTTTTTTGCCGCTTTCTTTGCTTAGTTTATCCGCCTGCAACTGAAGTAATTGCTGGTGCAAGGCTTCTTCCTGCAATGCTGGCCAGTCGGCCTCAGAAAAAGCCAATCCTTTTATTTCAAGATTCAACCTTGGGCGTTTTATTAAGGCATCTGCCAGCCCGGCGAGTTTGAGTTGTTGTTGATCATTCAGCGAAATTGCGCCGTCAGCAAACATGATGCGGCTGATATCCTCTTCACTATCAATGAGTGAGGCGATGGCGCTGAATGGGGCGGTGACGATTTTGCTGATGACATTCACCAGGGCGTCGATGATGATCCCACCAATACTGAATTCTGGGTCTTCCAGGCTGCCGGTGATGGGAACATCCAGGTTAATCTTGCCTTCGCTGTCTTCCAGTAGGGCAATCGCCAATTCAAGCGGTAAGGAGGTCGCTTTTGGGTTTTCCACTTCATCGCCGAGTACCAGCTGGTCGATAAATAGTTTGTTACTGGCTTGTAGTTTTTTATTGTTGATTTGATAAGCCAGGGCTAACGACATATTGCCTTTTTCAATTTTACGACCGGCAAATTCCGCCATGTAGGGCGTTGCTAAAGGTAATGGCATGCTGTTGAAATCGAGTTGGATGCTTGAATCGCCACGATATGGGTTAAGCTTGCCGCGAATTTTAACCGGGGATATATCGGCCACCCGGCCATCCAGTTTTATTTTTGCTTGTTTGTTTTGATTAGAGCTAATACCCTTGATGGAACCATTCAGTTTGTTGATATGTGCGGCAAAGGGCAGGATAAGTGACTGGTCAGAAAAATCAGATACGCCATTTTTTAGATGAATGCTGGCAATATTAAATTGCACGGCAGTGCCGGATTTCTCTGCAGGTTTTTTTTCTTCAGCAACGCTGGAAGTGGGCTGGGTTGAGGCTTTTTTTACATCCGCCATATTCACAGACTTGTCTTTGCGGATCAGGACTCTGGCGTAAGGTTTATCCAGTGTGATCGAGTCTATATTAAAAACCTGTGTCCCCAGGTTGAGATCCATGTGTTGCAGACTTAACTTGTGCCAGTTTAATAAATCGCGCTGCGCAACCGTATCCCGCGTCACCAGCTTATCAATGTGTGCATCGCCTTTGATATGCATGTGTGGTTTGCCTTGTTCATCGGATGTTAAAGCAATTTGAGTGTCAACGCTCACCGCGCCAGAGACAATATCCAGATTCAGATGTTGATCAAGATATGCCTGAAAATCATTGATGGCCAGATTATCAACTTTAACCTTAAGTTGGCTGGTTAAGGGCTCAAGCGTGGTCTCGGCATGTATCTGAATGCTGGCCTGTTGATTGAATTTTAGTGCTAATTGCAGAGGAAGAGCGGTGCCACGTTGATTGCTTAAATCTGTGCCGTTAAGTTGCAAGTCATGAATGTGTAAGCGGGGTTTTTCCGCTAGCGATAGATCGGTAAATTGCACGTCATAATTTGTTAGCGCTAATTGCTTTAACGTAATGTTCCATTCGCCGCTGTCATCTTTTTTTGCTGGCGATGGTGGTGGGGTTTGCGTTGCAGCTGTAGCGGGTTCTGCGGGTGAAAAAAGTTGTTGTAGGTTGAGTTCACCGTTTTTGTTCAGTTGCGTGATGAGCTGGACGTTTTGACTGGAAAGCCCGGCGACTGTAATGGCGCGTTGCTGTAAATCCAGAGAAATGTCTGACAGTTTAAATTCAGGGACATCAATCAATGCTTGTTTATCGCCTTTAGCCCCCAGTTTTAAATCAAATAAATGTATTTGCGCGTCATTAATTTTCAGGTCAATGCCCTGCTCTCCATCGTTTAAGGTATACCTGGCAGAGATAGATTCACTGCCTTCAAGAATTTCAAAATTCACCGCATCCTGTAAAAACATTTCCCATACGCGGGGGAAACTGATACCCGTAATTGATACGCTTCCGTTAGACGCCAGAGGCTGCAGACTGAAATTGCCCTGCCAGTTCAGTTTACCGCCAGAGCCGAGTTGTAAATCCAGCCCCAGGCTGCTTTGGCTGTTTATTTGAGTGGTGAAGTCTGACAGGCTAAGGTTGAGCGGATAAATCGTCTCTTTATGAGGGTGTGAATAAAAATGATCTTCCCAGCCCAGACGCGCGTTGCGTATGCTGACATCTTTTATAATGAGTGGAAACGGCGAGCCATTTTTCTCAGGCGGTGGTTGTGTTGAAGGTTGCAGCAGATCAGAAAAGTTAAACGTTCCTTGCGCATTGCGCTGGATAAACACATAAGGTTGATCGAGCAGGATTTTATCAAGGGTTAATGCCCGTTGTTTGATTGAATCAACGACATTTATATCTGCATGAAAATGCTGAAAGCGGGCAAACTCCTGATTATCTAAACTACTGATGTCCACCTCATGAATATCCAGTGTAAGCAGAAAGGGATTAAAGCGAATGTCGGTGATACGCGCGTTTCGGTTGAGCGCTTGGTTAATCAGCTCTGGTGCTTTATGTTTTACCAGTAATGGCAGAAGGATAAAGCCGCACAGCGCATAAATGGCGAGCAAAATGCCTATGCTGCCTAAAATGATATGTACGCGACGAGAACTCAGGAGACTGCGGAACAATGCATTCATAAAATGAGAGAAAGAGTCGGTTTAAGTTAATGATTGGGCGCTAAGTTTTCACCCAGAAAAATCAATTTTTAACATATTGTTAATCTAATTGATATAAACACAATTAATTGAGTCATGTAAACTGCTCAACAGAATTTAATATTGCAAAAACGCATGTGAATCAGGGGGGCTAAGCAATCTTGTTTTTAACGTTTGTAGTTTGTTTCATTTATTAGTCACACAATACTGGGAGGCTGTCGGGTTATGGGGTGCGTCACGAGGCGAGTGGAAAATCGAGCGGGTTTTTTTGATCCGTTGAGGTGCATAGTGGTGCTACGCAACGAAAAAGACCGGAAAAATAAGCCAGTTTCCCATCACAGTAGTAGAGTTATCCATAATCCGACAGTCTCCTGGGGTATTTGTTAGTTTAATATGTTTTCAGCCAAGGCTTGTTTGAATGCGGCAAAGTCCTGTTTAGTCATTCCATTGATTGGTGTGTTAGGCGCACTGTTCTGTCTAACGCCTTCAGGCATTTATTTGGAACAGGAATATGGATTGCAATGGCTGTTTAAAATGCGCGGAGAAATTACGCCTTCCGAGAAGGTTGTCATTATCGCTATTGATCGCCATTCGGTGGATGTCATGAATCTGCCTGAAGACCCCGAGCGCTGGCCACGTTCTTATTATGCGCAGCTCATAGACAAGGTCAACCTGTATAAACCGGCGGTGATTGGTGTTAATTTAACGTTTAATGAAGCGCGTGACCCAGTGGCTGACCAAATGCTGGTTGATGTGATGCAGCGTGGACAAAATATTGTACTGAGTAATTATATTAAACAGCAGGCAATTACTTCAGCGGGTACATTTAGAACCTTTGTCTCTGAGCGCATCGTTGATCCAATACCGGTTTTTGAGCAGTCGGCATTAGCCGTAGCGCCATTTCTCTTACCTAAAACCCCCGCAGTAAAACAAATCTGGACACGTAAAAAAAGTGCGGGCGATATTTCAACATTTCCGGCCATCATTTTTCATTGCTTTGTGTTTAAACAGGCGCTGCCTGAAATGACTCTGTTATTGCAGCAGCTTGGGAAAAAAAGTGATCGTCAATTTACGGCGGACATGAATGATGCTTTTGTGCGCGGGGATGTAGCGCAGATTATTAAACTGCTGCAGCAGACTTTTGCACAACAACCACAAGCATTAGCCGCGTTGCACACCTACCTGGCTGATACAGACTTTGAGCAAGCGACCACCCGTTTGTTGGAGGCCTGGTTGGGTGTTATGTCAAGCGCAGAGAGTGTCTATCTAAACCATTATGGTAAAACCGGCAGTATTACCACGCTGCCATTTTACCAGGTACTGGATAGTAGTTTTATAAGTCCTGATGAATTTAAAGACAAGGTGGTGTTGATCGGTTTTGCGGATGACCTGGAGCCCGAGCGTAATCGCGGCTTGTACACGGTGTATTCAGATCAAATCGGCGCGGTCGTCAGTCCGGTAGAAATTGCGGCCACCGCCATTGCCAACATGATAGAAAACAGTTGGCTTAAACCGTTGCCTGCAGTTCAACAAGTGCTGTTAATTCTGTGTTGGGGGATCTTACTAGCCAGCGTGGCACATTATTTTACTTACCGTAGCGCAGTCGTGTGTATTGTATTGCTGATGGTCATTTATTTAAGCTACGTCTTGTATGTGTTCAAACACCACGAAATCTGGTTGCCGATTGTTATTCCACTGCTTATCCAATCAACATTGATCCTGGCGTTGAGCACGTATCGACACACCAGGCGGCGCCACCACGAGCACCAGAAAATGCATAATGCGTTTAGCCAGTATTTACCCAATGATGTGATTAAATCAGTGATAGACCATCATGATGACAGAGCCATGAATCGTTATGGTGAAGTCACGCGTGGGCTATGTTTGGCGACAGATGCCGGGCAATACACCTCACTTTCGGAAAGCATGCCGCCGGAACAACTTAGCGAGCTGATGAATGCTTATTATTCGCACATATTCAGCCAGGTCAAAAAGCATCACGGTATGGTATCGGATATTATTGGCGATGCGATGATGGCAATCTGGGCAAAACAGAGCAATTCACTGCAGATCAGGCGGGATGCCTGCCTGGCAGCACTGCAAATTCAGCAGGCCATTGAACACTTTAATATGAGCCAACCACATCAGTTACCCACGCGCTTGAGTCTGCATTACGGTGAAATGCGTATCGGTAATGTCGGGGCGGTCGATCATTACGAATATAGAGCAGTCGGCGATACTGTCAATACCGCTTCGCGGATTGAAGGGGTGAATAAATTATTAAATACCAAAATATTGGTTTCTGCTGAAGTGATCCGTGAATTGCCTGAGTTTTTTGTGCGTGATTTGGGCATGTTTATTCTAAAAGGTAAAAAAAATGCGGTGCATTTATATGAGCTGGTGGGGTTTTCAGATAGTGTGGATGCCGATTGGCGAATTCTTAATGCCATGTTTGTTACCGGGCTGGAATTATTCAAAGAATTCCAATGGCAGCAAGCCTTGCAAGTTTGGCAAGAAGTTCTGCAACGCTTTCCCAGCGATGGCCCCACGTTGTTCTATATTCAGTATATCCAGCGCAATCTATCGTTTTCTGCACAGACATTAATCAGGCATAAGCAGGATAGGCCGCGGGCTGTTGTAAAAATCGAATCCTATCAGACTGGATCACAGTGATCAGCCTGCTTTCGGACAGCCTCTGTTGGGTGACGGAAGACAGCTATGTGTTGCCTTTTTTTCCCAGCTTTCCCACAACATCCGTGCTTAATTGATTTATTTAGGATCAACGTTATTTCCCTTATGACGTATACGGGCTAGAATAGATCCATTTTTGTTAACTGATGGAGTGTAAAACCAATGTTTAATCGTAAAAGGTTTTCTCGCTGTGTCTTGCCATTCGCTCTCCAGCTTACCTTGTAATGTTTATGATGCGCCTGCCTTTTGCCCTATTTTCACTCATTGTCTTGTTTTTGCCCTTGAATGTGGCAGCAGCTCCCGCCCCTAGTTGTAATCAATGGCTGGTTAAGCTGGTTTCTAAATTAGGCCAGGTAGACCGTCAATTGGTTAAAGCATCAGACTGGTTTGCTGTCGAGCAGGGGCATCAGTTTTGTTATGGCGACAAAATTCGCACTTTAAAGCACAGTCGTGCAAGTTTGCTGTTAAAAAATGAGTCGTTGATAACCCTGCATGAAAATACAACGTTGGCGCTATTGGATGTTAGACAGCAGGAAGAAACGACGTCATGGTTTTTTAAATTAATTAACGGTAAGGCATTATTTCGTAGTCGCGATAGGCAGCATCTAGAAGTACAGACGCCCTTTATTAATGCGGTGCATGATGGTACCGAGTTTATCGTCACGGTCAATGAAGACAAGGCCGAAGTGATTGTGCTGGATGGCCGCGTCATGGCCGGTAACGACTATGGTCAGCAACTGTTGAACAAAGGCTTTAGAGCGCATGCTTCTAAAACTCAGGCACCGCAGGTACAACAACTGAGCCTGCGCCCCGAAGAGACTATGCAATGGGCTTTGTACTATCCGCCCATTGTAGATATACAAGGTTTAAAACAGCACCATCCAGATTTGTTTGTACGCTTGAGTAAAGCCTACAGCCAAGGTGATATCACACAGGCACTGGACATGCTACGCACTGAAACAGGCACAGATGCGTTGCTGATTAAAGCATCGTTATTATTGTCGGTGGGTGCTGTGGAACAGGCGCAGGAGGTATTGCAGGGCTTACAAAAATCGACACGTCAGCAGGCTTCAGCCAAATCGTTACACGCAATTATTGCGTTGACAAAAAACCGTATAGCCGAAGCCGAACGGCTGAGTAAGGAAGCTACCCAATTGGATGAGAATCTGCCCTTGCCGCATCTGGCGCGTTCCTATGTACTGCAGGCAACATCTAAATTGCCCATGGCTACCCAACATGTGCACACAGCATTGCAACACGATGCTGAAAATGCATTAGCCTGGGCGCGTTTGGCGGAATTGTATTTATCGCAGGGCGATCCTCAGCAAGCGCTGTTGGCAGCAAAAAAAGCGCGTCGCATTCACCCGGAATTGGCAAAAGTATATAGCGTATTGGGTTTTACGTATTTGGCTGAGGCGGAACTCGAACACGCCCAGCAGGCATTTACTCAAGCGTATACGCTGGATTCTTCAGACCCACTCACGGCTTTAGGACAGGGCTTGTTAAGCATTCGCCGCGGAGATTTGCACACCGGCAAGCAACTGTTAGAAACCGCCGTCAACCTTGATCCCAACAATGCCATCACGCGCAGTTATCTGGGTAAGGCGTTGCATGCCCTGCATGAGAACGAGTATGCCGACACCGAATTGACGCTGGCCAAAGAAATGGATCCCAACGACCCCACGCCATGGTTGTATTCGGCCTTGCACAAACAAGCGGACAACCGCCCGGTAGAAGCCTTGCATGATTTAAACCAGTCAGTGGCGTTGAATGATAATCGCGGTGTGTACCGTTCTCGTTTATTGCTGGATGAAGATGCCGCCGCGCGCACCGCCAACCGTGCGCGCATTTATCAGGATTTGGGCTTCGATAAGGTGGCAGAAAAACAAGCCTGGACATCATTAGGACTGAATGCCGGTAATCATGCCGCGCACCGTTTTTTATCCGATAGTTATATCGGCAAGCCGCGTTATCGCATCGCCCGTGCCAGTGAGCTATTGCAGGCGCAATTGTTGCAACCGGTTAATCTCACGCCGGTACAACCGCAGTTGAACACGGAAAATATCAATATTCTCAACAGCAACGGCCCGTCGCGCTTAAGCACCGGCGAATACGATTCGTTGTTTACCCGTAATAATGTCAACGTGCATCTCAACGGTGCTTACGGCAGTAACAACACCTGGACAGACAACGCCATTGTTTCCGGCCTGTATGATAATTTGTCGTTGAGTGTTGGCCAGTTTCACTACGAAACCGATGGTTTTCGCGCCAATGACGCTTATCAGCAGGATGTGTATAACGCCTTTGTACAATATTCGTTCACCCCGGATATTAATTGGCAGTTTGAGCTGAAATCCGAAGACATCCGGAATGGTGACACACCGTTCAGGCTCAACGGCGTGCATAATACCAGCACGGAAAATAGTATTGAACACGATACCCTGCGCACCGGCCTGCGTTATCAGATAGCTCCGGGACATGATGTGTTGTTTTCCGGTATGTATTCTACACGACAGAATACCGGGCGCTTAAGTTACAGCGACAGTTCACAAACGGGTATCTTTCCCGTTGTAAAAGTCGATGCAGATGTTTTGGTGACGACAGATTCTTTGGTTGAAGCCATGCAACTGGAATTTCAGTATTTGTTCAATGCGTCATTCGTGGATGTCGTGGCGGGAGTGGGTTATATGGGGCAGGAAGCCAGTGGCGGGCTGTTAACCAAAATTGATACGACGACTACGATTACACCGCCCGGCATCGTGGTTCCGTCAACCACAACTTCTTTTAATGATTCAAACAATGCTGATTATTACAATGCTTATATTTACTCAAACTGGCTGTTTATTGAGAACTTAACGATTCAACTGGGTTTAAGTTTTGATTCCTTCGATAAAGACGTGTTTGATACACAATTACTAAACCCAAAAGTCGGCATGATATGGCAACCGCTTCAAGAGTTAACTATACGCGGCGCTGTGTTTCGCTCGTTAAAACGTCCGTTAGCCACCAATCAATCAATCGAGCCGACGCAGGTGGCCGGCTTTAATCAGTTTTATGATGGCAGTAATGGCACCGAATCCTGGCAATATGCCTTCGGTTTGGATGCTAATCCACTCCCCGATGTTTATATCGGTGGTGAAGTGGCCTGGTTGGATAATATTGTTCCTTTTGGTTCTGATGCGTCTACCCGAGATAGAAATGAAATGCTGCACAAAGCCTATGTGTACTGGACACCAATGGATTGGTTGGCCTTAACGAGTGAATACCGTTTCGACTTTTATGATCGTGAATTTAGCGGCGCTGGAGATAATGATGTGTTGCCGCAACGGGTGGCGACGCATGAGATACCTCTTTCTATTCGCATGTTTCATCCCTACGGGCTGTTCAGCCAGATGACCGCAACCTATGTGAATCAGGATGTTGTGCTGGAACGGACGGGGGGCGCATTGCAACAGGGTTTTGAACAATTCTGGACAGTGGATGCCAATATTGGCTATCGTCTGCCGCATAAAAAAGGGGTGGTGAGTTTTGAAGTTAGAAACCTGTTAGATGAAGACTTTTCTTATCAAAGTGCCTTTGATGCCAGCGGCCCGCAATTAACGCCGTATGTACCTGAACGTGAATTTTTTGTAAAACTGAGTTTATTCTTTTAATCGATCAACAGGAGAGATAAGCATGAAAATGAAAAAAATTGTGTGTTATGTAGCTGTTATGGTGTTGTCCTTGGGTTCCATCTCGCACAATGCGTTGGCCGATGATGAGATGGACGAGATATTGGAAGCGGCCTCGGTGTTATCTCGGTTTGGTGCCAAAATTGAAAAAAGCAAAAAACTCTCGCCCAAAGATAAAGCTATTCTGCATGCGTTATCCAGAATTTCAATCCCGCAACCCAAAATGTTTGACAAGCGTTCCGTGCTGGCAGCCGGAGTGGATGCCGACACGAATAAAGCAGTGGTTATCAATACGCTTAGCGGAACTGAAGTGGAATCCTGTCAAGAAGATTTAACGCCAGACAAAACATGTGGTTTAAAATTGGTGAAGGTACCTAAAGCAGTTAAACACGCATTAAAAGTGAAAAAGCCGTTAACCGGTAAAGTGGTTAATCACCATGGCAAGGAAGTGGATGCGCGTTTTTTTGTTAACGTAATGACGGTGTACGAAGGGTCTACATGTATTACCTTTTATGTTAATGGTGAAGAATTTACCATTTGTTTCTGATGGTTGTTTTGTTCAGATTGTTGTTTTAAACCAATCCCCAGCCAAATATCAGGCAGGATAAGGCGATAACGGCGATAAAAAAACTCATCGGCAGGCCAACGCGGATGAAATCGCTGAAGCGATAGCCACCCGGGCCGTAGATCATCAGATTGGTTTGATAGCCCAGTGGGGTGGCGAAGCTGGCGGATGCGGCGATCATGACTGCAAATACAAATGGCTCATTATCCAGACCTGCTTTTTCGGTAATATTCAACACAATGGGCAGCATAAGGACGGCGGCGGCGTTGTTGGTGATGATTTCGGTGAGAATGGCAACCGTCAGGTAGCATAATATCAGCAGCAGCCAGGGGATGTTGTCGCTCAGGTGTACCAGGTTATCTGCAACAAAGCCGGCCACACCGGTTTTTTGCAGGGCGTTACCGAGCGCAAACGAGGCGCCGATGGTGATTATGACGCTAAGATCCAGGCTGCGCTGGGCGCGGTTAGCCGTGCAGCATCCGGCGATAATCATTAAGCCGGCACCGAGTAGCGCAGCATTCATCATACTGGTCAGATTGAGTCCGGCGCAGGTGACGACGGCCAGCAAAATACTCCAGGCAATATAGGCTTTTTCGTGGCGTGGCTGCTCGGTGCCCAAATCATTGATGAGCAGAAAGTCTTTGTTGTAGCGCTGACGGCTAATGAAGGCAGGACGTGCTTCCAGCAGTAAATTATCTCCTGCCTGCAGTTTGATAACCCCAAGGTTCCCTTTAACGCGCTCGCCATTGCGAGCAACGGCCAGTACTACAGCGCCGTAGCGGTCTCGAAAGCGGGCATCACGGATGGCGCTACCGATGGCATCGCAATGCGGAGAAACTACGGCCTCTATCAGTCGTCTTCCTGCACGGTCGGTAGTTAACGCATCGGAATGGCCGTTTTCTGCCGAGGGGACAATGCCGTTGATGCGTAATAGGTCAGAGATGGCTTCGGTATCACCGGCAAAGATCAGGCGATCGCCACCGCGTAGCAGTTCTTCCGGGGCGACGGCAGTCATAATCGTGCCGTCGCGTTCAATCTCCACTAGGTAGACGCGTTTTAAATGCCGTAAACCGGCTTCGACGATGGTTTTTCCAACCAAAGGGCCATGCTCTGCTACGGAAACTTCCAGAGTGAATTCGCGTAGATTGCCGAAAGCCTGTTTGTCGCTGCGATCTGGTAGCCATTTGGGGAAAAATAACCACATGAACAATAGCCCGCATAAACTGACGGGTATGCCGATTGCAGTGATGGAAAACAGATCAAATCCGGCTTCTCCGGTGATGGCCTGATATTGGCCATTCACGACCAGGTTGGTGCTCGTGCCGATGAGGGTCAACGTACCGCCGAGAATGGCACTGTAGCTCAGCGGTATCATCAGTTTGGATGGGGGAATGTTGATTTTTCTTGACCATGCCAAGATGGCCGGGATCATGGTCGCCACTACCGGTGTGTTGTTCATAAAACCACTCATGAAGACTACCGGGAAGAAAATACGGCTCATGGCGGCGCGAATAGACTTTGGGTGACCGAGGATGCTGTTAACCAATAGATCTACGCCGCCGGATGCGTGGATGCCGGTGGCAATGACAAACATGGCGGCAACGGTGATTAAGCCCGGATTGCTAAAACCGATGAGTGCTTCAGAGGTGGTTAAAATGCCGCTGGCGCTTAAAATTGTTAATGCTGCCATCATGACAAAATGGGGGCCCACACGGCTGAAAACAAGAATGGCGAGTGCGCAAACTGTTAATGATAAAGAGAACCAGCCTTGCCATTCCATGGTTAATGTCCTGAGAAAAGTGTGTGGGTTAAGGGCATATATAAATGTAAGCGAATGAATATATCAGAATGTGTGACGTCAATGCGTTCTGTGCGCAGTGAAATCACCGGTTCTGATTATAGTTTAGCAAAGCCTAATGTTATTATTCGGTTTTGGACTGGTGCTTGGTTTTGATAAATTCCAGATGAGGGACATGCAGTAAATCTGCCATTTTGCGCACTAAAAATTCTTCATGTGCATCCAGTTCGCCATCTGCATAGGCAATTTGCCACAGGGTTTTAATTAACTGACTTTTTTGTTCCAGACTGAATTGTTTATTGATCAATGAGGTAAATTGAAAATAGTCGGTCATTTGTGCGCGTTCAGCTGAAGCCAGTTCGATCAGGCTGCTTGCCTGTTCAGCAGAGATCGAGAACAGGCGTTGTAACTGTGTGTGCAGGACCGTGCGTTCTTGAGGGTGCTCCTTGTTATCCATGTGTATCATTTCGATAAACAAGGCGGCGCAGGCAATATGCAGTCGTTGTTCGGTGCTCTGTCCGGAATCAGTGAGCGCGATGTTGTTTTCAAAAAATAATTTCAGCTTGTTTAACATGGTGAATAGGGTTTGAGTTTATTGAAATCCATTTCATGGCGTTGGCTTAATTATATCCTGAATCCGCGGCTTGAATGCGGATTCAGGTATACCCGAGTCGGCGTGTGTTTGTTGTAAGTCAAGTTTTTATACAAACTGCCCGGCGCACCAGCCAGAAGACCAGGCCCATTGAAAGTTATAGCCGCCCAGCCAGCCAGTGACATCGATCACTTCTCCAATAAAATAAAGTCCTTTGACATGCGTGCTCTGCATGGTTTTAGAAGATAGTGCATTGCAGTCAACCCCGCCAACGGTGACCTCGGCGGTGCGGTAACCTTCTGTGCCGTTGGGTTTGATGTGCCATTCGTTGAGCTGGGTTGAAACCTGTTTTATCAATTTATCTGAACAATTTTTGACGGTGAGGTTCAGTTGTTTTTCTGTTAGCAAGGTAGCTAGCAGGCGTTTAGGCAGGTGATCGGCCAGCAGGTTTTTTAATTTACTGTCTGCGCCATGTTCTCGCTGATGAAAAAGCAGGGTGGCTAGGTCTATGTCGGGTAACAGATTTATGCACAGGTGTTCACCCGCTCGCCAGTAGGATGAAATCTGCAGAATCGATGGGCCACTTAATCCGCGGTGTGTAAACAATATGTTTTCGCGAAATTGATGTCCGGCAAATGTCACGATAGCAGGGAGGGCAATGCCTGATAATTCGGCGAAGCATGCTTTGTCCACGTCTTGCCATGTGACCGGCACTAAGCCGGCGTGCGTAGCAACAACCGGGATAGAACATTGTTCTGCAATCTGATAACCCAGCGGTGAAGCGCTCATTTTGGGGATGGACAGGCCGCCACTGGCCACCACCAATGATTGACATTGAAAATCACCCTGATTGGTATGTAATACAAATGTATTGTGTTGCTGTTCAAGCTGCGTATTTTTACAGTCAAGAATGATTTTGACGTGTTGTTTTCGGCATTCAGACAGTAGCATGTTGAGAATATCTTTGGCGCTGTCATTGCAGAACAACTGCCCATGATCGCGTTCATGATAGGGAATCTGGTAATGTTCGACCAGTGCCAAAAAATCCCATTGCGTATAGCGGCTTAATGCAGATTTACAAAAATGCGGGTTTTGCGACAGATAGTTTTCGGCGTCTATAGAGACATTAGTAAAGTTGCAACGACCGCCGCCGGACATCAAAATCTTCTTGCCCGGTTTATTGGCATGATCCAGCACGATGACCTTGCGCCCGCGTTTACCGGCTTCTATGGCACACATTAAGCCTGATGCACCGGCTCCGAGAATGATGACATCTGTCTGTGTTTTTGGGTTTGGATTTAACAAAGAGAGTTATAGTAATCTAAATGATAGTAATGCCTGGGGAATCAGGTTGGCAGACAGTAGCGCGAACGACTGAATTGTTCAACCTAATTTCCCACAAAATTCGTGCTCAACTGATTTGTTTAGGATAAATGTTTAATGACATGAAACTTTTTTACAGAGTGATTTTTTGCTTGGTGTTGTTGCTTAACAGTCAGTGCAGTGGATTTAAAAAAACCGATGTTATTAATGCTTTGCTGAGTAATGCGGATTATCAGCGAATAGAAACAAACTATGGGACGCATCCGCGCCAAAAAATGAGCGTGTATCTGCCCAAGGCATTGTCTAAACCTGTCGTGTTTTTTATTTATGGAGGAACCTGGCGGGAGGGAGAGCGGAATGATTATCTGTTTGTTGCGCATGCGTTAATTGAACTTGGTTACCCAGTTATTATTCCTGATTATCGATTGTTTCCCGAGGTACGATTTCCTGGCTTTATTAATGATATCGCCGATGCGGTTGCTTTCTCAGATGAGCAGGCAATTGACCTTTTAGGGCGACCGTTAAAGGAATTCATTTTAATGGGGCATTCGGCAGGGGCTTATAATGCCGCACTACTTGCTGCCGACCAAAGCTACTTCACTGTGCGAAATATTCAGGCGCAACTATTAGCCTTAATCGGTATTGCTGGTCCATATGATTTACCGCTGGATGATGCGGATGTGTTGCCCGTATTTAGCTCGGCCACGGCGACCCAAACTAATCCACTGTTATTTCCGCATCAACACATGCCAACCACCTTGCTATTGCATGGGTTGGACGATAAAAGAGTGGGTCAGTATCATTCAGTGCATTTGCAAGAGGCCTTAACTAAGGCGGGGGGTAGCGTGCAAACCCTATTTTATGAAGGCGTTGATCACACGCAGATTATTGCTAGTCTTGCCGAGCCTCTACGTTTTTTAAATGACAGCTATCGTGATATTGGTCAGTTTCTTGACCAGTTACCTCAGAAATAATGTTTAGGATTAACGTACCTTCATTGTTCATCCGCTTTTTTTCTCTCGTGAATTATCTGGGTCAAGCTTTTTACCCACATGGGATGACTGTTTAAACACGGAATCAAGGTTAAAGAGTCGCCGCCAGCCGCTTTAAACGCCTGTTCACCGCGTATGGCTATTTCCTCCAATGTTTCTAGGCAATCAGTGACGAAGGCTGGGCAGATAACCAGCACTTTTTTCAGTCCCTTTTCGGCCAGTTCACGCAGTACATCTTCGGTATTGGGGGTTAGCCACTTTGCTTTGCCCAGTCTTGATTGAAAGGCGATGGAGTATTTATCCTCTGTAAACCCTGCTTTTGCAACAAAAAGCTCAGTCGTGCGTATAACTTGATGTCGATAACAGGTGTTGTGCGCTGGATGTGGTTTTAGGCAACAGTCTGGTTGTTTTAAGCAGTGTTTTTTTGAGGTGTCCAGTTTACGGATATGCAATTCGGGGAGGCCATGATAACTGAACACCAGGTGATCGAACTCTTCTTGCAAATAAGGTTGAGCTGAAGCCAGTAAGGCATCGATATAATCAGGCTGCTGATAAAATGGCGGAATGATAGTCAGTCTGACCTGGCTTTTATTTTTTTTTAGGACGCTTTGTGTTTCGTTGATTACCGTGGTGACGGTACTGTCAGCAAAATGTGGATAAAGTGGAACCAGGATGATTTCATTTAATGCATAACTGCGCAACAAATGCTGCAATTGACTTTTAATACTCGGTTGCCCATAGCGCATCGCCAAAGCCACCGGTACATCCATGCGTTGCTGTAATGCATGTTGTAATTGTTTGGATAAAACCAGTAGAGGCGAGCCTTGTAAAGACCAAACGCTTTGATAGGCATGAACCGAGGCTTTCGGACGTGTAGGTAAGATAAACAGGCTGACTAGCATCCGTCGAATAAGCCAGGGGAGCTGGATAACATGTCGATCCATTAAAAACTGATTCAAATACGTGCGTACATCTTTTGCTTCTGCCTGGTCGGGAGAGCCTAAATTAACCAATAATACAGCCTTGTTTTGGTTTTTATTTTCCATCTAGTTTAATATCTGTGTAAGTTGAAAAAATATCCTGTGTGGTGTGAAGTCACGCATTCAGGTCGCAAATTTTTGCCTCATGGTTATGCCGGGTAAACAATAACATAAGGCTACCCTGGATGACGCAATGGCGAGATAACCTGTGACCTGAATGAAAAAGAAATTTGAAATAAATTCGGTCACGAAAGACAGTTACAAAACCACTACATGGCGGAACGGCAGAAGCAAGCATGATGCAAATCGTTTAAGTTAAAAACAATGGCAAAGATATTAGTCGTGGGTTATGGCGCAATCAGTCAAAGTATTGCGCACCAGTTATGTTTACAGCATTCAGTTATGATACTGAAAAGACAGGCGGTGAAAAACCCTGTTGCGCACATAGACTATATCTATGCTGATATTACTGATGCAGACACGCTATTACCCTTAGCTAAAGATTTTGATTACGTTTTTTGTATTGTCTCCAGCAAACACCGTCAGAAAAAAAATTATCAGCAGTTATATGAACATGGCATTACTCAATTAATCAGGCATTTTTATCCGGAAAACCGACATGTACAGTGGTTTTTTGTGTCTTCCACGCGCGTCTATGCTCAACAGCAGGGCGAATGGGTTGATGAACACAGTATCGCCGCACCGAGCTCTGCGGCAGGCCGCTATTTATTGTCTGCAGAGCAACGTATACTGCAGTATTTTCCAGGCAGTGTGATCGTGCGTTTTTCTGGAATCTATGGGGGCAAGCGGCGGCAGTTGATCCAACTTAGTCAAAGTCAGCCATCCATACAGGAATCTCCGCCTTATTACACAAACCGCATTCACGAGCAGGACTGCATCGCCATGTTGTTGTTTTTATTTTCTAAAAAACAGCAAGGTGAGGTGCTTGACCCGATTTATCTGGGCACTGATGATAAACCGGTCACGAAGTGGGAGGTGGTTAACTGGCTTGCGAGCTATCAAGGCTTTCCGCCACCGCTAAAGATGATTGCCAGCTCGGATAGTCCGCAAAATAAACGCTGTAGTAACAAAAAAATAAAATCGTTGGGATTTTCATTTAAGTATGCGGATTTTACCCAAGGTTATGTTGAATTATGAGTCATTAATGCTGACTAAGTTTATTCAAAAACCCCATCAGAAATGCCGATACCACCAGGGTTAAGTGGAGTACCACATACCAAAGCAGTTTATCATTCGCAGTTTGCTCCACATTCATGAATATTTTCAGCAGGTGGATTGAAGATATGGCGACAATGGATGAGGCGACTTTCATCTTCAGCGAGCCGTAATCATGCGTACCTAGCCAGTCCAGTTTCTCGGCGTTATCGCCAATATCCAGTTGTGAGACAAAGTTTTCGTAACCGCTAAACATGACGACGACAATCAGGCTGCCGACCAGTGTGAGATCGATTAAGGTGAGAATTTTAAGAATAAGCTGGGATTCATTCATGTCCATCACATGCGGGAACACATATAACATTTCTTGAAAGAACTTGAAGGCCAGCGCCAGCAAAGCCAGGCTGAGTCCAATGTAAATCGGTGCCAGGATCCAGCGACTGGTGTACATAATGCGTTCAATACTTTGTTCGATCAAACTGATAAATTTCATGGGGTAGGTTTAGTTGAAAGGTTCGGAGTATTTTCTATGACTGCTAAGCATTTGTCGATGTTCAATACAGGGCAATGGTAAGCCTAAATAAATCAGTTGACCGCTAAGTTTAGCTGTCACGTGTAAAAAAAACTTAGGCAAGTTTTACGCAGCTCACCAGATAGGTGAGTCTATTTTGCGTCACGGTTTTGTGAAAGATCTGGACGAAAAATTCTGCAGAATAGGCATGCGCATGTTTCTGCTTGCCTTGATTTCCCACAAAATCCGTGCTCAACAGTCTTGATCTGTGATGTGTTAATAGCCATAAAAACTAAAGTGACGTAGTTAGCGCGGAATCTGACACTATTTATGTTTGTTTGACGGGGGGGGTTGAGAACCAATGTGTAAAGCGTCATTCCGCATAGTGCAGCTAACTTTCCTGGTTCAGGTCAGCCGTGCATTATGCGGAAATAGACAACAATCAATGATGCAAATGTGCCGAGAGCCAGCGTTCAGCAACGTCTTCGGCCATGTTTTTGCGGCGGGCATAGCTAGAGAGCTGGTCGCGGTCGATTTTGCCGACGTTGAAATATTGCGCTTCCGGGTGTGAGAAGTACCAGCCGCTAACGGCGGCGGCTGGGGTCATTGCGTAGCTTTCGGTCAGTTCGATAGACGTGCTGGCAGTGACATGGAGTAATTCAAACAGTTTGGCTTTTTCGGTGTGGTCCGGGCAGGCGGGGTAGCCGGGTGCCGGGCGGATGCCCTGGTAGGCTTCGGAAATCAGCGAAGCGTTATCAAGCTTCTCGTCCTGTGCGTAGCCCCAGTGTTCTTTTCTGACCCGTTTGTGCAGGTATTCGGCAAAGGCTTCCGCCAGGCGGTCGGCCAGTGCTTTCAGCATGATGCTGTTGTAGTCGTCGTGGTCTTTTTCAAATTCGGCCAGTTTGGTTTCAATGCCCAAGCCGGTGGTCACGGCAAATCCACCGATGTAATCCTGTTTGCCGCTGTCCAGTGGTGCGACAAAATCAGACAGGCAGTAATTGGGTCGGCCTGGGGCTTTTACGTTTTGTTGACGTAAATGGTGCAGGGTTTCGCGTTGTTCCAATCTGGAATCATCGCTATATATAATGATGTCATCATCCACGCTGTTGGCCGGGAAGAAGCCAAAAACGGCGCGGGCGTGTAGCCATTTCTCGTCAACAAGTTGTTTGAGCATGGCTTGGGCATCGGCGAATAGTTTAGTGGCTTCTTCGCCTACCACGGTATCGGTTAATATTTTCGGATAGCTGCCGGATAATTCCCAGGTGTGGAAAAACGGTGTCCAGTCGATGTAATCCACCAGGGTTTGCAGCGGGAAGTCGTCCAAGACACGATGGCCGAGGAATGCCGGTTTTACCGGTTGATGGTTGCTGTAATCAAAGCGGTTTTCGCGTGCTTTTTCCAGCGTGTGTTGCTGGGTTTGCGCTTTACGCCCTTTGTGGCGTTCGCGTACTTGTTCGTATTCGGCTTTAAGTGTAGCGATGTAGTCTTGTTGCTGGTCTTCACTTAGCAGGGCGCTGACTACACCCACGCTGCGCGAGGCATCGGTGACATAGGCGGAAACGCCGTTATAATTGGGTTCGATTTTGACCGCAGTATGTGCTCGCGAGGTGGTGGCGCCGCCGATCAGCAGCGGCATGGTAAAGCCCTGGCGTTGCATTTCTTTGGCCATGTGCACCATTTCGTCCAGTGATGGGGTGATCAATCCGCTTAGACCAATGACATCGACGTTTTCATCTTTGGCGGTTTTTAAAATGGTTTCGGCGGGTACCATCACGCCGAGGTCAATAACTTCATAGTTGTTACATTGCAGTACGACACCAACGATGTTTTTACCAATATCGTGCACATCGCCTTTTACTGTGGCCATCAGTATTTTGCCGTTGGATTGCATGACGCTGTCTTTGTCTGCTTCCATGTAAGGCATCAGATAGGCAACGGCTTTTTTCATGACACGTGCGGATTTAACCACTTGTGGCAGAAACATTTTGCCGGCACCAAACAGGTCACCGACCACATTCATGCCGTCCATCAGCGGGCCTTCGATGACGTGCAGTGGTTTTTCTGCTTCCTGCCGCGCTTGTTCGGTGTCTTCTACGATATATTCGGAAATGCCTTTGACCAGGGCGTGTTCCAGACGTTTGGTGACTGGCAGGTTGCGCCATTCCAGGTCCTCCTGTTTGGCGGCACTGCTACCGTCGCCGCGGTATTTTTCGGCAATGGATAATAATGATTCGGTTGCTTCCGGGTTGCGGTTGAGAATGACATCTTCAACGGCATTGCGTAATTCGTCAGGAATGTCTGCATAAATTGCCAGTTGTCCAGCATTGACGATCCCCATATCCATGCCGGCATGGATTGCATGATATAAAAAGACCGCATGAATGGCTTCACGTACCGGGTTGTTGCCGCGAAATGAGAATGAGACGTTGGAAACGCCGCCTGAAATTAGCACATGGGGCAGGGTGCGTTTGATCTCGCGGGTGGCTTCGATAAAGTCCACGCCGTAGTTGTTATGTTCTTCAATGCCGGTGGCGACAGCAAAAATATTGGGGTCGAAGATGATATCTTCTGGCGGGAAGCCGATGGAGTCAGTCAGAATGGTGTAGGCGCGGGTGCAAATTTCTATCTTGCGTAGTTGCGTATCGGCTTGCCCGACTTCATCAAAGGCCATGACGATGACGGCTGCACCATAGCGTCTGACCAGTTTAGCCTGTTCGATGAATTTTTCTTCACCTTCTTTGAGCGAGATGGAATTGACCACCCCTTTACCCTGAATGCATTTCAGCCCGGCTTCCAGAATGTCCCATTTGGAGGAATCCAGCATAATCGGCACTTTGGCAATGTCGGGCTCTGCTGCGATCAGGTTGAGAAAGCGCACCATCGCGTCTTTGGATTCAAGCATGCCTTCATCCATGTTGATGTCAATAATCTGTGCGCCGTTTTCCACCTGCTGCTTGGCCACATCCAACGCGGTTTCATAATCTTCCGAGACAATCAGACGTTTGAACGCGGCTGAACCGGTCACATTGGTGCGTTCGCCAACGTTGACAAATAACGTTTCTGGCGCAATGCTCATCGGTTCCAGTCCGGCCAGGTGACAATGTTTGGGCACGTCGGGGATTTTTCTGGGCGGATGTTTTTTGACGGCTTCGATAATCGCGCTGATATGGCCAGGCGACGTACCGCAACAACCGCCAATGATATTAAGGTATCCATTACGCGCCCAATCTTCCAGTTCGGCCGCCATGTCTTCGGGAGATTCATCGTATTCGCCGAATTCATTGGGGAGACCGGCATTGGGGTGGGCAGACACATGGGT
>SPJJ01003223.1_pt1 | contig 23061 bp, 20 predicted proteins | sample 3741741 | NCBI WGS metagenome assembly SPJJ01 (sample SAMN10925908, study PRJNA522277) | cold seep metagenome | isolation source: Elba SIP-enriched marine methane seep metagenome, extraction at timepoint T1 | place: Italy: coast of Elba, Mediterranean Sea | collected 2014-05 | reverse complement strand
TCTTAGAAACCAGTTCCCGCGCTGCTTCCACGCCGGCCGCGCCCGACTCTTCGAGCGCAGATGCCGCTGTGGATGACTGCAGGAAGTCGGTCATCTTATTAACAACAATATCAGGGTGGGTCAGCCCCCCGCTTTCGAGGAACTCCCCAACGGCAGAGGCCATGCTGTACCCAGCGGCCCTCGCGCGGTCGGCGAAGTCAGCGCATGCGGACAGCTCTGCCCCCGTGTCGTCAAAGACGCTCATCTGCGCGCTGCTAAGCGGGTTCGGGGCGCCGCAGGATTCTGCAGCCCAGCCCCTGAACTCGCTAGCGGCGCGCGCGGCCTCGAGGGCGGGGCCGGCATTGCGGCCGAAACTCTCTATCGCTCGGCGTATCGCGCTGATCCGCTGGTTCTTGTTGAGGTCGCTCCCGTCCGTCTTGGACTTCGCGACGTCGACCGACTTCCTCACGCTGCCGACCACGCTTCCCGCATGATCCCACGCGCGCGCCTCGATTGCCGCTGCCCGCACCTCGGCGGCGCTCGCGACAGCCCAGTCGACCGCCCCGCGCACCCCGGCGCGCACCGCCTCCGCCGTCCGCGCCCCCGGAAAGGCCGGGAACGGCTTCGGCTCGACCGCGCGCCCGCACGCCGCCGCGACCTCAGATTCGGCCGCGGACAGCTTCTTCTCAAGAAGAGCCATCGCATCGGCCCCGGCAAAGACTACCTCGGCGCCGGCCGCCACGCCTTCTGGCGTGGCCCGCTTCGACGCGGGAAACGATAGCTTCTTCGGGTTGGAGTTTGCCTGGGTACTTGACATGCTTGGTGTTTTGCTGGGGCTTTCCGGGGGGCCGCGCGCGGCAGTTTTACTCAGCCCGAAAGACGCCGCAGATGAGCGTGGCTAGGACGGTTTTTCTCGGGCCACCAAAAGGCCGCGTACATACATTCCACCTGTGATAAATGTCGTCCTCCAGCTACTCAAGCCCCCGCTCTAAGTCTTCGACGCCCGCCCGCCGCGCGCGGAACAGCCAGAAGAACGGCGGGTACTCCGGCCCGGTCGTGAACCTCCTCCGCATGGGGGCGATCTACGCCGTGCTCGCCCTGGTGATCACAGTCATTGTGTACTTCATCGCGCGCGACCACTACGCCCAGGTCCACGCATGGGCCCGCGTGCCGTGGTACATGGCCAACCCGGTCCTGCTCACGATCTTCCTCCTGATCGCCCTGTTGCTCGCAGCGGCCGCCTCCGGCGCCGCGCACGCGTACGGCGCGGACCAGCGCCTCGGCATGTCCGCCGGCGGACTCTTCGTCCTGATCGGCATCCTCCTCGCCGTGATCGCCTACCTCGTGTACCAGACGCACAACTACGTCGGCGCCTTCTACCTCGCCCTGCTCGCCCTGCTCGCAGGCGTTGCGCACATCGGCCTCGTCGCGTCTGTCTCCCCGGGCTACGCCGCCGCCGTGATCCCGCTCGCGCTTCTGTTGATCGTTGCCGTGTACCTCCTCTGGTACGCCGCCGACGAGTCTGCTGACGTGATTGCCCACTCCGCCGTCGACTTCGAGTAGGCGCGCGCCTGGGCCGCAAAGGGGTTAGTCTGCCGGTCCTAAATCTAGATAGCTCTGGCCTTGGCCCTGTACGTTTGCTCGACCGCAGTCTTATCACAGCTGCCCCGCGGGGCGGCCTAAAACTTGCATCAGGACAACCCGCGACAGAGGCAAAAGAGGATGTCAGAGCTTCACGACGCTGCCTTTTATGGGCAAACCGACGCAGTAAAGGCCCTGCTTGCGACCGGCGCGGACCCCAACGAGACTGATCAAGATCAGCAAACGCCATTGCACTATGCTGCTGAATCTGGCCGCACCGACACCGCGCAGGCCCTGATCGCGGCCGGCGCCAGCCTCAACGCTGTTGACTTTGATCAGCGAACGCCATTGCACCTGGCTTGCATGCATGGACACCTTGACACCGTTCAGGCCCTGGTCGCGGCCGGCGCGGACCTCCGCGCGCCCGACATCTCCCAGCAAACGGTATTGCACATTGCTTGCTATAATGGGCGCACCGACACCGCTCAGGCCCTGCTTGCAGCCGGCGCGGACCTCAACGCGACTGACTTTGACCAGCAGACGCCGCTGTACTATGCTCGCCGTAATGGCCACACCGACACCGCCCAGGCCCTTATTGAGGCATCTGCGCATAGTTAACTGTCTCAAGCCACGCGCCGCCCCGCGGGGCGGCGACCCCCTGGACCACTACCCAGCCTTGGACACATGCCTGTCATGTGTCAGACATCCACCAACCCATTTCCTGCTAGAGTTTGATTCTAGTCTTGAAATCAGACCCGTTTGCTCTGTCGGTCTGGATTTCGCCTCCCTGTGGGGGCGTCCTAAAACTTGCATCAGACAACCTGTGACAGCGGCAAAAGATGATGTCAGAGCTTCACGACGCTGCCCTATACGGGCGCAAAGACACCTTTAATGCCCTACTTGCAGCCGGTGCTGATCCTAACTCTACTGACGACTGCCAGCGAACGCCATTGCACAAAGCTGCCTGTCATGGAAACACAGACATTGTTAAGGCCCTGCTTGCGGCCGGCGCCGAAGTCGACGCGCCTGACATCGAACAGGTAACGCCATTGCAAGATGCCGCCTTTTGCTCTAATGACCAAGCCGACGCTGTGGAGGTCCTGATCGCGGCCGGCGCAGATCCTAACGCGGTTGGCATGAACGGCAAAACGCCCTTGCACCAAGCTTGCTGGAATGGCAATATCAATGTTGTGCGGGTACTGCTCGCGGCCGGTGCAAATCCTAACGCTGCTGACTTTATCTACAGGCAAACGCCGTTGATAGAGGCTGTCAATAAAGTGCAAGGCGTAATCTCTAGGAGTTCGATGGGGGGTTTCGCGGCCGTTACGCCGGAGTATATTGCGACATACGCAGACATTACGCAAGCCCTGCTTGCGGCCGGCGCGGATCCTAACGCGGCTGACTCTTTGAGGCGCAGGGCATTGGACTATGCTCGCATGAATGGAGATACGGTAATCACGCGTATCCTGAATGAGGCATCTGCGGATAGTTAACTGCCTCAAGTCACGAGCCGCCCCGCGGGGCGGCTACATCCGTTGATGGCGGTCGTGATACACAAACGGTTACTCCTCCTTGCGCGCCGACCGCACCCGCGCGGCGCGCTTCGGCGCGGCCGACTCGAGAACACTCGCGACTCCTTGCAGCCAGCTCTCTGCGAGCGACCCCTTATAGGCCCCCAGCTTCTCCCGGCCGCCCGCGCTTACTTTTACGGTCACTCTCCTCTGGCTGCTTGGCTGGTCGCACAAGATAACGCTTGGAATCTGGTACACATAGCCGGCGCCGCACCTGATCGGCTTTGACTCGGCCACGTCACCGATCGCGAGGCCGGTCTCCTCGCCGTGAGTGCACCCGTCCGACGCGCTGGCAACTACCTCGGCCTGCACGATCGGCGGCTCCCCCACGAACCGGAAGACGGGCGTCGTGAGCGCGCTGATAACCGCCGGCCGGTCCGGATCGTCAGCCCGCACCGCGCTCACGCGCCAGGCCCCGGCCGGCACAGTCTTGTCCTCGGCGCGAGACTGCACAACCGGCCCCTCGCATAAAACAACCAGCCGGTCAGATAAACAGCGGTGGCTCACAAAATAGCCGGTAACAAGCCCTCCCAGCCAAACCGCGGCAGTCCAGGCAGAGGGCGTCAGGTACAGGATCCAGGATTCAGACATCTCCTTTTCATTGTAGCAAGGAGAGCCGTCATTTGGCCCTCTTCGCCCCCGACTTCAGGGCGTTCCGCGCTGCTGCGGCGCGCGCGAGCTGGGCCGGCGTCCAGCGCGGCAGGCGGGCCACGCGGCCCGAGTCGCCGCCCGGACGTCCGCCGTCGATCTCCCCCCGCATGTACTCGCGCGCGAAGCCCGTGTCTATCAGCTGGTGGCTCACCGTCCGGGTCGCGTTCAGCTCCCGCCGCAGCGACATGACATACCGGCCGTAGACGTCCACGCTGGACACCACCCCGTTAAACAGCGTGGAAGACTTTTCCAGCGCGGCCCGGATCTGGTCCCGCGTGCGCGGCAGGTCCCCGCCCGGCGCGGATATGTCCCCGCCCGCAAGCGCGACAGTAGCCGCCGTCCGCGCAGCCCGGGCGCACCGCGCCTCAAGCGCGCGCTGCGCCTCCGACCCGCCGCGGCTCCGGCGCGGGCGCAGCTCCGGCGTGTCCACCCCGGACAGCCGCGCGCGCACCCGCACAAGGCGCTGCTCCGAGGACCAGGGCGGGTACATAACTGCCACGTCAACCGTGTCGCCGTCCACCACGTCTATCGGCTTCACCGAATAGACCACACCAGGGTCCAGCTCAAGCTTCTGCTCAACAGACGAGTTCGCGCGGCGAAGGTCTAATTCACGATCCAGATCAGACGCCATCCCTTTTGCTACCGCCCGGCGGAAGGAGGTAATCCAGAATCGCGTCTGGGGTGCCCCCGGGGATCTTCTTCGCGGTCCCGTAAGCACGCAGGAGGGCCCGCGTCGCGTTCTGCGGCACGCGCTTACTCCGGCGCGCAAGCGCCTCGAACACGCCCGGCTGGTAAAGCGGTCCTATGTCAGGGATGGCGCGAAGCACCTGCTGCTCAGCCTTCGCGATGTCCAAAGCCGCGTACTCCGGGGGCGCGAAGTCCTCCCACTTGGTTATGCTTATAAGGGGGTCAAAGAACATCTTGTAGAACATGTAAGCAAAGACATACACCGATCCGAATATGCGCCGGTCAGACCCGGAGGAGCTATCGCGCGGGAGCACGCCCGCCCCCACTGCTCGGTCCACCAGACCAAGCACGTGGAACATCAGACGGTGAGAGTACCACGGGACGAAATCGCGCCCGTTGTAGAGCTGGACCACCGCGCTGTAAGCAAGGCGGCGCGATAGCGAGTCCTCAACAGGAGCAGCCCCGAGAGGGCGGAACGGAATAGGCGGCGGGACCCCGCTCGCCGCTAAAAACGGGTGGCACAGCGCCTCGCGGGCAGTCGGCCGCGCAGAGGGCAGTGGGTCGAGCATCCATGCCGCTAGGTCGCAGAAAGCAGCCGCCTCTTCCGCCGATCCGTCAAACACGCGGTCCAGATGATCACCGCCCGGCCCCACCTTCAGTCGGGAAGCAATCGCGGCCCCGATCTGCGCCCGGCGGTCGTCTAGAGTCGGCTCACGCCCCGCTAGCCGCCCCCGCACGGAAGGGTCTACCCGGCGCGCAAGGGACTCTATATCGCGCGCGGCGGCAAACTGGGACAGCAAGGCGGCGTTCCCAAACACCGGCAGACGGTTGCACAAACAGGCAAGCGTGTCCAGGCTCTTGTCGCAGGTCTTCTGCATAAACCGGCCGATCGACCTACCCTTGACCGAAAAGAGCTCAAAGGCAGTCGCCCCGGCAGCCCAGATGTCGGCAGGCGACGAGTACGGCACGCGTAGGGCGAGCTCCGGCGGGCGGTAGTAGGCCGTGTACAGGCCGTAGCACGTGGAAGGGAGGTCGTCGGTCGCGTACACGGCGAGGCCGAAGTCGCACAGGCGCGCCCCGTGCGTCTCCGAATACAGCACGTTCTGCGGCTTCACGTCTGCGTGCACTATTCCCCGGTCGTGCAGGCCCGCAAGGCCGACCAGGAGACCTGCAAGCGCTCGGCGCGCGGCATCCAGGCCGAGCGCGGTCACCCGGGTGCGCAGCAGGTCGGTCGATTCGCGCTCCAGGACAAAGTGCACGCCGTCGTCCATAACCCGTTCGTGGGACGGCGTCCTGTCCGTGTCGTCCATCCGGCGGTGGAAGGCGTTGATCGTCTCCGGAAACGCATCCGGGTCCGTGAACACGCGCCGCATCTGTACCAGTCCCGGCGCGCCGCGCACAGAGAACAGAAGGTCTGCCTCCTTCACGGCATCCACCCCGGTCGGCGCACACAGCTCGCCGGTCGCGTCGTCCTCAATTTCCGGTACAAAGTTCCGCTTGACGACAAGGGCTTCCGACGTCTCGGCGTCCGACACGGCATAGACCGCGCCGTAGGTTCCGCGGCCGATCGCCTTCTGGTAAATAAGCCCGCCGAACGGGGTGTCGGGCAGTTTGTCCTTCATCCCTTTTGGGTCTGCAAGAGCCGCCCCGCGGGGCGGCTGATGTCAGTACATCCTTAAGTAGTATCACCACCATGCAGAGAGGTCCCGACGATGTAAATGGCCAGATATGGGAAAATAGTGGCGTGCGCCGGCCTTGATGATGACTTGTGCTACATCCGGGTGGCTATGCCGAGCAGCTAAGTCCAGGGGCGCGTACGCGTCTTTGTCGATCAAGTTAAGCTCGGCGCCCGCCGAAATCAGAACCTGTGCGGCCTCCGCATGCCCCCACCTGCAGGCCAGGTGCAGCGGCGTTGCTAGGTTTAAGTTTCTAGCGTTCACGTCTGCGCCGCCTGAAATCATAGCCTGAGCGGCCTCCGCGTGCCCATGCCTGCAGGCCTTGTGCAGCGGCGTTTCCTGGTACTCGTCCCTGCAGTTGGGGTCAGACCCGCCCTCAATAATGGCCAGAGCACAATCTGTGCTTCCACTGCGGCAAGCATAGTGCAAAGGCGTCTGACCCCAGCGGTCTACCGTGCTGCCATCTACACCGATATCATACAGAATCCTGATGATGTCAGCGTTGCCAATGATGCAAGCTCCGTGCAGGCCGATTTCAATCGCTTTGCTTCTAGCGTCGAGCTTGGCTAATCCGTGCGTATTGCCGGCCAGCGCCGCGTTTCCGACGGGGCCGAAGTTGACGCCCACAGGCCTTGACGGCTCAAACGGGTGGATGATATTCCAGGGGTAACAGTACATCGCGCGTCTGTTTTGAACTCTCCACGGTGACGCATTTTAGTTTTGCTGGAGGCTCTCAATTAGGGGTGGCCGCCCCCGCGGGGCTTGCACGGCCGCGGGACGCGGTCCGTCAGCCCGTAGCCGAGCGCGTACACGATCACAATGATAGGCGTCGCCGTCTGTATAAAGCTGTACGCCGCGGTGTAGGAAGTGAACTCCTCCCACAAGTCGAGCTGCGTCGGTATCAGGAGAGCGTTCAGCGCTAATAACCCTATGATCAGGCCTATGACTACAGCGGACCACACCCGCACCCGCAGGATGATCAGGATGGCAGAGGTGGCGGCGACAGTCAGGCCGTAAGCCGCAAGAGCGCGGGCAAGGTGCTCCTGCGTCTTGCTCTTCTGGTCCTCGGCGATAATAACAGCTTCCGAGGTCATTGCAGGGCTTTTACTTGTACGTCAGAAGGCCGGACGCCGCCAGCGCGTTCTGCAGCGCCGCGCAGTAGCTACGCTTAGTCTGCGTCTTCTTCCCCGTGTCGACCAGCGCCTGGTCGTCCGGCGCAATCGACCCCAGCAGGCGCCTGATGTCGTCCGCCTTCAGGGAGCTGCACATCTGCCCCTTCGGGTGCGACGCGTCAAACACGCGCAGGCCGCCGTCCTCGGACACGCCGCGCAGGCCGCCCGGGCCCGTCTCAGCAGGCGCGGGGGTCGCCGTGGGGGTAGCCGCGCCCGCCGCCTTGTACCCTATCAGAGATCGCAGCTCGCCCGCCGTCGCCACAAAGCGCCACCGCCCGCCGCCCGACCGCACGCGCGTCCGCCAGGCCGCGGCCGCATCTGGCTGCAGTTGCTTCTCGCTGTACCCTCCCAGGATGCGCGACTCCTCCTGCGCAAGCAGCCGGTGATACTGCACCCAGGCGCCCGAGTCAGAATCCGCAAACACACCCGGCTCCAGCGCGCGCAGGGCAGCGACAGGCGCTGACTCGATCGCGATCCCAGCGCTCTTCCGCTCTGCCGTGTCAAATACTACCGAGGCCACACCACGCTCCAGTATCCGGAGCCCGGCCGCCGCCTCCGCCGTCCGGCTGTCGTCCCAGTCCGAATACGCCTCCTCAAACACCCGCACCACACCGAAGAACGACCCAATGTTAGCCGCCACCCGCGCGACAAGCGTCTCCGCAGAGGACAGCTCCACCCGCGCGCGGTCCACAACAGGCGGCCTCCCCCGGCGCCGCCCCCGCGCGGCGTTCTCCAGCTCAGAGGTGTACTCCGCCGTCGCCTCGTCCGCGAGGTCTCCCAGCTCAATCAGCCGCAGTATAGTGTCCAGGACGTCCGCCTCCACCGCCCCCGGCCGCTGGACTAGGGCCTCAAACGCGGCGAAACTAAAGGTCTTCTCTCGTATCAAGTACTCTGTCTCCGCGTAAACGCGCGCGTCCGCGGAGGGCGCGGACCCGGACCCTGCCGCGCCTGCCGCCGCGTCTGCAGAGGCAAAGGACACTGCCTGGTGGGCGCCCGCGCGCGCCGGGACAAGCCAGCCCTTGTCCGCCCCCACCCCCGCCGGCGCGTCCGCGCGCGCGAACTCGCGCTCGGGCATATTAACCACCGCGCCAGTCCCCGGCGTGGGCGGGCACGCGGCAGACGCAGGCGGGTCAAACAGGAACATGTCGCCAGGCCGCTCAGAAATCGCCAGAGCAGACGGCTCTGGCATTCCGCCAAAGGCCTCGCACACCTTAACTCCCCGCATAAGAGGACCACCGACATTCCTTGACCAGTTGATGTCGTAGTCCACCGCCGCCCGCTGCAGAGCGCACATCGCAGGCGCAATCTCGGCCTCCTTCTCTGCCGCGCGCCGGTACATATACACGTCCTCCGTGTCGCGGCCGTCTGCAAGAACAGCAGCGTGAAGCCGCACGGTCACGGTCACGCGGCTGTCCCGCTCCAGCCGCTCCGGGTCGGCATACAGCGCCGCGCGGCTCGCGTCCGCCACGAGCCGGGCCCGCCGCTGCGCGCGCAGGTGGTCGTGCGACACCGCGCGCAGCACGCGCGCAATCGCCTGCCGCGCGCCCGACTCCGTCCACTCCGGCCCCAGCAGGTGCATCCGCTTCGCGTGGAAAACACTCAGGCCCTCCCGGGACACCTTCGACCCTATCAGGACGCGGATGTACTCCCCGTTCACGTTCTCTGGGCTGTTGAACACCCGAAGCGTCTCCTGGAGTCCTTGTGTCGTGTTGACGGGCTGAGTCGAGGCGATTGCATACCGCAGCCGCTTCTCCGGGAGCATCTTGCCGTTGCTGGCCGCGGGGTCAAACCGCTCAAAGCCGAACAGCTCAAAGCACAGGCCGAGCAGGACCGCGCCGCCGCCGTACTTCGCCGAGCTGTAGACAAACGAGGTCCCCTCCGGGTCGGTTTCCAGGGCATCGAGCTCCGTCCGCACAATCGAAGCGTGCTTCACGCTTAGCATGCGCAGGTTCTGGCACGGGCTCCCGCCCCCTGCGAGCCACTCCGGAAAGGTCTTGTAGCCATTGCGGCACTTCCACTCCTGGAACTTTGGGTCGCGCGCGAGCGACTTGAAGCGGTACCACCCATTCCGGCCCGCCGTCTCCACGTACCGCGAGAAAGGGGGCGTGTCTGCCTGCCCGCCATACAGCCCATCCGGGAAAGCAAACAACAAAGCCTGCGTCGCCGCGTAGTAGAAGTCGCGCGTCCCCTCGTCGCGCGCCGCCCGCGCGTAAGCGGCCTCCTGATGCGGCGACATCCGGTGCCGCACGACGCGCGCCGTCTCTGGCGCGCCGGGGAAGAGGTCATCTCCAGCGTAGACAACCGTGGTAGCCTCGACATCCGACCGCACATACGAAACATAGCCGTGCGCGGCTGACTCTATCAGCTTGGGCGTGATCCGGGCCTTTGGGGATATCCGCCGCGCCCGGGGAAGTATCAAGTTGAGGAGAAGGCGGATCTCACTGACCGTGTTCACCATGGGGGTCGCAGTGGACAGAATCACGCGCACGCCCGGGGCCGCCGCTACGCGCTCCGCCGCAACGTGCCAGGTCGCCGCGTCTGCGGATGCCTCGTTTCCCGTGAGACTGTGCGCCTCGTCAAAGACCACCAGAGAGTCCGCGAACCGCGCGCGCACCTCCGCGTCTGAGAGGTCTCCCGTCTCCTTCGCCAGGGCGGTGTACGTCATGAACCGGTACATGTCGCGCACGTGTGCGGGGTCGTCCGCGATCTGGACCGCCGTGTTCTTCGCGTCGCCGAGGACCGTCAGCGCGCGCTCGATCACGTACACGCGGCTGACCGCGCCCGCCGCGTGCGCGCCCAGGACGCGCCGCGCCGCCGCGAGGAAGCTCAGCGTCTTGCCCGTCCCGGGGTCCGCGACTAGGAGCATGCTCCCCATTCCCGCGACGAGTCGCGAGAAGCACTCCTGATGCGGGAAGAGCCCCGCCGTTAATCCCCCCGACCGCGCCCCGCACGCCACGTACTCCCCCCGTACGGCAATATCCCGAGAGTCGCGCTCGGGGTAGCTTGGTACCCAGTCTGCTGCGCTTGCCATCAGTCTTCTTTCGTCAGGCTAGAATGCCCAGCGTCCGCCTTACGGGCGGGTCTCAAAAGAAATGTCATCCTCGCTAGGCCACAACTACTTTGCCTTCTCCGCGCTGGGAAACCTCCAGTCGGTGAACGGCGCTCCGACGATCTTCGGGTATGCCTTCCACAACTGGGTCTCGGACGACGGCAAGAACACTCCAAGCAACCGCAACCTTGTCTTCAACAACTTGCCGGGCATCACCGCGCCTGGCTTCTCCGGCTTCACACCCAAGGACGTCCTTGGCCTCACGTCGCCCTCCGACATCAACCTCACAGACGCGGGGGTGGGAGACGGGGCAGCACCCACTTCCGGGCCGCCGGCCATTCTCGACATCGTGGCGTACTCGGCCTTTAACCCGGCTCCCCTCACGCTTGACCCGGCGGAAACCGACGTCACCCCGCCGCTCACCTGCGCGGCCTTCTCCCTCAAGATCACGGCAGCCGCGGGCTCCGTGGTCTACCTCGTCGGGATCTCAACCGCCGTCCACGCCGGCGCCACGCGCGCCAGCAACGCCTCCGCGCCCGCGCCTGATACATACCCGCCCGGCGGGTACTTCACGCGCCGGCTTGATAAGGACGGGACCCTCAGCGACTCGCAACTAAACGCGCAGGACAAAGGCGTCGCCCCAGACGGGTCCCTGCTCCCGAATCGCCAGCAGCAGAGGACCTTCGGGTCTGGTGGCGTTGCCGTCACGGGCCGCCTCGACAGCCCGGACGAGACCAGAATCGTAGTAGGAGACGCCTACATAAACGAGTTCTACGTGTACAAGATGCAGGCGATTCCGGACCAGGCCAACTTTATCGCAATCGGCCGCTTCGCCGTTGCTGCCACTATTCCCATGAGCCCCACCGCCGCGCTCGGCCTCAGCAGCGCGGCAGACCTCACCGGCGCGGCCAGCGGCGCCTCCCTCGGCCGCGCGTTTGTCCCCGGGCGTGGGATCACCAACAACGCCGGGAGCTTTATCGTCGTCGCGGGAGAGGCTGCGACCCCCGGCGACATCAGCCCAAGCGCCATGTACTACAACACGGTCGCCACGTTCTCCCTCCAGGAGTCGACAGACCCCGCCGTCGCTGGGGTGTATGAGAAGTCGCACCCCGACGTGAACCCGCCGGACACCACTTCGCCCGGCGCTGGCAGGCTGGCCAAACGCAGCATCGTCTCCGCTGCTATATCCAAGAACGGCGCCGTGCTCGCGGTGACTACAGTGACCGTCAACGTGTCGGAGCCCCTCGTGTACATCTACATCACGGCGCCGCTGTCCTTCCTCGAGGCAGGCAAGGCGAAGATCGGCGACCCGGCCTTCTTCAACCGGCAGTGGGTCCTGTCCGCGATACTCCCAGTCGGGAACGAGTCGCAGAAGGCCGTCATAAACCAGGGGTACCCCGGCAACACCGGCATCCCCGGGCAGAACCCAACCGACGCCGCCGCGAACGTGTTCAACCGCGCCGGCGGATGGCCCCTCCCAGTCCGGTACGAGACTGCCCGGAACATCTTTGAGGAGACCTCAAAGGAGGACACCGTCACAACAGACACCGACTACATCGTGTACCGCCCACCGCTCGCATCCGCAGCAGGCGCCGAGCGCAAGTACGACTCCACCCCGGGGCCCAACGTCGACGCCCGCCCCTGGTACGGGCTATTCTTTTCGGCCGGCGACTCCGCAAGAGGCGAGGCCAGGATACCTTTCGTGAGCCCGGTCGCCTTCTCGGACGACGGCGCGGAGATCAGCATCCTCAAGTCGGACGCCTGCCTGGTCCTGTACCGGTTCCGCCGCTTCGCCCCGCCGGAGGTCGCCGCGCCGGACCCCGACCTGAAGACGCCCTTCAGCGCGGACGAAAACACCCGGTACGAGCAGATTAAGTTCTACACAGACCGGCGCTGGAACGACCCCCTGAGCGGCGGCTTCTGGGGCGTGGCGGGCTGGGTCAACCTCGGCGCGTCGCTGCCCGCCCTCCGCGGAGACGCCACGCTCCCCACTGTTCCGCGCAGCGCGGAGATCTATGTCAACCCGGTCACCAAGTCGACCACCATATGGGCAGCCCACTCCGGGCGCAACAACATTTCCGGCAGCCTGTACTACTTCCGGACGGGCTTTGCGCGCAACGCGCAGGGTGAGAACCTGGCCCTCCCCGTGGAGCCCAGCGTGAACATCCAGGTGGTGCCGACCCGAATCATTGCAGGAGCGCTGTTCGTCAACGACGTCCAGAGCCTCCAGGAGGCGGATCGGCCCGCCGCGCTCACGCAGTGGGGGCCCGCGCTCGCCCCGCTCGGGTCGGTCCGCCTCGCGCCGGCGTCAAACGTCACAGCGCCCGACTACCTCGAAAACTTATACAAGGACCGCCTTCCGGCTTCTGGGTAAAAGAGATGGCACCCCGCTCAGTGGACATACTGGTGGTGGGCGACCCCCACTTCCGCCCAGACAACGCGCGCGCGACGCAGGTGCTTGCCGATCTAGTTGTGAGCGCCGCGGCAGATGTGGACGCTGTGGTGGTACTTGGCGACATTCTGGACCGGCACGACAAGATTGACCTGCACTGCCTCACTCGCGCGACTGCCTTCCTGGCCCGGATTCACGGCGCGCTCGCGCGCCGGGGAGGGACACTTGTGGTGATAGTGGGCAACCACGACCGGCCGAACAACGCTGACTTTTTATCTGACAAGCACCCGTTTGGGGCGCTCCGGATGTGGCCGCGGACAGTCGTAGCGGCGACGGCCTGCGAGTCCTTTAGCGTAGGCGGTCATGCCTTTGCTGCGGTGCCTTACGTCCCGGTTGGCCGCTTTGAGGAAGCGATGGGCGGCCCCGGCTGGCCTGCGCGCCTGCGCGTGGAGGGCGTGCGTGCGGTGTTCGCCCACCAGGAGTTCCGCGGGGCGCGGCTCGGCGCGGTCAAGTCGCGCCACGGCGACCTGTACCCGGCTGAGGAGGCGCCACTGTGCATATCTGGGCACATACACGAGTACTCAAAGCTCCCCGGCGTGGTGTATCCCGGTGCGCCGATTGACACCGGGTGGGCGCCCGCGCGCGCGCTCCGGTCGCCGCGCGGGGTGATGAGGCTGGCCGTGGACGCGGCGGGCGCGGTCGAGACGCGGAGGGTCCACCTGCGCGGGATCCCGCGCAGCGTCCTTGTTACGGTGGACGGCGCGGATGGGCTCGCGGCCGAGTCTGAGGCGATTGCGGCCGCCGCGGCGGCGCCCGGCACGGCGCGCCTGCGCGTGCGCGTGCGCTGCAAGCGCGGCGAGTTCGCGGCGGTGGCGGCGCGGGCGCAACTCCCACCTGGTGCACAGATAGTCCCCGAGTACACGGACGCGCGCGCGCCGGCGCTGCCGGCCGCGCCTGCCCCGGTCCAGGAGGGGTTCGCAGCGGCGGCACTCGCGGCCGCGGCCGCCGCGGGGGCGGGCGCGGAGGCCTGGATGCGAGAGGCCCTTGCGGCGTGAAATGCCACCCCCGCGGGGGTGGCGTGTTCAGCGATTAGCCAATCGCCGTCTGTCTACCGGCGGCGGGCGGAACCGGCCTCCCAGAAGTGGGCGCCGAGGAGAACAAAGAGCAGGATCAGGATGACGGCAGCCCAGACAGTCGCCTCGAAGTGCGAGTTGTGGGACCAGCGGGCGCCCTCGCGGCCGAGGGACACGATGTAGTCGCTGTTGTCCTTGCCGACGCCAGCGCTGAAGTCGGGTGCGACGTGGCTCGGCAGGTCGGCAGAGGGGGTGCCGGACGTGACGCCGAACATCTGGCCGGGCGCCTCACCGTTGTGGTGGCTGTGCAGAGTCGACGCGTAGAGGCGGGAGCTGGTCTCGCCGTGCGTGTACTGCGTGGTCGCCACAATAAGGGCCACCGCGACGAACGCGGCAGCGATGGCTAGAAACTGGGCCCAAGCGTGCATTGTATATTGCGGACGGACAGGAGTGTTCGCTACCTTTTGGTGACGGCGATAAAATCTCGCTGCCTAGGCGACCCGGCGCGAGTACCAGCCGCCGTAGAAGAGCACAACCAGGAGGACGATCACAAGGACGATCGCCCACACGTTGGCCTCCACGCGGGCGTTGTGTGCCCAGCGGACACCCTCAGACCCGACGTCGCGCAGCAGCGTGCTGTTGTCGGACGTGGCAAGGTCCTCCGGCGTGATGGCAACAGCGCCGGCGCCGATGTCGGTGGAGCCGCCGAACACCTGGTTGGGTGCGGAACCGTCGTGGTGGGCAGCCTGCACAGCCGTGTAGATAGTGGCAGCCGACTCGCTGTGCGCGTTAGACGCGACGGCGATGATCGCGCCGATCGCGAGAAAGGCGCCGATCAGGGCAAGGTAAACGTACCAGGGGTGGTGGTGCATCATTGCTTATAGTTGCGGCAAGGGCGTATCTGAAACAGGGTTGCCTCCTTTTCAGAGCACGGGAAATTTGGAGCCCATCGAAGCTGTGCTCAGCGCCTCGCTGAAGCTCTCCGCCGGTCCCGCACAGCAGAGGCCGCCGCAAACGAAAGAGCGACAGCTGCCCCGACAATCAGAACTACCCCAATCGTCACTCGGGCAGCCGCGGGGGCGCTTGCCACAACAGCCACGCTCCCCGCTGACCCGCGGCTCCGGTTGTTTAGCTCACGGAACGGTACTTCGTGGAACACCCGCTCGCCTGCCGTGCCCGCCGGGTCGGTGCGGCCTGACAGCCACTCCAGGTTCTCCAGCTCGAGTGACAACACACCGCCACGCGGCCCGCTCCGCACTATGGGCTCTGAAGACGCGCCGACTAGATTGATCATCGCACCGGGATCCGACCCCCACCACACCTCGGAAGTCGCCGAAGTCGGAACCGTGCCCGGACCTGGAAACCACCCCGAGAGAGGCTGCGCAAGCGACGTCTGCAGCCCCGCGCTGTACACGACTGCGGGCCACAGTGGCTCAAGCCCCGCCGGCCGGTACTCCGGCTCCGGGACCTCGCACCCGTCCACGCCCGGACCCGATTCGAGAGACACCAGGCTCCCAAGCCCGTCGTTGCTCAGCTGCGGTGGCTGGCCCGTCCCGCCGTACCCGCACGACTCGTCCTGGCACATGTAGTCGTCTAGGCGCCAGCAGGCCGAGTCTGAGCTGTCGTTCCGGAGCCACACGCAGTACCCCTGGTCCGCAATCCGCTTCGCGTGGTAGACGCGGCAGCGGTGGATGCCGCACGCCGTGGAGACCAGCTCCGGGGCCTCGCACGCGGCAAGGGCGGCCCGCACCGGGTCCGTCTCCGCGTACCTGTCCGCAATTGCCACCCGCAGGCCGTTTCGCTCGGCAACCGTCACAGCGTACCGGCCAACGGGGTCGCGCGGCACCGCCTCAATCTGGAAGTCGCCTGTGGGTGGGTTCCCGTTAGGCGTGTAGAGAACCCGCGCACCGCAGGACACCCCGGTCGCGCAGGTCACGCTCGCCTCCACGCGGGACCGACCTGACCCCGCCCCGCTCCGTGATAACCGCGACCCCACTGAGCCGGGCGCGGGCGCGCTAACCGTCACGGCAAACTCTATCGCCGTGTGGTTCTCGGGATTGCGGGAAGCGGTGACCCCCGCGGAAGCCGGCGAGGCCCAGAGCTCCGCGCGCGGGAGCTCGCCGCCCTTTGGCACGCGGAGGGTCACCTGCTCAAGCGGGTGCAGGTACATGTGCAGGGTCGCGTCCGCGCTGTCAGCAAGCGTCACGTGCTGCCCACTCACGCGCGCGTCAAAGCGCCGGTTCCCGACAAGGTTCTCTCCCGTCTGGACCGACTCCACACCCGCCCATCTCGGCACGCGCAGGAAGAACGTCGCCGACTCGCTGAGCGCGTTCTTGATGATGAATACTGTTTCGGCCTCTTCGGACATTGCCTCCTTTTGCCATGTGCGTTTACTACTTCCCCTAAATAAAGGACAGATGGCTCACACCCGCCCCCAGGACGTAGTTGACACGTGCACCCTGTGTGCGTTCTTCGGCTCGCTAGAGCCCGGCATCAAGCCGGGGTTCCGTCCCGTGTTTGGCGTCAGGACAAACACCTCAGCGGACAGCTGGACCGGGTGGATGTACCGCACGCTCTCCCGCGACAACCGGGAGGACATGCTCGGCACAGCTGAGCGGTGCGCGCGCGACCTCTCCAGCGCGCTCCAGAACTACTCCGCGCTCGGTGGCGCCCTGAACTACTCCTGGTGGCCGGAGCTCGAAGAGGCCGCAGCGCAGGCGATTGCCGGCTTCAGCGCGTTATCGCAGACCTACAGCTCCGACCCCAAGATCACAGCCGGCCTCGCGGCTGCCTCTGCTGAGGTAGGCGCTGCGCTCAAGATCGCGGCAGAACCCGCCGCCTGCCGCGCCGCGCCGGCCGCCACGGCGCCCGTCCGCGCCCTGACCGGAGACATTGCGGCGCCCGGCCCCCGCGTCTCCTGGGCCGGCGCGGCACTCGCAGCCCGCGATACCGCCTGAACAAAAGAAAGATGGCGTCCGGCGCAGCAATTGGCATCGCGATAGCTGCGATTGTGGTCGTGCTCATTGGCGGAGCCGTGGGCGTCGTCATGTACACGCAGTACTACAGGAAGCACCACAAGAAGAACACGAAGAAGGCCGTTACTGCTGCTACCTCCGGCGAGTCAGGCGAGGCGTCAAAGAAGGCAGCAGGAGCCGCTTCAACCTCCGCACCGTCTAGCCCGACTGCCCCTGCAAGCGGAGCCAACCCGCCGGTGACAGAGCCGCCGGCGCCGGCCCCCGCGCCTGCCCCCGCGCCGGGTACTGTACCGCCCAAGACCGGCAACAAGGGAAGCGGCGACCCCAAGCATCCGAACACGCCCGCCCCTAAGGTAATGTCTGCGCCTAAAACCGCCCCTGCGAAGAAGCACGCGGGGAACAGCTCGCGGATCGCCGGAGAGCCGACCGACTCCACTGGCCGCCTTATCATTAACCAGTGGACAGGGAACCAGAACGTGACCCAGATGCCCATCGGCGGATTCACTGCCAGGACAGACCCGCTCCCCACAGTCCCGCGCTCGCCGGGGAGTCAGGTGTACCCCACCCTGGACCCGCATGTCGAGGCGGGGAGCATCCGCCTCCGCAGCGGGGCAATCCCGATCAGCGCTGGTCCAGAGAACAGCATCTACAAGCCCTGGATATACGCGGTGATCAAACCAGTCTACAGCCACTTGTCGATCTACTTCTCTGGGGAGATCATCATCTACACCTACGACAACGGGGATATCAACTCGCCAGAGGCGGTCCCGACTATAGGCATGCGCGTCCTTCAGGGCGGGGTGGCCAAGCCGCCATTCGGGTCGTTTGCTCTGCGGCCCTCCGTGTGCAAGGAAATACCCCTCACGGCGGGCACCTTCGACGTTAACCGCTCCCCCGGGCCCAAGGTCTTCAATGTCGGAACGCTCCTGACCCTCATGCCGCCAAAGAACACGGCAGGCGGCGCGGTCGAGTCGGACCCAGTCGCGCTGACGGGTGACATCCTGCAGGTGTACCTCAACACGGGCGGGCAGTCCCTGATCGGGTGCTTCCGCAACTTCACCGTCTCGATTGGGGAGGGAGGCGGCCCGGACGCGCCCTGGTACACGTCCCCGCCTGGTACCGCCGCGCGCAAGAAGGAGGACGGGTCGGCCCCCGCCGCCGGCGCGTCTGCCGGCACGGGAACGGGAGACGGCGCGTAGACGCGCGGGGCCGCGGCCCCGCGATTTCACTTCACCCAAAACTAAATCATGTCAGCACAGGACCAACCCGTATTCACGCGCGGCCGAGAGCCGTTTGACAACTTTATTGAAGGCCTTGGCAACATAGACCCCTACGTCTTCCTGCTGTTCGCATTCGTGGTGTCGGTCGCCGTTGGAATGGTCGCCTCGCAGGCGCACAGGACCTTCAAGTTCGGAAAGACGAACGAGATCGTCGGCTTTACCTTTAGCGTCATCGGTGTCATATTCGGCATAGTGATTGGCCTCAAGCTCCTCGACAGCTGGCAGCGCTGGGGCACCGCCTCGAACCGCGCAGACTCGGAGGTGTCCGCCCTCGCCGAGGCCGCGCGCGAGGTCCGCGCGAGCTTCCCCGCCTCCGCCCCGGCCTTCGACGGCGCAATCCAGGCCTACACCCTGTCGGTCGTACAGCGCGAGTGGCCGTACGCGCTGAGGTACGCCGCTGAGGAGCCCCAGACCGCGGCCCTGTTCAAAGCGGTGTACGACCAGGCGCGCGCGATCCTCGCCGCTGCTGCCACAGACGCCGACCGCTTCTCCGCTCAGGAAATCATCAAGCGCATGGACAAGGCGGCAGTCGCGCGGTCGGGGCGGTACCTCGAGTCCCGCGCGACCACCCCGGCCCCCTTCTGGCTTGTGATCGTCCTATTCGGGGCTTTGCTGGTGGTGTACCCCACTTTCTTCTTCGAGGTCACTCCGGGACCGTATGGCAACTTCGCGATCGGAGTCTCCACGGCCGGCATGCTCTTCACTGTCCTGATGGTCGTGGCCCTGATCGCTCACCTCCAGCACCCGTTCACCGGCGCCGTCCACCTCCCGCCGACCGTCTTTGTCCCGCTCGCCCTCGCCGGCGCTCCCTGATCTGCCTAGAGAAAAGAGCACATGACCACGCCAGCTAGCACAAAGAAGCCGGCCGCGGACCAGAAGGTGTCCAAGGCGCCGGCCTTCGTCCTCCGGTTTTTGGTCTCCAAGACCGCGTCGGGAGCCGTCGCTGCTTCAGAAAATGGCGAGGTGGTAGTATATGCCGCCCCAGACGGGAGCATCGCTTCCTGGCGCACCTCCGGGGACGCGCCGCCCAAGCCAATTGCTGCCAGCGACCTTCCCGGGACCGCGACGGCACTCACCCTGGACAGCGGCGGGTTGCGCTGCGCGGCCGGGTTCGCGGCCGCGAACAAGACAGCGGGCGCCGTTGTTGTGTTTCAGCTCGACTCGGAGACAGGGGACTGGGCCGAGGAGGCGCGGTTTGCCGCCGTCCCGGGGTCCTCCGCCGCGCGCGGGGTCACCCCCGTCCCGGGGTCCTACTTCGGCGCCAAAGTCGAGTTTGGCGCAACAGACGGAGAGACGCTGATGATTTCGAGCGGGTCCGTGGCGAACACGGGGTCCGCGTCCGCGCTCGCGGGGCCCGGGATCGCGCGCGCGTCTGCCGGCAAGTACCGCGACGGCGACTACATTGCGTTCTCGGGTCTGACATCTGCCACGCCGGCTGCCGCAACCGACCGCGCAACCGCCGTGTTCAGCTACATCGCGCGCGCAAGCGGCGGGTCGCTCACCGCCCTCACAGCGGGGGACGAGATCTACGCGTTCATGTCAAACGAGGTCACCGACACGCCGGAGCTCCTCACGGACACGCAGGCCTACATCAAGGCGAACCCGGAGACGGGCGTCGGCAAGTGGGCCTGGTCCAAGACGTTCGAAACAGGACACGCCTTCACGGAAGTGGCCGTCACTGGAGACGGCGAAAACATAGCCGTGCTCTCGGTCCCGGCGTCCACCGCGGCATCGGCAACCCCTACAGTCTCCTTCATGATGTTTACCGGCGCGCAGCAGTCTGACGGGTTTCTCCGAAACGAGCTGATCCGCAGCAAGCACCCGCGGCCGGAGATCGTGGCGCCGCTCCCAGACGCGGCGGCGGTCGGCCTCAGTCTGTCTCTCACGGGGAACCTGTTCTGCGTCTTCCTCCCGCAGACGGGGAGATACGCTGTCGGCCGCCCGCAGATCTCTAGCGACGCAGCGACTCCGCTTGTCGTGTTCCAGGCGCAGTTCTCCAAGTACTCGGGCAAGCTCCCAATACTCCCCGGCGAGGCCGCGGCGGACGTCTGCGCGGTCGGCCCGGAGGGGGACGCCTTCGTCGGGGGGTCCGCGAAGGGGTCCGGCGCGGGCGTCCGCGTGTTCAGCGCGGGAGAGAACGCCGCGATCACGGCCGCAGACAGCACGGTCGGCGGCGCGAAGACGCGTAAGGAGGCGGGGCAGGCCGACGCGCGCAAGCGCAAGCGCGTGGAGGACACCATAGCAGTCGCGGGCGGAATAGCGGCTGTCGGGGTTCTGATGGTCCTAGTAATAGTGATTTATCACGCCCGCAAGAAATAATGCATGTACAAAGAGTTAGTGTCTAGAATCATCTAATGGCCTCTTCTGACTACACCGTCTCGGTCACGCACCCGACCAACTGCTCTAACGGGTCGATCATCATTAACGGCCCCGCCGGCGCGAGCATCACCTATAGCATCGGTGGTGGCGCCGAGTCCGCGTCGACGCCCGTCCCCGCGACGATCAGCAACCTCTCCGCGGGCACGCACGTGCTTAAGGTCAACTTCGAGACCGAGATCAACGCGGACCCGGGCTCGTTCACCGTCCCGATCACGCTCTCCTCTGGGTACTACTGGTACACGTCCACGTTCTCGAGCTGGTTCTGGTTCTGGATCATCGCCATCGTCCTGATCCTGCTGATCGTCGCCGCGATCACGTGGAGCCGCTGGTGGTAAACCTGTCCGCAAATGCCGTCCCCGCGGGGACGGCTTACTGCGCTCAGCGCTCGCGGCGCGGCGCGCGGCGGCCCGTAGCGCGCGGCGGCCCCGCGGAGCCCTGCATGCCGGCCAGGATGTCCATCGGGTTCATGCCGGGCGGCATCATGTCCTGCACGGCGCCCATGCCCGGCATGATCTTCTGGATAAGGCCCATCCCGATCTCGTTAAGCTTGGACTTTGCCGTGCTGTCGCCGCTCATCAGCTCCAGCACAGTCGTCCCAAGCGACACCAGGCGGTAACTCTCCGGGAGCTCCTCGCGGTGCTTCGACATCAGAGTCACTAGACGACGCGCAATCTCCACAGGAGGCATCTTTGACATGTACGGCTCAACGCGCGCGGCGGCGTCCTGCGCGGCGTCCATCATGCCCAGGTGCGTCTCAGACTGCAGAAACTCAACAGCCTTAGCAGCCGCTTCGCGCACCGTCATCTGGTCCTCGATGCCCGTGTCCAACACGTTCTCAACAACACCGGCAAAGTGGTTGAAGCAGGCCACGATCGCATCGCCGTCTCCTCTAAGGGGGGCCGGCAGCATCGCCTCCGGGGCGTCCTTCGCCAGACGCTGGACGATCTCGAGGATGTCTTTGACGGACAGGGGCTTGGCGCCGGCCCAGACGTCGACCGACGTCGGGGCGTACTTCTGCGCGGCGGCGCGGAGCGGCAGGGCGACGGTGACCATAGCCTCGGCCGTCTTCGTGCTGTGCGCGCGCGTGCACCCGGACCCGAACATCAGGAGGTCGTGCAGCAGAGACAGCATCTGCGCGTTCTGCGCGTCAGTCGGTGCAGTGCCGGCTTCGAAGATCTTGGTCATCATCGACTCATACACGCGGCCGAAGTCCAGCACAAGGTCGCATCGCAGCCCCGTGTCGGCCTTGAGAACGGTCACCTTCATCGCGCGGATGTGGGCGTCCGCGATCTCGCCATCCTCCTTGTACACAGGAGAGGCAAAGGCCTCCTTGTTGTCAATGCAGTACCTCGCGACCTGCCTCTCGAAACCGCCGGTCTGCGCCGCCATGTCTAGGGGCAGCGTCCAGTCGCGGTGCGCGACGGCCAACTGCGGGTCGGCCGGCTCTGCTGGAAGGCAGTTCAGAATGCGGTGGAGGTAGTGGTCAACTTCGGATCTCATGTCAAAGCCCTTTTGCCGCGCGCGTAGAGAGAGCATCTTTTAGCCCAAAGATCCCTCCGCATCAGGAACAAGAGCCTGGGTAACGCGCGAAAGAAGAGTAAGAGAATCAGCACCTGGGAGTGCGATTCTGCTGATGTGCTCCCGCTTCACCCCTGCCCCTGATGCCGGGTCGGCATCGAGTACCCGAACTAGGGTGTGAGCATCTGGGTACAGCGGCCGGTACACAGAGCCAGAAACTAACGCCTGCTGCTCAAGTACATGGTTGGCCTCTGAGGTCGCGCGCACCACAGCGGCCACAACCGACACCTCCGCGTCTAGCCGCTTGCGCACCACAGAAGGCGACATCAGAGACCACGGCAGCGGCGCGCCGGAAGCCCCCACGCGCAGGATCGCGTTCGCGGTGTTGATCGCAGCCCCGGCCGCATCAAGAACCCGGTCGACGACGCGCCGCGCCGCAAACGCGCGCCGCGCGCCCTCCGCCGACCGCGCCTGGAGCACGCGCGCGAACTCGCCCTCGTCGCCCGACCATTCGCCGTAGGCAAGGCCGCGCATCAGGTCCTCCCGCTTTGGCGTGCGCGCGAGAATCTGGTCCACCGCCTCTCCCGGTTCCTTCCCGTAGTGCTCGCAGAGGCTCTCCAGGATCACCTCAGTCACGGCGAGGCCCAGCGTCTGCGCCTCGGCCTGCAGGTGCATGATCTTGAACGCTATCACCTCCTGGAACACGCACTCGGTCTGGCTGTGGAACAGCCGGTCCGGGATGTCGTCGTTCAGGAGAAGGTTCAGGGACGACATCCCGCCCTTCCGCTTCTCCTGCGCCCACTCGTGAAACTCCAGCGTCGTGTTGGACTCCTTGGACGCCGCCGCGGAGAGCTCGCCCCACTGGAAGGGCATGTTGCACCCGGAGCAGAACATGTTGGGGCACGTCAGCTCGACCCGTTCCGCGCGGGCAAAGCAGCGCGGGCAGGGCCAAGTCTTTGCCGAGATCTCGGCAAAGGACTCCCGGGCCTGCGGGTCGCACTCGTGCGATCCCGCGCCCGGAGAAGCCCCGCACTCCGCGCAGAGGACCGACGCGCACGCGCCGCAGGTCAGACGCCCG
>SPJJ01058937.1_pt1 | contig 23168 bp, 26 predicted proteins | sample 3741741 | NCBI WGS metagenome assembly SPJJ01 (sample SAMN10925908, study PRJNA522277) | cold seep metagenome | isolation source: Elba SIP-enriched marine methane seep metagenome, extraction at timepoint T1 | place: Italy: coast of Elba, Mediterranean Sea | collected 2014-05 | reverse complement strand
GTGCTCCAGTCCATCGCCTACATTCAGAACAATGGCAATACCCCGCGTATATTAAATCGTCGGGAATTATATATTTAACAGAGCCGCATAAGCATCCACCATTTAATGTCTTCGCTCAGGGTTCTCCTTAATCAGATTGAGCATAATGCCAAGGGTGACTTGACGACAAAAGCAGAATAAAGCGCAGCGAAACGCCGCTTTTGGCGGTCAAGTTGACCCGCTTGTTAGAAGTTTTAGCGTGCACTATTTACCTACTGGAACATGGTAGGTTGTAAAACACTGACCTGCCAGCTCTGTTTTATGAACTTTAGTAGACATTTTATTTAGAGCCTTGTACTCAGGCCTGCTTTCGAGCAAATGAAATAGTATTTCTTTATGCCCTAGTTCGTTTGCCCAACACATGAGAGTTTTGAAAATGGATATCCCAAAACCCCAGAATTTTCGTGAGATAACAATCGCTAATTCAAAGCCATTATCATCCGGCTGAATTCCACACCAACCTGCTAGTGCGCCGCCTATATAAACTACCCGAATACGACAACCCTGTATCTCATCCGTTTTAATTTTATCTCCCATCCACGCTTGAAGGCTGTTTGCGTCAAAATACGGGTGATCGATTAAGTGCGTTCTCAGAGATTCCTCGTTGACGACGCGCATGAAATCTTCTGGATTCACTTGGTTAAAACACAGAAATTCAATTTCGCTCATATCTCGATACTTCTAACGCCAAAATAATCAGCTTGTCTGGTTGCTTTTTTTGTAATAAAAACTTCAAATGTTAGTATGCTTCCCACTTCGGGGTTTAATTTGTATCTAATGGAATGGGTCCGCCTCACGTCTCCTAAACGACTTCAAGTGAGCCATGATGTAATTTTAGCGACAACATCAAAACAGAAGTGAGACAAACCATGAAGAATCATACCGCAAAAGGACCGATTACCGTGTTAGGAATTGATTTAGCCAAACAACGTTTCCAACTTCACGGAGTGAATGTAGAAGGTGAGGTTGTGCTCAAGAAACAGCTCAACCGCAAACAACTAAGTGCTTTCATGGCCAACCTATCGGTTTGTTTAATCGGACTTGAGACTTGTGGGGGGGTGCTCCCATCACTGGGTGAGAACCTTTACCGAAATAGGGCATACAGTGCGGATGATGGCACCTCAGTTTGTCAAACCCTATGTTAACAATAAAAATGATGCGGTTGATGCAAAGGCTATTTGTGAAGCTGTACAACGACCCACTATGCGCTTTGTACCTGCAAAAAATATAGAACAACAAGATCTCCAGAGTATCCACCGCATACGGAGTCATCTGATTGCCAGACGAACGGCTCAAGCAAACCAGATACGCGGATTACTAATGGAATATGGCCTCATCATTCCCCAAGGAATCACATACATCAGGAAAAGCTTGCCTGATATTTTAGAAGACGGTGAAAATCGTTTAACCGCCATTTTTCGAGAGCACCTCAGTGCGCTATACGATGAAATGATCCATCTTGATGAAAGGGTTGAATCAGTAGAACGTAGTTTGGAGGCGATCTGTCAACAATATGAGGAATGCAAACGTTTGTTAACGATACCCGGTATAGGATTATTGACAGCCACCGCGTTAATTGCTGCTATAGGTGATATCAGCGCTTTTAAAAGTGCCCGCGAGCTTGCCGCGTGGCTAGGGCTGGTTCCACGACAACATTCCACAGGAGGCAAACCGACCTTGATAGGTATCAGCAAGCGAGGCGACAGCTACTTAGGACACTATTAATTCATGGCGGACGATCAGTTGTCAGGTGTGCCCACAAGCATCAGGACACGCGTCGTCAATGGGTTGGAGCCGTTGAGCTGCGACGCGGAAAAAACATCACCGCAGTGGCAGTCGCCAATAAAAATGCGCGGATAGCCTGGGCGTTGCTGACTAAACAAGAAGACTATCACGTTAACGCGGCATAAAAAACTAAGAAAGCGTTAGCAACGGCTACGGAGATGAAATTTTAAGTGATGGCATAACAGGTAACATCTGCATTCCTAAGAAGCTGTTGGGGTTTAGGGCTCATTGAGGCCGTGTATCTGATTAGGTGAGGAATGCGTGGATTCCATCACGGCTAGAGGCATTAGACCACCTCAAATGAAAGCTGACAACAGTGTTTGGAAGGAAATCACACTATTAGGATCCGAATGACCTGTTGCGACACGGAGCAGCATTACAAAAGCAACAGAATTCGTAGTAGATTAGGCTGGAGCATACCAAATCCGCATAATTCTTATTAACGGTCTTGCTCTAGATACTCAAGATAATCAGGCATCAATCCACTCAGTTCCATCCCAAATAATTTTAAGGGATTCATATTTTTCACCTAGAACAGGGTTGGCAAATGATCCTTGGTAAGATGCTCCATATAAGTTAATCGTAACTGGGTTGTTTGTATCATCAATTTTGACGAAATGATGTAACTCACCGCTAGGTTTATTCAGGCCCACCCAGGGCAATTTAATAGTCATGGCGCCATAAGAAGCATCGCATCGTATCAAGCCACCGCTCCATTTTTCTAAATTCATATTTTTGTTATACGTTGCCACGCCAATGAGCTGTCCCGACAAAGTATTCCCTTCCTGGCTACTGATACGCGAACCATGTACTTCAATTTTCCCCGCACCAACTCCTTGTGTCGGCTCATTGTCTGTGCCAAAGGCACCAAATACGGTTTTACTACTATTATTGTTGATATTATTGCTAAGCTCGGTTTGCGCAAGACAACCAAACAGCCTAACCCATCCATTTTCTGCTCGAACAGCGTTTACTCGCGCGGTTGAACTGGCATTTGCATTACGTGCGTACATCTCAGCATCATGTGCCTCGACTCTACATCCATAGGTATTAGAAGCGGGAATATATATACAAATTACATCCTGATCTAAATCGTTGGATATATCCGGATAATAATAGCCAGTGGTTATTCGCCCACCACTCCAATCAATCCTGGCAGCCTTTTGTGCATAGATTCCATAATGAGGAAGTCCTATGGAATTACCCGTCATATAAATATCACAACCGTGAAACCTGTAATTCCCACTTGATAAATGAACGCCGCCAGATTCTGTTTTAATCTTTATATTTCGAAAAGTCATCTGGTGACCTCCATTCACAATATAAATCCCGAATCTTGGCCCGGCCGCACCTGTAATACCATCTACATGTATTTCCAAATCTGATAAAACAAGATCAGTAATGTTCGATCTCTTTTGAATGGCCCCTTGAAAACCAGAGCCACCACCCGTACCACTAAAATGTACTTTTAAATTTTGCAAAGAGGCGTCTGACGCAACGATAATGGGAGTTGAACTGGTGGTTTCTATTATTGTGCTGTTGATTCCTGATCCAATGACATCGACATATGGCTTCATAGTAAATGAGCTGTATATGCCAGGTTGTATCTGGATAACGTAGGGGTTTGTTGCTGAGTTATCAACAATAGACTCTAGTGCAGAATTTATATCGATGAAAAGATTACCCTCGCCAACAACAATAAGGTTTTCAGCTGCTATATCAGCTGAGGCATTTTGAGACGCACTTAATAATGGTAATAATGCGCCTGCTCCGGCCGCATGCAGCAAATGCCGCCTCCCAGTACTAATATCGGTATTAGGGGTTGATGCGGATTTCAGGGGGGGGCTTTTGATTTCATTATGCTGTCCATAAGTAAAATGCCAACTGTGTTTTTAGCTTGACTATAGCTATTCAGTAAGCTTGCTATTGGGGTTGTTTCTTCACGTACTAACAGTGAAGCGAGGGTAGCATACAAAAACGTTTATATGCAACTGTTAATGGTCCGCCCCGTATTTGTGTATACCATTGCTTTTATCACGTCTATATCTGCTAGAAACTTACACCCATTAAGCTACGTGTTCTTTCCAGTTCCATGCCAATCGGAGTATCAGCAATAGTGCGGCAATCTCAATCACAGCAAAGAAAATATCATCAAGATCAAGGTACCCTATTGACTCCGATAACACTCACAATTTGGAGTACAGCCATGACAAGGTTAGCCAGACGGTTCGCGTTAAAATTCAGAAATTGAGTGAGCGGGATGATGAGGAGGGGAACTGCGATCATGATCCCACCAAACAGCATTAGGCCTTCTGTGACTTGTACGCCATTCACGACGCCTGTCATTACCTCTTCGAGGAATCCGGGCGCCCAAATTCATGCAGGTCACGAAAGATCATATTTAGGAAAACAAATACCCACAAGGAGGATAACTTTGCTCTCTTGTCCAAATCGTTCATGGTCAGTGTCGTATTCATGTCTACACCTTTATTTTTGTGTTCTATTTACAGTTACACGTTGTTTCCATTCCCCCTACGAACAACAAAGGTATTCCACCCCCGAGTTTCTGAGAGTACTCCCCAACTTCCGGATTGTTCATGCAGATCGTATTGCACGTTTTTGCACCATCGATAAACTCTTGCTTGTTGTCACCCGTGGAACTACAACCAGCAGAAATTGCCATGATCATGGCTAATCCCCATATTTTCATCTTACGGTCTCCTCTTTCATTTTTGTTAACACTCATTACTTTTTCGCCACAATAAATACGGCATGGCTTTTCTCAGGGTGCCATTGATAATCAATACTGAAGCCGGCACTTGTGATACTTTCTACCAGTTGACGAGTAGTAAAAACTGTCAGTATCGGCAGTAACCCTAAGAACTTTCCAACGGGCGCAATCAATTTGAAAAATGGCATACGATTGCCAAGACAAACGGTACTGCTTACGAAAACACCACCCGGTTTGAGCAGGCGATAGACTTTGGCGATAACGTCTTCCTTGTTGTCCAACAAATGCAGGATACTCATACCCAACACGGCATCCGTTGATTCATCAGGCAAACTAAAAACATCAATATTAGCGTGCTCAAAAGTCACGTTGTCTATGTTTTGTGCGTCTGCTTTTCTCTGGGCGATCTCAATCATCTTTGCAGAAATATCAACCGCTTGTATATGATTCACATAGGCCGCGTGAGCAATAGCAGTGGATCCCGTCCCGCATCCAAACTCCAGAACCTGCATCTCCGGCCGAAAATATTCGCGGGTAATGCGCAGTTTTGTTTGGTAAACCTGCTCATCAGGGACGGGTTGTTTAGAATATTTGACGGCAATCCTATCCCAAAAATGTGCTGTTGTAGTCATGTTTAATACCTCGTGTTTTTTTGAATTAATACCCACGACTGACTTTATTAGACAAAGCCGTTGCGTCGCTTAACGCCCAAATACAGGGCTAACGTTGTGCTGGCACCTAGCGTATCTGCAATTAAATCAAGCATGGTATCGTGCAGGCCACGCTGAGCATAAAACCAGCCGGTGCGATCCATAGCAAATTCAAACACTTCCCAAAGTGTACCCGCACTTATCGCTATTCCCAGCACTGATAACAGCAACAAGGATTGCGGAAGATAAAGTTGCAGCCGATGACTGTATTGAAGAGCAGCCAATAACACTAACCCAGCAATTAGGCCAGTGCCGAGCACATGCATCAACTTATCGTATATGGCCGAGCTTTCATATAACCCCAAATGCATGCCTAGCAGGATATGAGAGCAAAGTAGCGATGAAACGCAAGCTCTTGTAGCTGTTGATAAAGTGCGGTTCTGTATCATCACTTGCGGAACAAAAGTCAGGCAATACGATACGATCCCCACCCAAAACCATACATAACTGTCTGCCAACCACCACAGGATGCTGATTGATAGAATGGCAAGGCGACAACTTATCACCAGTAAACCGAGCAAGCGATACATTATCTGCTTTACGTGTTGTTTGTTTTTTATCAGTCTTGTATTGGACATTATTTGTTGCGGTGATAATTAACAGTGCAAACATCATATCAATGCAAAAATTAATATAAAATGCCTTATTATGTATTTTAAGTATGCATAATTGTATGGATTGGCGATCAATAAAATTCGATTGGAACAGAGCCCGTGCCTTTCTGGTCACTGCAGAAGAAGGCTCATTATCAGGGGCTGCCCGTGCGTTGGGCATGAGCCAACCCACCCTCGGACGTCAGGTGGCTGCTCTTGAAGAAGAGCTTGGTGTTGCCTTGTTCGAGCGGGTCGGCAGAGGAATCGAATTAACACCCAGTGGGTTGGCCCTGGTTGAACATGTGCGCACGATGGGAGAGGCAGCAAACCGCGTCTCCCTCATGGCCTCTGGTAAATCCGATTGTATAGAAGGAAATATTTGTATTTCCGCGACAGAAGCAACAGCCGCATACATCTTACCCCCCATGATTCAGAAATTGCGGAAACAGGAACCGGGCATAAATATCGAACTGATTGCCAGCAATAGCGCCAGTGATCTAAAACGCAGGGAGGCAGACATTGCCATCCGCGGATTCCGTCCAACGCAACTGGATCTGATTGCAAAAAAAGTCAGCGAAGAACAAGCCCATCTCTATGCCACGCCGACCTACCTGGCGAGTCTGGATAACCCGGGCTCACCAGTAGGATTCAGTCATGCAGAATTTTTTGGTTTCAATAAAAGTAATGAATTCCTCAATGGGCTCAAAGAAAGAGGCTTTGAACTAAGCTTTAGTAATTTCCCGGTCATGACGGAAAATCATCTGGTGCACTGGGAGATGGTAAAACAAGGCGTGGGCATTGGCGTAATGTCAGCCAAGATAGGCGATGCCGAACCTAAAGTGCAGCGAATACTTCCTGATACAGAACCCTTCACTTATGAGTTATGGCTGGTTGCCCATCGTGAATTAAGAACCAGCCGTCGAGTTCGGGTGGTATTTGATTTTCTGGCTAAAGAACTGTCCTGCAGTAAGATGAACAAAAAAACTTGACCACCTCAATTTGATGCCAATCAAGCACATTAACATGAGTACAGAGTTTTACTTTTTTCCTCCTGATAGCTTCGGTAACTTCCTTCAACCGGTAGTTTAGTAATGACTTTTACGTTATTCTTTATGTTTATTTTTCGATAACAGGCGCAGGTATGAAAAAGTCATGGTGGGTTATGTTCTGTGTGTTTACCTTATCTTCAGCCCGGTCAGAGGAAATAGGTTGTGTGACAACCTCGTGGAAGTTGATTGGTTCAAATCACAAGGTGTGTGTGCAGGCGTTTGATGACCCTAAAGTTTCGGGGGTTAGTTGTCATATCAGTCAGGCGAAAAAGGGCGGCATTAAAGGGGCGTTTGGTTTGGCGGAAGATCCTTCAAAGTTTTCCATTGCCTGTCGTCAGGTCGGGCCGATTGTTCTGCCGGAGAAGATGGCGGAAAAGGAAGTGGCATTCAGCAGCGATACCTCCCTGTTTTTTAAGGAAACCCGGGTGACGCGCATGCTGGACAAGAAACGGAATACGCTGGTGTATGTGGCGATCAGTAAAAAGCTGATAGACGGCGCACCGGCAAACAGTCTTTCTACAGTGCCGATTATGCCGTGGAATCAGTAATTACAGGTTTTCCGGAGTTGTTACATTAGCTCGATAACCACTCCTGTGGTTTAAGATAGCGATCATACAGTTTTGCTTCTGCCGAACCTGCTTCGGGTTGCCAGTTATATTTCCAGTTGACCACGGGAGGCAGAGACATCAGGATGGATTCGGTGCGACCGCCGGATTGCAGTCCAAACAGGGTGCCCCGGTCAAATACCAGGTTGAACTCCACATAGCGTCCTCTGCGGTAGAGTTGAAAATTTCTTTCTGCATTGCCAAATGCTGTGTCCATGCGTTTTTTGACAATGGGCAGATAGGCTTCGATATAGGCATTGCCTACGCTTTGTAAAAACCCGAAACAGGTGGCAAAGTCCCATTCATTCAGGTCATCAAAGAATAGGCCGCCCACGCCACGGGTTTCTGCACGGTGTTTAAGATAAAAATACTCATCACACCATTTTTTAAAACGCGGGTAGACATCCGCGCCGAAGGGTTCACAGGCTTTGCGGGCGGTTTCATGCCAGTAGATTACATCCTCTTCAAACGGATAATACGGGGTCAGGTCAAAGCCGCCACCAAACCACCAGATAGGGGCTTCTCCGGGTTTTTCTGCGACAAACAGACGGACATTGGCATGTGATGTCGGGACATAAGGATTGTTGGGGTGGATAACCAGTGAGACCCCCGCGGCCTGAAATTGACGGTTTGCCAGTTCCGGGCGGGCAGCTGTGGCCGAGGCTGGAAGGTTGTTGCCAGTGACATGGGAAAAATTAACGCCCCCTTGTTCAAATACTTCGCCGCCGGATAATACACGGGTGCGGCCACCGCCACCTGCATCACGCGTCCAGTGGTCTTCCTCGAAACATACTGTAGGTTCGACGGATTCCAGTGCGCTACAGATTTGATCCTGCAAGTTCATCAGATAGCTTTTTACTTGTTCTATATCAACGTCACTCATATCGGGTTTTTTGTCCTATTTGATGTAGATGCTGTTTTAATTGCTCCGAATTCATGGTTTCCAGAGGCAATAAAAGCAGCGTATTGATTCGCTGTTCAAAAATGTCATAAGCGAGGGCATAAGGTGCAGGATATTCGGCTTCATTACAATGAGATGGCTCAAATAAATGCCAGTTTACATAAACTTTTGCATCGACCACGCGGTTAATTGAACAGCAAACATCATCGTCATCCTGACATACAGAAATGGCGATATCAAAATGATGGTGTTGAATGGCGGATAACGGTTTGCTTTGTAAACTGTGGGTAGGAATCTGGTGCTGTTCAAGTACAGCAAGCATGTGGGAGTTAATTTTTCCTTTGGGTTGCAGTCCCGCAGAATAGGCGCATAAGCGGTTTTTGCCCAGATGATTGAATAAAGCCTCTCCCAAAATACTTCTGCAGGAATTCCCCCGGCAGGTCACCAGTATTTCCAGCATTATTTGATCCTGTCTATGATGAAAAAACTATGGATTATGAGAACGTCTGTCAGGTTCATTTTAATCGTGAAACGGTGCGCTTGGTGATTTAGGAACAGAAGGAGAGAGCCTCCTAGCCGTCTTCGCCGACAAACGGATTGCTGAGCATTTCCTCACCAAAAGTCGACATGGGGCCGTGACCGGGGATGAAGTCAATTTCTTTGCCTAATGGCCAGAGCTTTTGCTTAATTGAATCAATCAGGGTGTGGTAATCCCCTTTGGGGAAGTCTGTGCGACCGATAGAGCCGTTAAACAGCACATCACCGACAATGGCCAGCTTGTCTGCAGCAGAGTAAAAAACGACATGCCCTGGTGTGTGTCCTGGGGTATGGATCACTTGCAAGAGTTCTTCGCCGACGTTGATCTCATCGTTATCCTTAAACCAGCGGGTTGGGGTGAACGATTCGGACGGGGGGAAGTTGAGCATTTCTGCCTGTTCTTTCAAAGCATTAATCCAGAACGCATCTTCTACATGCGGGCCGTAAACAGGCAGGGATAATTGCTTCACCAATGCAGCGACGCCACCTACGTGATCAAGGTGTCCGTGAGTGAGCAGAATGGATTCCAGAGTGACGTTATGGTGTTGGACCTGATCAAGTATCAGGTTGAGTTCGCCGCCGGGATCAACAATGGCGGCCTTGTTGGTGTGTTCACATATCAGCAGGGTGCTGTTTTGCTGGTAGGGCGTGACCGGAATAATCTGGTACTTCATTAATCTGTTTATACTATGGCTGGCGGTGTATGCAAAGCACGGTTTGATAAAGATAGCGCGGCTTCGTGCAGGGTTTCAGACAGGGTGGGGTGCGCATGTATGGTACAGGCCAGGTCTTCCGCGCTGGCAGAAAACTCCATGGCCAATACGGCTTCGGCGATCAGTTCGGAGGCATGCAGGCCGATAATATGTACGCCCAGAATCAGGTCGGTTTCACCGTGGGTGATGATTTTCAGCATACCGTCTGTTTTTCCCACCGATTGGGCGCGGGCTGATGAACTGAATGGAAAAATACCCACACGATAATGTTCTCCCACGGTCTTGAGGGCCTGTTCAGTTTGTCCCACCCAGGCAATTTCAGGGTCTGTGTAGATGACACTGGGAATAATATCGTAATTTATGGTGGTTTTTTGACCCGCGATCAACTCTGCTACTGAAACCCCTTCTTCGAGTCCTTTATGTGCCAGCATGGGGCCAAGCATCGTCAGGTCACCAATCGCATACACCCCGGGCAAGCTGGTACAGCAGTCTTCATCGACATGCACAAAGCCGTTGTCATCCAGAATCAACTCAGCTTCCGGTATCGCAATATGTTCAGAATTTGGTTGGCGACCGGATGCAACGATCAGCTTGTCCAGTACCAGGGTGTGGGTTTGCTCGGTATCTTCATATTCCAGTATCACCTGATCGTTTGCAATGCGGGTGGAAATGACACGTGCGCCCAGCCGGATATCCAGCCCCTGGCTGGTGTAAATCAGATAGGCTTCCTGCGCAATTTGCTGGTCAGGGGCAGAGAGAAAGTTATCCTGTGCTTCCAGCAGGATGACTTCCGATCCAAGCTTGTTCCAGATCCCCGCCAATTCCAGGCCAACCACACCGGCACCGATGATGCCCATACGTTGTGGCACTTTTTTCAGGTTTAATGCCTGGGTAGAATCGATGATATGTTCGCCATCCAGCTGAGCGCAGGCCAGTTCCACCGGGCGTGAGCCGGTCGCCAGAATAAAGTTTTTACTGTCGATCGGGTAAGCCGGTTTACCACACAGCGGCGTGATTTCTACCTGGGTTTCCGAGATAAGCTTGCCAGTGGCATGAATGCAGGCGATGTCCAGTTGGTCGAAAATCGCGGTAATCTGTTCACTTAAACGGCCAACGGTTTGATCTTTGCGGTTAACCAGTTGTTCAATATCAAGTTGCAGGTTATCGACATGAATACCATGTTGATCGGCATCATTTTTTAATGCGTCATAAAAACGCGCGGACTCCAGCATGGTCATGGTGGAAATGCAGCCCGCATTGATAAATGTCCCTCCCAGACTGGCATCACCCTGTTTGTTTTGCCAGTTATCAACACATGCTGTTTTTAATCCCAGTTGGGCACAGCGAATCGCTGCCACATAACCGGCAGGGCCGGCACCGATAACGACAACATCATAATGATTTTGGGGCATGGTGTCAGATATTAAGGAGTAGGTGAGCCGGTGCTTCCAAACATTCTTTAATCGTCCCTAAAAATTGTACTGCTTCTTTGCCATCGACCAATCGATGATCGTATGACAGTGCCAGATACATGACCGGGCGAATGACGATTTCACCGTTTTCAACTACCGGGCGTTCCTTGATAGCATGCATGCCCAGTATCGCACATTGCGGTGGGTTTAAAATTGGCGTGGACAACATGGAACCAAAAATACCGCCATTGGTAATGGTAAAGGTTCCGCCAGTCAGGTCGTCGACAGAAATCGCCCCTTGTTTGGCTTTTTTGCCATAATCGGAAATGCTTTTTTCGATGCCGGCAAAGTCCAGTTGATCAGCATCACGAATGACCGGTACGATCAGGCCGCGTTCACTGCTGACCGCAATGCCGATGTCATAGAAGCCGTGATAGATGATGTCATTACCGTCAATCGAGGCATTGATGGCCGGGAATTTTTTCAGTGCTTCAATCGAGGCTTTGACAAAGAAGGACATAAACCCCAGTTTGACTTCATGGCGTTTTTCAAAGCGGTCTTTATATTGTTTGCGCAGGTTGATGACGGCATTCATATCCACTTCGTTAAACGTGGTCAGCATGGCCGCATTCTGTTGTGCCTGTAGCAGGCGCTCGGCCACTTTGGCGCGTAACCGGGTCATCGGCACACGTTGAGCCGGACGCAGACTGGATGACACTGCCGGAGGTGTTTGCGGTTTGGGCACTTCCAGCGTTTTACTTTCAACCTTAGGCGTAGGTGTGGTTTCTGCCGCGGAGTTTATTTTTTCCAGATAATCCTGTACATCAGACTTGAGAATACGCCCGTGTTTGCCTTTGCCCAGGATATTGTTGGGGTCCAGGTCATTTTCCTGAATCAGACGACGGACCGCCGGACTCAGAGGAATATCACTGCCCGGTACGGTTTCATCTTCTTCCTCACTGGATTCTTCAGCGGGTGCGGCAGCAGCTTGCGGTTTTGTCTGTTCGTCCAGCAAGGCCAGCACTTCCCCGCTGGTGACCACCGAACCGTTGGTTTGCATGATTTTACTTAGGATGCCACTGGCAGGAGCAGGCACTTCCAGGACGACCTTGTCGGTTTCAAGGTCTACCAGGTTTTCATTTTTTTCAACAAATTCCCCAGGCTCTTTATGCCAGCTGATAAGGGTTGCATCGGCGACTGACTCGGGTAAATCGGGGACTTTGATCTCAAAACTCATCTGAATTTCCTTCCTGTTTTCCGTATAGGGCAGCCTGTACGACTGCACGTTGCTCTTTAATATGGGTTTTAAAACTGCCTACAGCAGGCGCGGCAGAGGCTGCACGGCCAGCATAGATAATGTGAATATCGTGGGTAAGGTTGTTATAAAAGTGGTGTTTGCTCTGGTACCATGCGCCCTGGTTTTTGGGTTCTTCCTGGCACCAGATCAAATCTTCAATATTGGGATATTTGGCGATTTCATGCTTGAATTGTTCTGTGGGGAATGGATAAAGCTGTTCGATGCGAATGATCGCTATATGTTTCAATTCATCCTGACGACGTACTTCCAGCAGATCGTAATAAATTTTGCCCGAACACAGAATGACCCGGGTGACCCCGTTATTGTCAAATTCATCCTGTTCACTGATGACGGGTTGAAAGCTGCCGCGGCACAGGTCTTCCAGCGTAGAGGTCGCCAGCTTGTGACGCAGCAGGCTTTTGGGGCTCATGATGACCAGTGGTTTACGGTATGCACGTTTGGCCTGTCTGCGTAATAAATGGAAAATCTGTGAAGGTGATGTAGGGTAGCAGACCTGGATATTGTGATCGGCGCATAATTGCAGATAACGTTCCAGACGTGCGGATGAATGTTCCGGTCCCTGTCCTTCAAAGCCATGTGGCAATAACATCACCAGGCCACTTAAACGGCCCCATTTGGTTTCGCCGGAACTGATGAACTGATCAATAACAACCTGGGCTCCATTGGCAAAATCACCAAATTGCGCTTCCCAGATAATCAGTTTATTTGGATCCGTCGAACTGTAGCCGTATTCAAAACCGAGAACGCCGGCTTCAGACAGCAGGGAATCAAAAATCTGCGGACGTGCCTGGGCCTTATCCAGGTTTTTTAATGGAATATACGTGTCGCCATTCAGCTGATTATGTAAGATGGCATGGCGATGAGAAAACGTGCCGCGACCGACATCCTGCCCGGTAAGACGCATTTCTATGCCTTCCAGTAACAAGGTGGCATAGGCCATGTTTTCAGCAAACCCCCAATCAATCGGTGTCGCACCGGCCGCCATTTTATTGCGGTTTTCCATCACTTTGGCGACCCGTGGATGCAGTTCGAATCCGGCGGGCAGGCATTGCATTCTTTCATTACAAAAGCGAATCCGTTCAAGGGCGACGCGGGTGTCCGCTTCTGTCTCCCAGCTGGCATTGAGGAAGTTATCCCATTGCTTGGCATAGGTGTAAATTTCACTGCTGAGTACCGGGCGGGAAACGACTTTTTCATCATCCAGCATTTGCTGGTAATCATCGGCCATTTTCTGCGAATCTTCATCTGACATGACGCCTTGCTTGATCAGGTGTTTCGCATATTTTTGCCGGGTAGATGGCATGTTTTTGATGTTCTTGTACATCATTGGCTGGGTTGTAGCCGGTTCGTCCGCTTCATTGTGTCCCAGGCGGCGATAACAGATCAGGTCAATGACCACATCCTTATGAAAATTCATGCGGTAATCCAGCGCCAGCTGGGTGACATAAAACACCGCTTCCGGGTCATCCGCATTCACGTGGAAGACCGGTGCCTGAATCATATTGGCGACATCGGTACAGTACAGCGTGGAGCGTGCATCAAACGGGTTGCTGGTGGTGAACCCGACCTGATTGTTAATCACGATATGAATTGTTCCACCGGTGGAAAATGCCCGGGTTTCGGACATATTGAGGGTTTCCATGATCACGCCCTGACCGGCGAAAGCGGCATCACCATGAATCAGTACCGGGATAACGGCATCAATACTGCCTTTGCCACGCCTGTCCTGGCGCGCTTTAACCGAGCCTTCAACGACCGGATTAATGATTTCAAGATGTGACGGGTTAAACGCCAGTGCAATGTGGATCGGGCCGCCCGGCGTGGCGATATTTGATGAGAATCCCATGTGATATTTCACATCACCGGTAAGCATGCCGGGCATTGATACGTGTGTACCTTCAAACTCGCCAAACAATAATGCCGGGCTTTTACCGAGAATATTGACCAGTACATTCAAACGGCCACGGTGCGCCATGCCGATAACGATTTCTTTGACATCGTTTTGGCCAGAGCGTTGAATCAGCTCATCAAGAATCGGAATCAGGCTTTCTCCACCTTCCAGCGAGAATCGCTTCTGGCCGACGTATTTACGATGCAGGTATTTTTCAATGCCCTCTGCGGCGGTTAGCTGTTTAAGAATCCATTGCTGCTGATTAGGGTGGTCAGACAAACCGGGTTTTTTGCTTTCCAGTTTGTTTTTGATCCAGCGTTTGGATTCAGTATCGACAATATGCATGTATTCCGTGCCGATACTGCCACAATAAATTTCTTTCAACGTGGAGATGATTTTGCGTAGAGGTAGTCTGTCTACGCCGTACAAGGTGCCGGTATCAAACAGGGTGTCCATATCCGGTTCGGCCAGACCGTAATAGGCCGGTTCCAGGTCAGACGGGATGGTTGGGTTTTTGCCTAACGGGTTATTGTCAGCAATCTGATGGCCGCGCACCCTATACTGGTTTATCAGGCGTTCAACCGCAGATTGTTTTTTTACACTTTCTTCCGTAAATCCCTGCAACTTGGCCAGACGACCGGGGGCACTGATGGCCAGTTGTTCAAAGCGTTCCACAATCGGGCTGTGTGGGATTTCAGTGATTTTTGCATCCTGCATTTCGGCAAATTTTTGTTGCCAGCTTTCCGGTACCGAGTCTGGGTTTTCCAGATATTGTTCGTACAGTTCTTCGACATACAGCGCATTGTTACCGTAAAGCGCCGATGAGTCACGGAATTGTTTCAGCAGATCAGCCATGTGTTAGCCCGTTGAGTGTCAGTGTTTAACATATATTATGGCTAAATTAGTAAGATTACCAACTAAAAATTTACAGATACGCCGCAGCAGGTTTGTTTGATTACTTTTAGCAAATAGTTTTTTTAACGTATCAAGAAAAAGACATGAATATCAGGGGAGTAAACGGTCTTATTTTGAAAATACCTGGTAAAAACCATCAATGTACGATGAGAATGACAAGGAAGTGGAACGGTAATATTTGCGCGGGTGTGTTTTGGATATAATGCCTAGGAGGCTGTCGGATTATGGATAATTCTACTGCGGTGAACACCATAACCCGACAGCCTCCTGGTGTGTCAACTGGGTTTTTTTCCTCATTCAAATTCTGGAGCGAACATGTTTCGACACTCATCAGTTATACTGGGGCTTGTGCTCATACTTACTGATAGTTATGCTGAGCCTCAATCTGATACTCATGCAGAACACCCTGTTCATTCTAGCTTATTTAATCATCGCCTTGATTCACCTTTTAAGCCGCTGATGACACACGAAGAGGTGCGTAAACTCCCATCCCAGGCGGGTGAATTCTTTGATCAATATGATTTTTATTTACGCCAGCTCAATTACAGTTCTGCATTGAAAACAGCGGAAACGGCGATCAACACGATGCCTGGTCTTCGGCTTTTTCACGCTCTAAAAGTGAATGCGCTCATTGAACTTTATCGATTGAAAGAGGCCAGGGCGGCATTGTCTGCTCTACGTCAGCAAAGTCCTGACGATAAACAGGTCTATCATCTGTTACTGAAAATATTGGTTGCACAAGGGAAGCTTTCTGAGGCGTTAACAATAATTGATGAGGCGCATCAATCTTTTGCGGGTGAATTTCAAGCCTTACGCGCATGGATTTTTCTGCAAATTGCAGATCCGTTCAAGGCCAGGAACGAAATCGAAAAGGTGATGACCGGTTCAGATGAGAATCAATATTTTGCATTGTCCGTGCTGCTTGAGGTATGCCAACAACTAGGTGACAAAACATGTACTCAACGTGCTGAACGACGCTTTGCTTTGATCAAACCGCCGCAACTTGATGAGCCGTCTGAGCAAGCTAAACGAGCAAAATACGCGGGCACCCATCAACGCCAACCCGCAGATTATCTAAGGATAATTCAAACCAAGGCGGAGGCAAGAGAAATCAATGAAGCCATTGGCCTAAGCAATGACTTGATTAATGCTTTTCCGGAACATGCGTTGGGGTATCGGGTGAAAGTGAATTTAACATTGAGTGATGGGTATCTCGATGTGGCGTATGACACGCTGGAGACGTTTATCCAGCACGTCCCGGAATTTACATTGGCGTTACAATTGAAAGCGCAACTGTTTGCCATGCAGGGACAAAATACTGCAGCATTGCAAATATATCAGTCCTTGATGCAGCTTGTTCCGGATCATATTTTGCCGGTGCAAGAATATGGCGAATTATTGATACAAACCGGGCAATTTGAAAATGCAGTTACATTTTATAAGGCACATATTCAGCGTTTTCCCAATGCATACTGGCTCAGATTAAGATTGGCCAAGGCTTATCGTGGACAGGCATTATTTGGTCAGGCTGAACGAGCATATCAACAAGCGATTGATTTATATCCCAAACGCGTCATTGCTTATAACGGATTGGCCAGTACCAAACAGATGCAAAGAAAATTTAACCAGGCTGTTGAAATTTATCGGCAATCTTTAGCAATTACCGAGAGCAATTTTGAGGCTTTGTCCGGCTTGGCTTCAATTCATTTGTTTAACAATAATTTACAACGGGAGGAAAAGTATGCAAGACAATCAATTGCGGCCTATCCTGCCAATCCTTTGCCTTATTCAACGTTGGCAAACGTGTTGTTTCAACAAGGGCGTATCGAAGAGGCCGGTCAGGCATGTGCAGACGTCAAAAAACGGCTGGCAAAAGCATATGATTTTTATACGTTGAATGAGTGTTATTTCTATATACAGCAATATGATCAGGCATTAGCCCTGGCGCAGGAGATATACCGATCCCAGGCAACGCCAAGTGCAACGGCTAATTTATTGAATGCGTATTTTAAAAAAGGTCACTGGCAGAAGGTCATTGAAATTTTTGAAAAGCACAGGCTTGGCTTACCCAATGATTTATATGTGCTGGATAACTATGCGAAAAGTCTGGCACATAATGATCGTCACCGGGATGCCCTGACTGTTTTCAAGCAAATGTTGAAAGTGCGGCCGGATGATGCAGCAACACTGGTGCAGACAGGCTTTCAGCATTATTTGCTGGAACAGCATGGGCAGGCGATTGAGGCCTATATGAAAGCATATAAGTTGGAACCGGAAAATTTTGCATCTTTGCAGCTGATTGCTCAAACGTACCAGCAAGCAGGGCAGTTTTCCGAAGCTGACAAATGGTATGAAGAATATCTGAAGGCTGCGCCTGATAATCAAGATGTTGTCACTGACTACGCTGATTATCTATATCAACGTAAAAAATATGCTCAGGCAATAACGTATGCCGATAAGCAACTGGCGGTTTTTCCCGACGATGGAACCCTGTTGCGGGTAATGATGCTGAGTTATACCGTGGCTGGAAATGAAGTTGAAGTGCTTCGCTTCTTTAATCGCCTTATAGCAACCGGGCAGGTTGCGGCACGGGACTACCACACGCTGGGTTTGCTTTACGCCAGGCAAAAACAACGTGATAAGGCATTACAATTATTTGAGAAAGCAGTGGCTTTGGCTCCGGACGTCAGTCATTATTACAACGAAGTAGGCTATGGCTATTTTGTGAAAAAAAATTATGCAAAGGCGCTTTCTGCTTATCAAAAAGGCTTGGCGTTGCCCGGCGGTGAGCAAAATGGCTTGCTCAATTATAACTATGCAACCGCGCTTTACTCTACGGGGCAATTCACGCAAGCCAAACAAGCATTACTCAATGCGCAGAATGCCGGATATTCCGGAAATCCAAAATTTACCGACGTATTAGATCGCACGTTGGAACAAACTATACAGTAAACCTCTGATTTGGAATTAAATGATGCAGAAATTATGGATGGTGTTGATATGTGGATATTTAGCCTCAGTTCACCTGGTCGAGGCGCAGCAAGCCAATCAAACCCGTTTGGCAGAAGTTGCTAAACGTGGACAGAAGGTGATGCCGTTTGATCTTGACAAAACAAGGCATCGGTTCAGTAAAAATAATCGGGGTGGCATACAGCAGGTATTTGTATTGAGGGATGATGATTATGAACAGATTGGATTGATTAGAAGGCATCTTAAGAAAATTACAGATGATTTTCAGCAGGGGCGTTTTGCTGATCCGATTAAAATTCATGGACACAGCATGCCAGGTATCAAAGAATTACAACAGGCAAAACCCGCTGATCTCGCCATTAAGTATCAATATATTAAAGGCGGCGGGCAAATCAGTTATGTCAGTAGTCACCCCCCGTTGATCAAAGCTATTCATCGCTGGTTTGATGCACAGGTTTCGGATCATGGCAGGCATGCCGGTCATCATCAGTAAACTGGCAGGATCGTTTTTCCGGTAATCACAAGCGGTTAGCAGGATGTTGAAAAAAACGTTATGAGTGCCGTCAAGACTAGGCAATAATGATGAAAAAGCGTAGTTCACATGGCGTAAATGTGCATTTTAAATGATTGTTTAACACCGAATTGGCAAACGCAATAGTTTTTCAACAGTCTCCTAGTAACGGCTTGTAAAATTCTGCCACCATTGAATTGAATCCTGTATAAATTGCTGAAAGCCAATTAGGAATGGCTTGTCCCAACCGGTTAACCCCAGGCCTCTGTTCAGCATCATGATGGCCATGATCATCACCAGTAGTCCCGAGACTCTCACCAGTTGATGCATAAAACTGGGTGGAAGCACGTTGGCGAACAGGCCATAACCCAGTAGTGGGATTAATGTTCCACAGGCAAAAAAGAACAATAAGGAAGCACCTTCAAGCGGATTGCCTGTCCCGGCAGCCATGATGTACATGGCTTGTAATGGTCCGCAACCCAGAATCAAACCACTGAGCAAGCCAATGACCAACGGATTTTTTGCAGCATTATTCTGCTGACTGATTTTGCGAGAAAATCGGGAAGGCAAATGTATGCCAAATGCTTGCAGCCTGGGAAACAAATTCAGCATTTTTAGACCAAACAGGAATAAAAATACAGCGGCTGCCAGAGCAGCCACACCTCGCATGTGCATGGTAATTATCAGTGTTGCACCCATCAGGGCAAATCCAGCGCCAATGACAGAATATGAAACCATTTTGCCAACGGCATACGCGCCATGATCAATGATTTTTGCAAATAGCGTCTGACTGTTTTTGCTGTAACTGAGTATAAAACTGCCACACATGCCGATACAGTGAAAACCGGTCAGAAAGCCAATACCAAACAACAGGGAGTAGCTCATGTTGGCATGTAATGTCGGGAGCAGATCAGGCATAAGCCCTTTACCCCACAAGGCAAGCAAAGCTACACAGGAAAAGAGAATAAAAAAAATCAGCAGATCAAACACTCGCGTCATCAACGGTTTTTTCTGACCAGTGACCAGATAGCCACTGTATTCGATGACACGACTGATCTGTTGTGGTGTAAGCATGTCGGCTGAATAGCCTATTCGTACTTGTCCGGTCTTATATTCCGCGCTGACTGTAATGATTCCCGGTAAGGAAGAAAGCGCATGTTCTATCGTCTGTTCACATCCACTGCAATGCATACCGGATACATAAATTATTATAGATTTGGTTGACATAGCGTCTCTTCCCAATTCCACTTTCATATTAAGGTTAAACCATGCTAATATCAAAGCATAGAACGTACTTCAAATATAGTTATATTCTAATATATAAAGAGGAAGGCATGACTGATTTATCTGAAGAAGAACGAAAAAAAATTCTTGAAAGTCCACCAAAAGGCACCTGGGCATTAATGCTTCTGGTAAGTGGCAGCATGGTGATTGGCTGGCTGTTCCTGTATTACGGGGTGTTTTTACCGCGCGGCGTTATTAATTAGGAGCCAGCATGCATATAGATCCATTAGAAAAACAATGGGTGCAGATTGCATTGGGCATTTGTGCTTTCTTCATTGGCATCATCATGCTGGATGCCTTGTTTCATAATATCAATGCGCCAAGTAATGTGGAAACCATCGATTCGGCGCGTTAGCATCTAAGCGAGGAGTTCGCTGAACAAAATCTTGGCGTACAGGTAGATGGCGAAGGGCAGGTCGTGGTACGCATGATTGCTGGTCGCTATTCATTTTTACCCAAAGAAATCAGCGTGCCTGCCGAAACCAGAATGACATTTCGTTGGGTGAGTAGCGATGTGTTGCATGGTGTGCATATTCCGATGACGAACATGAGCACCATGGTGGTACCGGGGTACGTGGCCCAAGTGGAAACATCCTTCCCCAAACCGGGCGAATATCCTGCGCTATGTAATGAATATTGCGGATTGGGACACGATCACATGTGGAGCAAAATCAATGTGCTTGAAAAAGATGAATGGCAGCAGCTTCAACTCAGCATGAACGGGGCAGACAATGATGAATGATAGTGTGGAAAGAAAGCTGGCATTAAGTCATATGTCAGTCGCGTTTGCTGCATTTATTGTGGCGTGTATTCTCGGCGAGTATCAGGTATTGGAACGCAGCGGAATATTTCCCGCGCTGGAATCGCCTGCGGTGTATTTTGCTTCGGTCAGTACGCATGGCGTGTTAATGGCGTATGTGCTCACCACGTTTTTTATTATGGGGTTTGGTTATTACACGGCCAGCAGTACCCTAAAAATTCCCGTATGGAATCCGCTCCTGGCCTGGGCAGGATTTTGGATTGCTCTGACCGGCGTGGTGTTGGCAGCGATTCCATTGCTGAGCGGTTTGGCTTCAGTGCTGTACACATTTTATCCACCCGTGCAGGCAGACCCGATGTTTTATATTGGAGCCACACTATTGGTTGTAGGTTCCTGGGTGTGGTGCGGCATTATGCTGGTGATGTTTTATCAGTGGAAAAAGGACAACCCAGGACAAAATGTACCGCTAGCCATGTTTGCGACCACCGCCAATGCATTATTATGGCTATGGACCAGCGCCGGAGTGACTCTGGAAGTGGTGTTTTTATTGATTCCCTGGTCGCTGGGATGGATTGATACGATTGATCCGGGACTGGCGAGAACGTTGTTTGCCTGGACCTTGCATCCTATTGTTTATTTCTGGCTAATCCCTGCCTACATCGCTTTTTATGTCTTCGTGCCGAAACAGGCCGGCTCGTTCCTGTTCAGTGAAGAAGCCGCACGCGCCGCATTTTTAGTATTAGTGGTTTTCAGTCTGCCGATTGGTTTTCATCATCTGTATATGGATCCAGAACAGGCCAGCGGCTGGAAGCTTCTGCATGGTATTGGTACATTTATTGTCACCTTACCCACCTTCGTTACCGGGTTTACCGTGATTGCCTCGCTGGAAATTGGTGGGCGTTTGCGCGGTGGTCAAGGCCTGTTTGGCTGGATAGGCTCGTTGCCGTGGACGAATAGCATGGTGCTGGCGGTCATCTTATCCTTGCTAATGCTTATCTTTGGCGGCTTTGGCGGCATTGTAAATGCCAGCTATGCGATGAATGCGATGGTCCACAATACCGCGTGGGTGCCTGGGCATTTTCATCTGATCTTTGCCGGTACTACGATCATTATGTACTTTGCCATCGCTTACTATTTATGGCCGGTGTTGACCAAAAAACCACTGTATTCAAATAACTGGGCGCTGGTGCAACTGTGGACCTGGTTTATTGGTATTTGTATTTTAACCACTCCGTGGCATGTACTGGGGCTATTGGGTCAGCCGCGACGTATTTCCAGTGTGGCGTATAACAACTTGCTGACCTTGTCCTGGCAGCCTTACGAGCTGGCGATGATTTTTGGTGGCTTGATTATGCTGGGTTCCGCCGTGTTGTTTATTTATATTCTGGCTAAAACCTGGATGTCGGATGTCAGCGAAACTGAAAACGACTATGTGCTGGAATACGCCGAACCTTTGCATCCGGTCAAAAACCTGCCGGAATATTTGAATGACTTTTCATTATGGAACAAGACCATTGCTGTGCTGATGGCAATCAGTTTCGGTATTCCAATATTACAGTTCTTCTTTATGGATACCTTCGATTCCAGTGCATGGGGATATTAAAATGAGACAATTATTAATGATATGGCTATTGGTCCCTGGTTTTGCATTAGCCGAGCCCGCCTCGAATATTGCCTGGACGCCGCAACTGCTTAATTTTGTTAAACAAGGCAATGTGCAAAAAGGCGGGCAATTGGCCGCATCTTGCGCCGGATGTCATGGTGAAAAGGGGATCAGCCAGATGGATGATTTTCCTTCCCTGGCAGGACAACTGGCGACCTATACCTATAAGCAACTGCGCGATTATGCCGATGGCAAGCGCGAGAATGCATTGATGAATTCTGTCGCTGAAGGCTTGAGTAAACAGGATGCTGCCGATTTGGCCGTCTGGTTTGCCTCGCTCCCTCCTGCACAAGGAAAAGCGCTTGATAAGGCCGCGTTGAAAAAAGCTGAAAGATTGGTGGAAAAAGGCAATGGTAAAAAAATCATTCCGCCGTGTTTTGCCTGTCATGGTAGCCGAGGTCAGGGAGAAAGGCAGGATATTCCTGCGTTGTCGGGGCAGCAGGTCAATTATTTCATCAATACATTAACGGAATATAAAACCGGTGTGCGGAAAAACGATATTTACAGTCGCATGCGTTTGATTGCCCAATACTTAACCGAGGTCGACATCAAACAACTCGCGCAATACTATCACCAGATGAAGAGGTAGCATCATGTACAAGATTTTGGCAACATTATTGTTTAGTAGTGTGTGTATCAGCCCGGTGGCGGCAAAGTACATTCCTTATCAGTCGTCTGCGGAAGACAAACTGACGCGCAATGCGCCGCTGAGCACCCCGGTTGCCAATAATCAGCAAAAGCCGAAAAATGATTACAACATTACGATCAATTACGAGTTGGG
>SPJJ01059956.1_pt1 | contig 23252 bp, 14 predicted proteins | sample 3741741 | NCBI WGS metagenome assembly SPJJ01 (sample SAMN10925908, study PRJNA522277) | cold seep metagenome | isolation source: Elba SIP-enriched marine methane seep metagenome, extraction at timepoint T1 | place: Italy: coast of Elba, Mediterranean Sea | collected 2014-05 | reverse complement strand
ATGAGCGGCTTCACCGATTGGGCTACTCAGGTTGCATCAAGCCGCGATCAAGCCAGCCTTCGTAAGCGGGTCTCGGACCAAGAGAACGCATCGATGTGGCAGAGCCTATCCTTTGGCGCAAACTATAAGGCCGCGTACTGCTTGTCTGTCTGCCCCGCGGGCGATGACGTCATTGGGCCCTTCCTCGACGACCGAAAGGGCTTTCTGCAAGACGTCGTCGAGCCCCTTCAGATCAAGGAAGAGCAGGTCTACGTCATCCCAGGCTCTGATGCAGAGGCTCACGTCAGCAAGCGCTTCAAGCACAAGACGGTGCGGCGCGTAAGTAATGGTCTTCGTCCCGCCAGTATCAAGGGATTCATGCGAGGCCTCTCGCTGACATTTCAACGACGGCCCAGCCAAGACTTACAGGCGCGCTACCACTTTGTATTCACCGGCGTTCAGCCGCACGAGATGACGGTGGTGATCTCGAAGGACCACCTCGACGTGCAAGAAGGCCTCGTCGGTTCACCGGATCTGGCCGTGACGGCCGACTCGAGTACTTGGCTGAGCTTTTTGGCCAAGGAGACCTCCATTGCGCGCGCGCTGGTGCTGCGAAAGGTCAAGCTGAAGGGCCCTGCGCGACTGCTGATCGCGTTCGGAAAGTGCTTCCCGTCCTAGAGACGGCTTTGCTTCAACGCACGCTGACTTGCAGTTCGTAGTCGAACTGTACGTCGGGCTCGTCAGAGAGCACTGCGAAGTACCACGACTGCACCGAGTTATCCGGTGGAATCCGGAGTTGGATGATGCGGTCGGCCCCGTCCTCGCTGCAGACGATCGGCTCGCCGTCCATGAGGTCGCCGCAGTCGCGCACGCCGCCCCCGTGCAACAGGCCAAGCTCGTACTTGCTGGGGTCACAATCGGTGAGCATATGCAACCGGACCTGCAAGACCAGAGTACGTGTGTCGCAGGGAACAATCGTCAGGCTGTGATAGTCGCCGACCTCCGTCTGGCAGATCTTTCCGAGCTGAGTGCCATCTAGGGTGGTGAGGTCATCGCCTTGAATGCAGCCACAGCTGCCTGAGTAGCGCGAAGCGTCCGTCCAGCTGTCATTGGTTTGGGCGGTCTCGTAGGTGTCATTGCACACCGCGAATGGGTCCACGGTGCAGGCCAGCACCCCGGAGTCCGGTGGTCCCGCGTCGCTCGCAGGGCCAGTATCGGGCACCCCGCTATCGGCTAGGCCGAGATCAGGCTCGACGCCTGCGTCCGCGCCGCTGTCCTGTAGCAATGCCGCGTCTGCAGCGCCGCTATCGCCAGCCCCGCCGTCGCGCAGTGGATCTGCGGCATCCGGGTAGACAACGACCTGCTGGGCGCAGCCCACGGCGCCTAGGGTAATAAGGACAACTGGAAGCAGCCGCATCTCGATCAGCGTATCAGATGGGCGGGGCTCGTCATCGGGCGGCCGGAGGGCGAAACCGACCCTCCCTAAAACAAAAACGCCCCCGAGCCGAAGCTCGGAGGCGCTCTCGTTAACCTAGGCCGTGCGAGCACGACCTAGGTCTATGTACACAGCCTAGTCTGGCAGCTCAGCGCGACGGTTGAACTTACGAACGATGTCGATGAAACCGACCTGCTCGTTGAGGTTCTGCCGGGCGCGCTCGTGAGCGTCGCAGGCCTCCTGAGTGGTTGCCCAACGGTCGGTGGGGGCAGTGCCCACGCCGGTTCCGTCTTCGCAGCCCAGCTTAGAGGGCTGCCACTCGTTGGTCACAAAAGCGTTCGCCTTCTCGAGAAGGTTGGCGCCAATGCCCCAGTTGCGAGACTCGCCGCGGGCCTTGTGGAAGCGGTCCCCGTAATAGACGGGGAACTCCTGAATCAGGCCAGCGTCAGAGAAAGGCTCGATGACCGGCGCACGGTACGTGATGAGCGTCTCGGGGTCGGTGAACTCCTCGACGACCGTCTCCGCAGAGTACGTCACGTCCTCTGGGGTGCCGGCGACAGCAACCTTCGTGAACCGGTAGAACTCCGGAGCGTAGTCGTTGACGGACGACCAGTTCGCAATGGCGTAGGCCAAAGACATGTACTGCAGGGTCCAAGACCACGAGGGCTCGATCTCTGGGTACTGCTCCAACCACTCACGAACACTGGAACCGTCTTCGCGCTCCTCGTCGAACAGCGGCATGTAGCGCACGTACTTCTCACCGGTGTCATCGTCCACCACCACGCGGGAGCGATAGCCCTTGTGGTCACCCTCAACGAGGGAGGCGTAACGCTGCAGCATCGGATCCAGGTACACTCGCAGGTAACCCAGCGAGAACGCGCGGCGGTCAAACAAGTCCTCGAAGGAACGAGCAAAGAAGCCCGACGACGAGGTCATCTGCTGGATAGCCGCCAGCTTGTCGTAGAAGTAACCAATTCGGTTCGCCTTGTAGTGGTACTCGTCGGTCCACGAGGAGTCGAGGTGGCGGCCACCGCCATAACCCAGCTCCGTAGTGAACTCTTCAGCACAGGCCTGACCGTCAACCTTGGGCTCGTACATGTTCGTCTCGGTGTTGAGACAGTAGGTGCCCGGGTTGGGCGACTGAATGACTCGCTCCAAGAAGTTCACACCACGGTACGCAGCCTCGGCCCAGTCCTTGTACTGGGGCGCCTCGAAGGCCGAGCGGCGGGTGAACAGGTAGTAGCGATACATCATCGTCAACGGAATCAGGCGACGCGCCTTGAGGCGGGCCATGTACGCGCCGGGGCTCGTCCAGGGGGCCAGCTTGTCGCGCCGGTAGTGGTTGAAGATGTAGTCGCGGTCGAACCGGTTGATGAAGTACTGGGCCATCTGCTCGAAGTCCCAACCGGTGTCCCAACGCTGACACGCGGGGTTCGAGAACCCAGCGTAGATGTCAGAGCAGTAACCGTAGTCCACCAGCAGTGAGTAGTTATTCCAGTCGTAGCCCTTGTCGTCGGCGACGCCGTCGCCGTCGTTGTCCTGGCCATCGTCAGACTCGTCCACGGCCGTCGACGCATCGTCGTACTCGGGCGTGTTCGTCAGCACCTCGATGCGCTGGGCGATGATGTCATCGACCGAAGCAAAGGTACGAGCGTCGTAGATGTTCTGAGCCTGTGCGGGCAGCTTGTCGACCTCGCCCATCAACCAGTTGATGTCGGAGAAGAACAAGGCACAGCCCGAGATCAGGCCGTTACGAGCCGCGTTGGCCTCGGTGCGCACGACGAGCTCACGGTAGAGCGTATCGAGCGGCGAGTCGCAGGCGGTGTTGTCATCGTAGTTGTCCTTACACTCGCCCTGGTCGAGCGCAGCCTGACCAAGGATGCGCGGAATCGACTCCGGCCCCATCCAGTTCAGCAGGCTGGGCACACCCCAAAAGTCGCTGTCGTGGCCGCAACGGCGCGCGAACGAACCGTACTTACGGGGGTCAGGAACGGAAATCTTGCTGCTGTCCCAGACGTCGACCATCTGGCCGTACTGGAAGCGGATGGCCGCCTCGTCGTACGAGCCGATGCCGTACAGACCCTCAAGCGGAATGTCGAAGCCGTAGTCCATGATGGACGCGTACTTGTACTCATTGCCGCGGTGGGGGTTGAGCTCGGTGGGGGCTGCGTCGTCCTTCCAGTACTCGACCGGGGGACCGCCGTTGCCGTCCTCCTTGTACCAGAACTCAGGCTTGTAGTTCTGAGGGTCGATGGATGAACGGAAGTTGTGGCGCAGACCGACCGTGTGGCCAACCTCGTGACCCTCGACGGCTGCGTACATCTCGACGCGCATCCACTGGTAGATGACTTCCCGATCCTCACCCTTGAAGAACTCAGCGAGGCCGCTGGAGTTCGGGTCGAAGAAGGACGCCATATCGTAGGCGCGACGACCCAGCTCGTAGGCCGCGTTCATGAAGGGGTTGCTCATCGAGGTCTGGCCCCAGTTGACCGGCGACGCCATGTTCATGGCCTCGTCGCTCATCTGCCCAGGCACAACATCGAAGCCACCGGTCCCGGCCCCGCCCAGCACACCACTGGGCTGGTAGAGGGTCGGACCCGCGAAGCCGCGCATGATCTCGTCATTCACGAGAATCTCACGCTCGATCTCGGTGCCCTTGAACATGCGCGCGAAGCGCTCGTCCTCGGCGTCGGGCGTCGTGGGCGTCGCGAGGTTGTCCCCGGTCTGCTCAATGACTTCACCCTCGTGAGCCATCAGGGCCTGCTTCACAGCCTGACGGATGCTGTTGTTGCGCACGGTGCGGCGGCTGCCGATCTCGCGACGCGTCACATCACCTCGGAAGAGGGTCTCCTCATCCAAGTCGCCGTTCAGCCACTGAACCATGTCCACTTCGCTCTGCGAGATGCGGTCACCCGCGTCCCCGAAGTAGTTGGCGATGTTGCCGACGAACTCACCCGTCTCTGGGTCCTGACCAAACTGCGCCACGCCCCAAGGTCCACCCTGCAGCTGCTCGATGTAGTTCTGCATGTTGTAGCGAAGGTCACCCTTACGCTGCCACTGGAAGGCCATCGGAGTGTTGGTGCGCTCGGCCTGAGCGGCGTCCATCGTGGCGCCGTTCTGCAGCTCTTTGTACTGAATGGCGGCACAGACCTGCTCGACGTTGTGCAGCTCGATGCGGTCCACGGAGCCCGCGATCCGGTTGATCACGTCCTCGTGGCCGTTCTTCTGCGCGTAGTCGACCACGAAGGGCACATCGGGGGTGCCGTCGCCGTCCTGGTCCACCGTCTTGGCAGGGCTGCAGTTGTTGACGCGGAACTGGAACATGCGTCCACCCTCGTCCTGCAACTCGCTCTGCACGCGGTTCAGGTCGAGACCACCCGCGCTGTCCCGGTAGCCCTTGAGGAAGGCCACGGTCTGCTCAAAGGGCTTGGCCCAAGAGTCCGCCATACGCAGCGCCGGCTCCACCATCTCAGGCGGGAACTGCACGTTGCCGTAATACACGACGGGCGCAGCCTCACGCTGGTTGTGGGGACGAAGCGAACCGTCGTCGTCGTAGGAGTCCTTCCACAGGTCGAAGCGACCCGCGACATAGATACGGCCGGTGTTCGTCAGGAAGCGCTCGGCGTCATACGCCACGCGCAACATGCGGAAGTTACCGTAGGCCGCGTCATAGGGGAACGTCTTCACGGAGCAGGCCGAGGGGTCATAGTTGTCGCAGGCGCGACCGTCGAAGTTGGTGATGACGGCGTTGCCCTCATCGTCCTTCAACTCAACCACATCGGGGTAGTACAGCGGCTCGTAGTCATCGTTCGCGTCGACCTTGCGGAAGGAAACGCGGACCTTGACGTTGGCGGCACCACAGCGGGGCACGCTGTTAAACAACAGCATGACGGCGCAGTAGTACTCCGAAGGCTTCACAGCGTACTGGTTGGTCACGTCGAAGTAATTCTCCGTGAACGTGGGCCGGTAGATGTTCGTCTCCTCATGCCCCTGGGTGTAGTACCCAGCCAGTGAAGCCGCGCTGAAGAACGCGTCCGGATAGTTCGTGAAGCCCGTCCAGAACGTGGTCGGGGAACCGACCCGGTTCGTGCTCCAGTCGACCCGCAGGTACTGACGCTCGTACCAAGGACGGTCGGTGGTATTCTCCACCAGGACATTGCTGTCCACGCCCGTGGTGCGGTTGTAGTCCCGCTGAATGTCGAAGTGGCTCTGGATGGTATAGGCCGCGATCGGTGACCCGAAGAAGTCGCGACCCTCATCCGTGAGACCCTCCGCGTAGGGCACGAACTCGTAGGAGCGATATGCGATCAGCATATTCTCCGTGATGTCCCAGCGGATCTTCTCCATGTTCGACGTGATGCCTTCGACGGCGGGCCCTTCCGGGTCGCCCTCGATGACCATTGCACGCGTGTACCAGATGCCCTCGAACTGCGACTTGCTGATCGCGTTGGGCTGGGTCCGGTCAATGCTTGTGATCGAGGGGGAGCACCCCGCGGCCACCAACAGGGCCAGGCCCACAGAAACTTTGCTGACGTTTGTCATGTTCATCGTCGTTCCTCTCCTCCTCATCACCGGCTGTGGTAGAGGCGGTAGAGGTCACGAGCGTACTCAAGACGCTCGATCCACTGTCGCCAGTTGTCCTTGTAGTTGGGGTTACCGTTGCTCTCGTCGTAATTGTCCTGAGCGTCGACAGCCCGCTCGATGATCTTACAAGCAGGGCTCTGAGCATCAGCGCCAGCCTGGTTGATCCCGCGGTACTCCAGACCCGTCAGGTAATCCGTAATCGAGCAGTAGCAAGTCTCGCCGGGGGCCGCGGCCTCACAGTTGGCGAAGTTAGACCAAGATACGAAGTCGTCTTCGGCGCCGACCACGTAGACCTTCATCTGCTTGCCCATGTCCCGCTGCGCGTCGAAGTCCGACGAGTAGAGGGCGTGAGCCACGAACATCGCCGTGTAGGGCATGTTCGCGAGCAGGTCGGGGTAGATGTACGAGGGGTTCACGCAGTCCGCGGAAGGCCCAGGCAGCATCGAGCCCGTCTGAGGGTCGATCATCTTACGAGGCTCGAAGTGACCAAGGTGGGCCACGTCGGGTGCCGTCTCGTCCCGGCACCAGAAGGAGCCGAGGTCGGTGGCGGTCTGCTGCCTCAGGAAGAAGCCGTCCAGGTTGAACATCTTGCCGTAGAAGTCATCCAGCTCCTCCTCGAAGAGGCGGTACAGGCTGATCTGGTAAAAACGCGCGTCCAGGTCGTAGTTGAACCGGAACAGCGTGGGCCGGGTGTAGCCCAACCGAATCATCGTGTTGATCTTGTCGAAGTACGAGCCCACGAACCACCACGAGTAATCCTCGTAGTCCTCGGTCAGACCGATGGTTGTGGGACGCGCGTCGCCCAGCGGAGGCTGGATGGCCTGTGCGTCGATGGCGTACTGGCTGTTCAGCGGCGCGTACTCATCACAGTCGTTCAAGAACGCGTTGTTCAGGTAAATCGCCGGGTCGGAGCCAGGCCAGGGGCACATGCGAATGGGCTCCGGCGTAGCGATGATCTCGGCGGCCATGTTCAAGCCGGAGCCAAGCGTATTCACCATGTCAGCTTCGAGTGCCGAACCGCGGAAGTCCGGGTTCGAGACGCTGAGATAGTAGAACCACTGAGCCACGGTATCGACGTAGTTGTACGTGTACAGCACCGCACCCATCGCCCGGTTGGGGCTCCAGGCCAGCGGGAACAGACGGTCGCGCTTGAAGTTGTTGAAGAAGAAGTAGTCCGACCACATCGAGTAGTAGTTCGCGAAGATTTCGCTGAGGCTCGAGCCGTAGTCGAAGGTGGCGCAGAAGGGCGTCACGCGGTTGTAGACGTTGTCGCAGAACAGGTAGGGCACCTCGTTCGCGGGCGGGTTCTCGTGGTCGAAGTCGACCCACTCACGGGTACGAATGACCGAACGCGCCACCTCAACCGAGGAGCAGTCGCTGCCGTCGCTCGCGTCGCACAGGTGGTGCGGCACGCGATTGTAGTCGTTCATGTAGCGCCAGTTGCGGAGCGTATCGCCACCCTGCAGGTTGGCGTCGACACCGCTATCGGCGAAGACCTGAACCTGGTTGCCGTACGCGAAGCGGATGGCCGCCTCATCGTACTTACCCAGCACGTCCGCGAAGGCACCCTTCATGGACAGGTACTCCATGACGGAGGTGTGTCGGTACTCCTCGTAGCGACCGGTGACCTTTTGGCCCGCGTCGGCCCAGTGCAGGTCCCAGAACTCGTCGGGGTAGTTCAGGGCGTCGTAGGACCCCTCGAAGTTGTGCGACAGACCCACATTGTGGCCAAGCTCGTGAAGCATCACGTGCTTGATCAGGCGGTTGGCGATGTGCGCGTAGCGCTTGGCGCGACACTCGGGGTCGAAGTTGGCGTCGCCCTCGAACATCGAGCACATGCCCTTCATCTGCTCTGCGAGGCCCTCCCAGCTGGGGTCAAACTCAGCCTCAAGGAAGCAGAAGCCGGACGCACCGAGCGCAGCCCGCGCCTTGGCACGAGTCGCGGCCATCGGGTCCTGCTGAGTCAGCATGCCGTAGGGCGAAGCGCGCTCACGCAGGTCGTCGGTGATCTCGTCACCGGGCTTCCAGGCGCCGTCGGCGGCCATGCCGAGCATGAGGTCGTCGATGAGCTTCTCTTCGACCCGGGTCCCGCGTGCACGCAGCAAGCGGTTGTCGAGGTCGTTGGGGTGCTCGTTACGCTTCAGCGCGTCCCGACCCTGACCGAAGCGATCGATGCGAGCGCGAAGGCCCTGAATCATCGTCGCGTTGGGACGGTTGGTGGCGATGGCGCGCTTGCGGTCCAAGGTCTGCGAAACGTGGCGTCGCACGTCCTGGCCGAAGACGATGTCGGAGACCGTCTTCTCGTCGTTGATGAACTCAATGTAGTCCACCACGTTGGAGGCACCGACCTCGTAGCTGTAGCCACGCAGGAAGGAGCTCGCCGAGACGGACTCGCCGGTGCGGCCGTCCGCGTGCATCGGGCCATAACCACCCCAGCCAGACTGCTGCGGGTTGTTGAGCCAGATGACCATCTTGTAGCGGGTGTCGCCGATGCGCTGCCAGCTGAACTGGCTCTCGCCGGTCATCGGGTCGATCGTGGCCGCCTCAAGGGAGGTACAGACGTTCTTGAGGTTACCGACACCGACCTTGTCGGCCAGGTTGGCGGTGGTCACGTCGCAGGCGCTGCCGTCATGGCAGACCGCGCGCTCGACCGCGAAGAGCAGGTCGGGATTGTTCGACACGAACGAGACGATGTTCGCCTCGTTGCAGTCGTTCTGCCGAATCTGGAACATGCCGGCGCCGTCATCCGCGAGGGTGTAGGGCGCGCGGTTGGCCTCCGCGATGCGGGTGCGCAGCGTCTGGATGTCGACCTCCATGAGGTCGGCCGTCATGCTCGAGTAGATGCGGTCGTAGTCGGCGGCCACCTCGGCGGCGGTCGACAAGTAGCGCTCGGGGTACTCGGCGTTGAGGTAGTAGATGATGGGGGCCGGCGTACGGTCCTTCTCATCGAGGCGGTTGCCCTGGTCATCCGTGTGGCGCTCCCACAGGTTGAAGATGGCAGCGCGGAACAGACGCCCAGACTCGGTGTTGCCGTAACCACGGTCGTAGGTGGGCACCTCAAGCCGGAAGACGCCGAAGCGATCGTAGATCGCCTCACGTGAGACCTCGCCGGTCTCCTCGTCGTAGATGGGCTTGCCGGTCACCTTGTCCGTACGAACGTAGGAGTCGGGGTAGTCGCGCGGGATGTAGTCGGAGGGGGTGTTGATCCGCTTGAAGCTGTGGCGGACCTTGGCCTCGCCGTAGCCACAGTTGGGATAGCCCGCCAGCGAGTAGCCGGTGAACGCCGCACACGTGAACACGTCCATGCCGAGCAGCACGCTCTCGGTCACCTCGACGTAGTCATCCTGGAAGCGGGACGCGAAGGGATCCGTCGGCCGCGTCTCCAGGTTCGTCCAGAACTTGCCGGTGGAGAACCACTCGACGGGGTACAGCAGGCCCCACGTCGTGTCCGGACCGAAGAACTGGGTCGGGACCGCGTTGTTGATCACGTTGGTCGCGAAATCGACCCGCATGTGCTCGCGGTCGTACCAGGGGCGATCCGTCATGTTCTCAGCGATGACGTTCGTGACGTTGCCGGTCACGGCGTCGTAGTTCCGCTGGATGTCGAAGTGGCTGGTGATAGGCCAGGCCGCGACTACGGTGCCCTTGAAGAACTCGTTGAACCCGCCGCCCTCAACCTCTTGGGTCTGTGCGCCAGGGATGTTCTCGTAGGGCTTGTAGGCCAAGAGAAAGTTCTCTTGCACCTCAAACTTGATGCGATCGAGGAAGATGTCGCCCGACCCCTCGATAACCAAGGAGTTGGTGGTTTCCGACTTCGCGATCGTGCGCCGGTAATGCCACTCGTTTCCTGTTTGGAAAATGGCCTTTCTCACATACCCCGGTTGAACCTGGTTGATGTCGCCGTTGCGGTTTTCGCAACCAGCGCCCATCAGTCCTACAGTTCCCGTGGCGGTAAGAAGGGCCAGGAAGCGCCCAGCGGCAGTCCCAACCTTCATTCCGCGTCCTCCGTTCATGTTCGTGCTCACCTTGAGGTTCCCTCCGATGCTCGTGCCGCTTGGATCCTCGGTTCACACCGGGGAAGCCCAAGAGAGTTCGGCATGTGGTGGTTTGCTGGAGCCGGGCCGGCTCGTCCAGCGAAAACTCGACAACACAGTGCGTCATAAGAGCCTGATGCCCCGTGACGCCTCGTTTTTATGGACTGCAAATCAACCATGCGATTGTTGGCTAGAGTCTCAGCGCGGACCGTTTTCGGCGTCATTCGGCGGTGGGGGTGCGCCCCGGGCATAGCCGGAACCCGTCGATGGTTGACGTTCTCGAAGTCGGTGCCTGGCATTCTCTCTAGCGTTTCCCCTTCTCGTTCTGCGGTGACTGCTGTCACCTCGCGAACGGCTGCCACCGATGTGGCAAGATTCGTTCCCGTCCAAGACGTCGGTGATCCTTCACACGTTCTAGGCATGTAGCACCACCGTTGTTCATCCCTGCTCCACGCGACCGCTTCGCGATCGTCACTTTCATAACGATCGCTCATGTCAGTCGCACGCCGTTTGCACTCTACGGAGCAGCTGACAGATTGTTCCGTCCCGGGGCGATTCCCCACCTCGGGCGCCCGCCGGAGTTCGCGTCTGGCAAACGGTGCCACGACGCCCGAACTGGGGTACATCCGAGGCGATGATCAGCCCTCGCGCTCTAGGGGTTCTCGCCCTCAGCCTTTTGACCCTCTCCTGTCGCGGAGGGGACGCTCCGCTCAGTCCCGCGGTGAAACAGCTGCAGCTGACCAAGGTCGATCCCGCCTTCCCCAGCCAGGCCATGTTGGTGGAGCGCTCGGGGCGCGGACGGATCCGTTACCTCGGCGCGGATGTGGATCCGAAGCAGTCCAAGCGCGGCGACACCGTGAAGGTCACCCACTACTTCCGGGCCGAAAAAGGCGCCACAGGGGCCTATGACGTCTTTGTGCACGGTGAGGCCCCAGGCACCGGTGAACGCATCCTGGTCGCAGACCACGCCCCCGTGCTCGGCCAGGTCGCGACCAGCGCTTGGACCGTGGGCCAGATCTGGGCAGATCCGCACCGGGTGAAGATCCCAGATGATGCCTCTGCGGCGGCCATCGACCTTTGGGTGGGCCTGTTCAAGGGCAAGCAGCGATGGACCGTGCAGGCTCCCAAGACGGCCACCGACGGCCGGGATCGCATCCTCGCCGCGCGCATCGAGCTGTCGGGGCCGGCCCCCAAGGACGATCTTCCCGAGGTGACGATCCCCCGCGCCAAAGGTGCCATCACCGCGGACGGCCGCGGCGATGAGGCCGCGTGGGCCGCGGCGCCAGTGCTGCGCTTTTCAGACAGTATGGGGCGCGATGTGCCCGTCCGGTACCCGACTACGCTGCGCCTGCTCTACGACGATACCAACCTCTACGTGCTCTTCGAGAGCACCGACGCGGACATCACCGAGAAGTTCAGCCAGCGCGACGACCCCATCTATGACCACGAGACCGTGGAGGTCTTCATCATGCCCAAGATCAAGGCGCCCGAGCTGGGGCCCTACGTGGAGCTGCAGGCCTCTCCGGGCGGGGTCATCTTCGACGCTTCCTTCGAAGGGCGCCGCCGCGGCATGAATACAAAGTTCAACGCGGGCCAAACCGTCGGCACGCGCATCGACGGAACGCTCAACGGAGGCGGCGCGGACACCGCCTGGTACAGCGAGTGGGTGGTGCCCTGGGCCGGGATTCGCGGCGCGGACGGTCCCCCCAAGCCCGGCGACGAGTGGCGCATGAACGCCTTCCGCATCGAAAAGCATAACCAAGGTGGATCCCTAAAGGGTGAGTACACCGCGTGGTCCCCTCCGAAGGTTGGCGACTTTCACAATGTGGTGCGCTTCGGCAGGATGAAGTTCGGCCCCTGACCCGTGACCGCTCGTATCAGCCCCGCCCTATGCCTCGTCCTTGTCGGCGCCTGCGCTGGCAGCCCTGCGACCCCACCGCCCGCGCCGGCGCCCACGGTGCTGGTATCAGCGCCGCCCCCGACCAGCCCGGCGCTGCCCGCCGCGTCCGCGCCCACCGCCATCGCACGCGGCGAGCTGCCGTGGTGGCATGACCTTGAGCCCGGGATCTACGTGGTGGACGGCACCGCCACCGTGCTGGCCGTGGGCCGCTCTGTGGAGCACCACCACGTCGCGGAGGGCTTTTTGAAGTCCAAGGTGATCGCCCGGCTGGGCGTGCGCAAGGCGGCCGAGCCCGTCGGTTTTTCGGGAACCATGCCGGAGCCGGAGATGTCGGATCTGTTCATCACCCGCGACCAAAGATTCTTCGCCCTGTACCGCATGCCGGTGCCCAAGGGCGCCGCGTTGAACGCCACGGCGGCGGCGCTGCCGATTCCCGCCGACCTGCAGGTCGACGGACGTCACCGCCTCGGCCGCCACGTCTTCGAAGGGCCTCGCCACCTGTACCTCGAATGTGATGTAGAGGGCCCGATCGCCAATCCCGACTGGGGCCGAACTCGGGCGACCGCCGCCCTCGACCTCAGCGCCACGCATGGGAGCCACCAATGATTCGACACCTCATCGCCTTCGCCCTCACCTTCGGGCTGACCACCATGCTCGGCTGCACCTCGGACCCCAAGGAGGTGGATGAGGTGCTGCGCAACCTCGACCAGTACGCCGGCAAGCGCATCCTGCTGAAGACCAAGTTCCGCTCCGGGGCGCGGTGCCGCATCGGCGAAGAGGACGGCCAGTGGAAGACCTATTGCAAGGGAGATTGCCAGTACTGCCGAGGCCCCATCGTGGTGGACAGCACCGTCAAACCCAAGGAGGCGGGGCTCGACGATTGGCCGATGGTGGTCGGCGGACTGCACGACGGCAAGCCCATGAAGTGCCAAGGCCCGCTCAACGAGGTCAAATGCACGCCCTTCGTTCCCGGCAAGACCTACGTGGTCCGCGGCATCATCGAAAAGCAGAGCCCGCCCCGCCTGATGGTCAAGGACTTTTGGGAAGCGGACGACAGCTAGAGCGTTGTTCTAACCATCCATCGCGTACGCAGCGTCGATGAGGCGCCGTACGTAGAGGTCAAGCTGGGTTGCATGCGTAATGGACATTGAAGTCTGAGAGCCCCTGGGGCCCTTGGTCTTCTTCTTTGGATCGAAGAGTTCATGCCCGCGTGGGAAGGCCAGCACCACGGCCACCTCGCCCGGAATCACCCGCAAAAAGCCCCGATTGCGCCGCGGTTCGCCACGACCAAAGGCCATCTCACGACCATCGATCCAAGCGCAGGCGTCCTTGCCCTGGCCCAGACCCAGGTCATAGATGGTTCGCAACAGCTGTTGCGTTTCGTGGAGGCGTCCCTCCAGGTATCGGCCGATTTCGCTTTCCATGGAGTGTCTGTGCTAGGTTAACCGAGATGAGGGTGCAGACGCCATGGTTGGGTTTGGGGCTCGCGGCGCTGTGCGCGGCGGCGCTCAGCCTGCCCACGGCTGCCCTGGCCGCGCCCTGCACCTTGATGGCCAAGGCCCAAGGCGGCGTGGACCTGACCGTCTACTTCACCAAGTTTGCCGCTGAGGACAAGACGGGCGGGCGCTATAAGAAGTGCCGCGTCGTCACGAAGGGTGCGAAGGGCACAAAGACCTTCCGCATCACGCCCTTTCGCCAAGACGCGAACGTGGTGGTGCTCAAGGCCAATTGGCCCTGAGCCCTAGGGCGTCGCCAAGGACAAGGTACCGCTGAGCACCACGGGCACATCGCGCCCCCCAGGGGTGGCGATGATGCGACCGCCGTTGCGCTCGGCCACGAAGCGCACCTCGAAGGCGACGCTGCCTGCGGGGTTCGTCAGGGGCGTTGGCAGCGAGACCCGCCGAGCCGTGATGTACCGCGTGAAGCCCGAGCGGCCTGAGCCATTGGCCGGCACCGGCTCCGCAGCGTTCAAGACGATGGGCGCCGGGTAGTCCACGCCGTTTCGTGGAAGCTCGCCCGTTGCATCTCCCACCGTAGACGTGCCGTTGAGATCAAGGTCCATGAACAGCTCCGTCACAAAGGCCGGGTTCGCCAGGGGGCGACCCAGCGGGGTCGAAAGCTCGATGCGCACCTCATCGGTGCCCGTGCCCCACTGGCCGTCCTCGTTCGTATCCACAAAGCGGCCGGTCACAGTGATCGCCCGGTCACGAACGTCGCGAACGAAGAAGGGGCTCGAAACTTCGAGCACATCCAATGGGGTCACATCCAAGGCCTGCAAACGCAGCGACAGGTTGTACTCCCGACCCGCGTCGAGCCCGGTGGCGGAGCCGATCTCAAGGATGTTCTCGCTGCCAGAGACCACGAGCGTGCTGACAACCGAGGTTTCACCCGTCTCGTCGCGAAGGTCCACCACCACGCTCTCCCGGTCGATGGGTTTGTTGAGCACGAAGCGCACCGGCTCCCCGGCCTCCAGCACCGAGGGCGCCGCGGTGCGGCCCAGCAAACCGGCCACGTTGGAGGCGATGCCGGCCAGCGCGCTGTTCATCGGACGCGACAAGACGATCGTTGTGTGGCGCCCGTTCTCTCGAAGCTCGCGTCCCGACAGCGTGCGGGTCACACCCGCCCAATCCACCACGCCATCCGCGTCGGAGTCGACGGGGTCGACGTGCACCACCACTCCGCCGGCGACCTCGAGGCTGGGCGGCAAGGACCAGACATCGGGCAGCCCTTCGACGGTCGCGTTGCCGTCGACATCGGTGCTCGCCGAGCCGGAGGCGTGCCCCCGGGGCGAGTCCACCATGAGGTATCGCGCGTCGGTCTCCACCGTGACGCGCGCCCCGTTGACGGGTGCGCCCTCGGCGGAGACGACCTGAGCTGTGAACACACCGGTGCTGCGCAAAAGGCGCAGCGGTCCGATGTACAGCGCGCCGTTGATGGTCGGAAAGTCTCCTGCGGTGTCGTCGATGACGAGGTTTGGCAGCAGCACCGACGCATAGCCTTCGGCCGAAAAGCGCAACGAAAAGGCCGCGCCGGCCGCGATGGGCCCAAACTCGAAGCTGCCGGAGGCGTCCGTGGTGAGCGTCGGCTCCAACCCTGCCGGCAGGCCGCCTGCGGCGAGCTCCACCTCGACGGCGGCCAAGGGCTCATCATTGAGCGCATCCCGAAGGCTGCCGGCGACGAAGCCCTGAGGCCGCGTCGGCGTCACGACCGTGACGTTATTCGGGTCCTGAATACCGTCGGCCACGCCGTCGCCGTTTTCGTCGACGAAGTCCTCGCCAGAGCAGGCCCCGACAGCCAGCGCCGCACACATAGATGCAAATAGGAGGCCCCTGTAGGCGAACATGCGCGGATACTTGAGGCGGCGGCCCGGCCTGTCAACGGCGCGACGACCGGCCCTGTGATACAACCGCCAAGGACCGCGATGCCCCAGGCAGAGATCTTCGGCAAGTATCAGATGCTCTCCCGCATCGCCTCCGGCGGCATGGCCGAGGTGTGGCTGGCCCGCTCCTCCTCCCTCGGAGGCTTCGAGAAGCTGCTCGCGATCAAGCGCATGCGGCCCTCTCTATCCCGCAGCCAGGCCTTCGTCTCGATGTTCATCGATGAGGCCAAACTCACAGTGCAGCTGGCCCACCCCAACGTCGTACAGGTCTTCGACTTTGGCCGAGTGGACGACGACTACTTCATGGCCATGGAGTACGTGGAGGGCGTCGACCTCTTCAACTTGGTTCGGCAAGCCAAGCTGCGCCAGACCCGCCTTCCGGTGGCGATGTGTGTCTACATCCTGCGCGGCGTCTTCGACGCCCTCAACCACGCGCACCAAGGCGGCCCCCGGCATCTCGAGCCCGTCGTGCATCGCGACGTCAGCCCGCAGAACGTGCTCGTATCCTACGACGGGCACGTAAAGGTCGGCGACTTCGGCATCGCCAAGGCGGCCTCGGAGCTGGAGCAGACCGTGCGCGGCGAGGTCTTCGGCAAGCTGGCCTACGTCTCCCCCGAGCAGTGCCGCGGCGACCAGGTGGACGAGGCCACCGATCTGTGGGCCGCCGGCGTGGTATTGCACGAGCTGCTGAGCAATCGGCGCCTCTTCGCCCGAGGCAATGACCTCGAGACCATGGACGCGGTGGAGTGTGACCCCATCCCGCGCCCCTCCGAGTTCAACGATGATGTGCCCGAGGCGCTCGACGAGCTGGTGATGGCCACCTTGCAGAGGGACCCCAGCCAGCGGCTGCGGTCTGCCCGGGAGGCCGCCGAGCGCATGGCGATTATCCAGAGCAAGCACTACCCCGAGGTCACGCAATACAAATTGACGGAATGCATCCTCGACTTATGGACCGGGGAGCCACCGAGGATCCTGCCCGGCGGAGCACCCCAGCCCGCCGCCGAGACCGAGACTGAGACCGAGGGGCAAGACACCCGCAACCTGCGCCGGCGCCCCGCTCAGGGTCGGGTGGTGCAGCAGACCCACAAGCTGGGCGCTGCAACCACGGGGCTGGCCCTTAACGCCCTCAACGGCACGCACCAGGTGCGCACCGATGGCACGTGGACCGACGAGGATACTGCGGCATCCCTGGTGCCGCACGCGGTGGCTGAGATGGCCACCGTGGACATGGAGGAGGACCGGGCCACCGAGCACGCGGCCCCAGCCCTGGTGCTCGCCAATACCCGCAAGGTCAGCCAGCTCAAAAAGCTCTTCGTCAGCCAGCCCAATCTTTGGGTATTGGTCGACATCGGCGAGGAGTGGCTTCGTCAAGACAACCTGCCTAGGGCCTTCGGTGCCTTCAAGCTCGCCGCCGCCAAGTTTGCGCAACGTGGCCTGCTCATTCAGGCATCGACCATCTATCGCGTCATGCTGGAGCATGCACCCTTGGACGAGCCGATGCGTGAGGAGATCAAGCGCCTGCCCAGCCTGCAAGGCCTGTCCAACTCCGAACTATTGGCTGCGGTCTTCGATGAGTGCGACGAGCGCGCGGACTTTTCGGAGTACCAGGGCATCTTTCATCACAGCCCAGAGCCTGTGGACGTCTACGTAGAGAGCCCCGTGCTCAGCAGCCTCAACGCCGAGCAGCTGGTCCGCATGATCGAGGCCCTGGAGCTTCGCCGCTTCGACACCGGGCAAACTATCGTGACAGAGGGCGACTCCGGAGACTCCTTCTTCCTGATTGGTCGCGGGCGGGTGGTGGTCTCGGGCCGCAACTTCGAAAAGCAGAAGATCTATCTGACCACCTTTTCGGACGGCGACTGCTTCGGGGAGGTCTCCTTTTTCACCGGAGAGGTGCGTACCGCGACGGTGGAGCCGGTAGAGCGCGCCTGGGTCCTGGAGATCGCCCGCCCTACTCTCAATCGAGTGATGCAGGACTATCCCACGGTCCGCGAGTCACTTCGGCGCTTTTACCGTGAGCGCGTGGCCGAGTCGCTGCTCGCCAAATCGCCGCTCTTCAAGGGTCTGGACGTCAAACAGCGAAAGGCGCTCGCGGAGCGCTTCATGTTCGAGACCTACCAGCCGGGCGACCTGGTGATTCGGGAGGGTGACCACTCCGACGCCTTTTATGCGATCAAGTCGGGCGAGGTGCGCGTCTACACCGGCAAGGATGACGCCCCCGTTGATTTGGCAACGCTCAAGGCCGGAGAGATCTTCGGCGAGATCGCGGCCATCGAGGGCTCTCGGCGCACCGCCAGTGTGCGCGCCGAGGGTGAGTGCGAGCTGCTGCGCCTAGAGGCGAGTGAGCTCAACGCGATGCTCGCCAAGAACGTAGAGATCCGGCGCTTCATCGAGGCCCAGATCGCGTCGCGTTCCGAAGAGAAGCTGCGCAAGATGATCGACGAGGCCTGACCTCGTGAACGCCTCGAAAGCTAGCCTGCGCAGCTCCCGGCTCGCCCTTCGAGTGGGCGGCGCCTTCTCGGTGGTGCTGCTGCTCTTTGTGCTCGCGCTCGTGGTCACTCAAAAGGCCTTTTCAGACATCTCTGAAGCGGAGTCTGAGGTGGCGCGGCTGGACCACGCCAAACACGCCGGGCACGCCGTTGCGGCCCTGGTGCGTGAGCAATACCGGCATCAGGCCCACACCGTCATCACCCGCAGTGAGGCCCGGATGCGGGACTACACAGCAGCCACAGATAAGGTGCGCGAGGCTACAGATCAGCTGATCGAGGCCGTGCCCACCACACAGGACCGGGACAAAGCCAAGGCGGTGGCCGGCGCCGCCGACGAGGTGGACTGTGTCTTTCGCCAAGAAGTGCTGCCCGCCTTGCACTCCCATGATGAGGCGACCCTGTTGGCCCGGCACCAAGACATCGAGCGGCACGTCGCGGCCGTCGCCGACCGTGTGCAGGCCCTCAACCACGACCTGGAGGCCCGCGCACGCGTCGCCTTAGAGCGGGCCAAGGCGGTGCGCGCCCAAGCTCAGTTGCTCACCTTGGTCTTCTTCGCGCTCGCCATGTTGGCCGCAGGGCTGCTGGGCGGCGCTCTGATGCGCTCCATCGCTCGGCCTGTGGACGCACTCCGTGCCGGCGCCCAGCGCATCGCCCAGGGCGACTTGGGGCACCAGATCGAGTGGGCCAGCCCCGACGAGCTGGGCGATCTCGCCCGCACCTTCAATCGGATGAGCGCGGACCTGGCTACGCACCAACGAGAGCGGCTGAGGACCCAGCGCCTTCAACTGTTGGGACAGGTCACCGCGGGTGTGGCCCACGAGCTGAACAACCCCATCGGCGTCATCTTGGGCTACCTCAAGCTCATCCGAAGAGACGGACAGGTCACGCCGGAGCGCATCGACATCCTCGAAGACGAGGCCCGCCAATCCCAACGCATTGTGCAAGACCTATTGCAGGTCGCTCGCCCCAGCGAGCTGGAGCCCGAGACCCTGTGTGTACAGAGCCTCATCCAAGATGTGGTCGATCGCCTTACCGAGACCAACGCCGCGCCCGGCGTTCGGCTGCACGCCGCCAGCCCCGCGGGCCCGGAGGTCTGGGCGGACGGCCCGCGCCTGCGCCAGGTCCTCAAGAACCTCATCGTCAACGCCGTCGACGTCAGTCCGCCCGATGGCACCGTGACCATCACGGTGAAGGAGCAGGACGGCGCGGTCTGCATTCGTGTGCAGGATGAGGGCCCGGGCGTGCCGACCGAGGCCAAGGAGCAGATCTTCGATCCCTTCTTCACCACCAAGAGTGATGGCACGGGCCTCGGCCTGGCACTTTCGCGCTCGCTCGTAGAAGCCCACGGTGGCAGCCTCGACCTCGCAGACAGTGATGGGGGCGCGGCCTTTGTCATCACCCTTGCCAAGGCTTGATATGCAACCTGTACGTCCCCGTGTCCTGATCGTCGATGACAAGCCCAGCAACCTGCGCCTGGTGAGCGACATCCTGGGCGATGGCTACGACGTGCGCACCGCGCCCCACGGAGACGCGGCGCTGGCCTCGGTGGCTGTCGATGAACCCGACGTGGTGGTCAGCGACATCCGCATGCCCAAGACCGATGGCCTGTCTCTTCTGGCCACCCTTAAGGCCCGGCATCCCACCGTCGAAGTGGTGCTCATGACCGCCTTTGGATCCATCAGCAAGGCGGTCGAGGCCGTCAAGTTGGGGGCCTTTGACTACCTCACCAAGCCCCTGGATCCCGACCAGGTCTTGCAGGTGGTGGACCGCGCCATTCAGAGCCGTCGCCTCGCTGAAGCCGCACAGGGTCGCACCGTGCTCACCGATCAGCGGGACCACTTCGGCCCCCTATTGGGAAGCAGCCCGGCGATGCAGCGGCTCTTCTCGCTGCTCGACCGTGCGGCAAAGAGCGAGGCCACGGTGCTTATCTTGGGCGACAGCGGTACGGGCAAGGAGGTCGCGGCCCGTGCCCTGCATGGCGCCAGCCCACGCGCCAACGGCCCCTTCGTGCCCGTCAACTGCGGTGCCCTTCCCCGGGACCTCATCGAATCGGAGCTCTTTGGGCATAGCCAAGGCGCCTTCACAGGCGCGCAGGCGGCCGCACCCGGCCTGTTCGCGGCCGCAGAGGGCGGCGTGCTGTTTTTGGACGAGGTGGGAGAGCTCGCGCTCGACCTGCAGGTGAAGCTGAATCGGGTCCTGCAAGAGCACGCGGTGCGTGCGGTGGGGTCCACCGGCGAGCGCGCCATCAACGTGCGGGTCCTAGCCGCTACCAACCGAGACCTCAAGGACGAGGTCAGGCAAGGCCGCTTTCGCGAGGACCTGTACTACCGCCTCAACGTCTTCACCTTGCAGCTACCCGATCTTCGCTCCCGCCAGGAGGACATCCCGCAACTCGCCCTGCATTTTTTGAGTCAGAGCGGCGGCCCCATTCAACGCATGAGCCCCGAGACGCTGTCCGCGCTGGTGCGCTACAGCTGGCCCGGCAACGTTCGGGAGCTCGAAAATGTCATCGCCCGGGCCCTGACCCTGGCCGACGGCGAGACCCTCAGCCGACAAGACCTGCCCGCGGACGTGTTGGGCGACGCGACCTCCGAGCCGGGGCTGTCCACGGAGCTGGCGTACAAAGAAGCCGTCGAGTTGGCCCGGGACCGGGCCTCTCGCGACTACCTGGTCGAGCTCATGCGTCAGCACCGCGGTAATGTGACGCGCGCCGCGGATACCGCCGGCATGGAGCGCGAGAGCCTGCATCGCCTGCTCAAGCGGCACGGCATTCAGCCTCAGGCCTTTCGGGGCGAGACCTAGTGCACCACACTGTAACGGCTTCGGTCACACTCTGAAGACCTAGGGCGTTGCTCCCGGTGCGGCACGGCCGATGCATGGGGACTGGCGGTGCGAATCCTGGCCTGCGTACTCTGCCTGCTGCTGCCCCGGCTCAGCGTGGCCGCCACCGGCACCGTCGCTGTGGACCTTGAGGCCCTGGTCGCCGAGGCCATCGCGGCCCACCCCAGCGTCGCCGCCGCGCGCGCTCAAGCCGATGCCCTACACCTTGCCGCCGAGGCGGCCGGGGCCTGGCACGAGCCCATGCTCAGCCTGGGCATCAATAACCTGCCCTACAACCCCCTGTCGCTCAACGCGACGCCCATGAGCGGCGTTCGCATTGGTGTGCAACAGACCTTTCTATGGCCGGGCAAGACGGATTTAAAGAAGAGCGCCGCCGAGGCCAAGGCCCACGCCGCGGATGCCACGGGCCAACAACGAGCCCAGGACCTCGCGCTGGCCGTACGTCTGACGGTCTACGACATCCATCTTGTGGACATCTCGCAGGTAGTCTTGACCGAAAACCTCAAGACGCTGGGGCGTTTTGTGCAGATCGCAGACGCCAAGTACCGCGTCGGTCGAGGTGACCAGCGCGATGTGCTCAGGGCCCGGGTCGCGCAATCTCAGCTGCAGGAACGCATCATCTCTTTGACACGCCAGCGAGTGCGCTTGCTGGCGCGCCTGGGCCACTTGCTCGCCCGCCCTTCCCCCATCGTGCTGGCCACGATGATCAACGTGCCCATGTCCCACGTCGACCCCCAGCTATCGGCTCAAGGGCTGCTCGACCAAGCGGTCGACGCCCGCCCCCACCTCAGGGCCCTACAGCACGCCTACGAACAGAGCGTCGACCGCGCCAAGCTGGCCGACAAAGCGGCCCTCCCCGACATGCAAGTCGGCTTGTCGTACACCTTCCGGGGCGATGCCGGAGGCAATGACCCCGTCAACGGGGCCGACTTCTTGGGGCTCAGCGTGGGCCTTGGGCTACCGGTCTTCTATGCCAGCCAACAGGCGCCGGAGGCCGACGCACGCCACGCCCAAGTCCAGGTGCACCGGGCCCAACTGCAGGCCGCGCACCTGCGCATTCGCGAGCGCATCCATCAGGTATTGGGCGAGCTGCCGGCCATCGAAGCCCAGATGCAAGTCTATGAGCGTGCGATCATCCCCAATACGCAGCAGGCCCTCGACGCAGAGTTGGCGGCCTACCAAGTAGACCGCGCCGACTTCTTGGACCTGCTGGACTTAGAGATGAAGCTGCTGGCCTACCAGATTGACTTTCATCGACTGCACGCCGAGCACGAAAAGCTGCTGGTGCAGCTGGCCGCCGCCATTGGAGTGCCACCGAAACAGCTCACCGCGGGTCAGCACATGCACCACAGCGTGAAGGGTCAGCCATGACGCTACGCAACTTAGCCTTCACAGTCTCAGCATTCGTGCTTGGCGTCGCCCTCACCTGGGTGCTTCGGCCGGCTCCGGCCGAGGGACCGTCGAGCCCCAGCCACGCGCACAGTGACCTGTACACCTGCGGTATGCACCCCCAGGTGGTGCAGGATGGCCCGGGCACTTGCCCGATCTGCGGCATGAACCTCACCCCCATGCAGTCCAAGAGCGACCGCTCCGCCCCTTCTGACAACGCACCTTGCACACAGGAGCGTGCCCTGTACTGGCGCGCGCCCATGGATCCTTCCTATGTGCGCAGCGGACCCGGTAAGTCCCCGATGGGCATGGCCTTATTGCCCGTCTGCGATGAGGGCAGCGCGGGGGTCGTATCGGTGGCCTCAGAGATTGTGCAATCCATGGGCGTGGTGACCGCGCCCGTGGAGCGCGGGCCGCTGGTGCGCACGATCCGCACTGTAGCCCGGGTGGTCCCCAACGAACGCCGCGAGGTGGTGGTCACCACAAAGGTCTCCGGGTGGGTCGAAAAGCTCTTCGTGAATGAGACCGGCCAATTTGTGCGGCGTGGCCAGGCCCTATTTTCGATCTACAGCCCGGACCTGGTCTCAGGCCAGCAGGAGTACTTGCTTGCCCGCCAACAAGGCGACTCCGTGCTCACCCGTACTGCGAAGGACCGCTTGCGATTTTGGGACATCACAGAGCGGCAGATCGCAGCGCTGGAGGCGCGCGGGCAGCCTGAAAAGGCGATCACGATCTACAGCCCGGCCACCGGCTATGTCGCCAAGAAATCACTCTTGGAGGGCGGCAAGGTGCGCCCCGAAGCGGTGCTCTTTCGCATCGTAGACCTATCCAAAGTCTGGGTGCAGGCCGATGTCTATGAGTATGAGCTGCCCTGGCTCAAGCACGGACAGCCGGCCCAGCTGACTCTGTCCTATGTTCCGGGCCGGGTCTTTGAAGGCCAGGTCACGTATATCTACCCCACCGTCGACGAGCGCTCTCGCACGGTGCAAGTGCGCCTGGAGTTCGACAATCCGGGCCTGCTCATGCGCCCCGGCATGTTTGGATCCGCATCCATTGACACCCAGAATAGGCAGGATGTCCTGCAGGTTCCGACCTCAGCGATCCTGCGCACAGGTCGGCGCAATGTAGCCTTCATCGCGCTGGGCGAGGGGCGCTACAAAGGCGTCGAAGTCACGCTGGGAGAAGAGGGAGAGCACGGTCGGGTCGAGGTGATCGAGGGCCT
>SPJJ01019142.1_pt1 | contig 23301 bp, 25 predicted proteins | sample 3741741 | NCBI WGS metagenome assembly SPJJ01 (sample SAMN10925908, study PRJNA522277) | cold seep metagenome | isolation source: Elba SIP-enriched marine methane seep metagenome, extraction at timepoint T1 | place: Italy: coast of Elba, Mediterranean Sea | collected 2014-05 | reverse complement strand
GCCAATTCTCATAAAGTATTATTTTGTAAGCGCCGTATTAAAGCGGCGCTTTAATTAATATTCATTTCAATTGCTGTTGTCAGCGGTCAAAATTTTGTCAAAAACCGGGCAGGCGAGGATGAGTGAAATTTGGGTGTGGGTTGATGGGTGTTTGAATGATGTTGAATCGGTGCGGGGGCGTCGGTTTGCGTTGTTTGTTCAGTCGTTGATTGTTGTCTCGCTGGTTTGTTTTTCGGTTGAGACGTTGCCGGGGCTGCCGGGTTGGGCGGTTGATGTGTTGGCCTGGGCTGAGGTTGTTTTGGTCGGGTTGTTTACGGTTGAGTATCTGGCACGGTTGTTTGTGGCTGATCGTCGGCTGAGGTTTGTATTTAGTTTTTTTGGGCTGGTTGATCTGTTGGCTATTCTTCCTTTTTATATTTCTACCGGTTTAGATTTGCGGGCGGTGCGGGCTTTCCGGTTGTTGCGATTGTTTCGCATCTTTAAATTGTTTCGATATAACCGGGCTATTCATCGGTTCCATAATGCGTTGTTGATTGCTAAAGAGGAGCTTATTCTGTTTAGCTGCGCCGGGCTGATTGTTTTGTATTTAGCGGCGGTCGGGATTTATTACTGCGAACATGAGGTGCAGCCGGATCAATTCGGATCCGTGTTTCATTCACTTTGGTGGGCTGTTGCGACGTTGACCACGGTGGGCTATGGGGATGTTTATCCGGTGACTGTGGGTGGTAAGGTGTTTACGTTTTTGGTGCTGATGATTGGCTTAGGTGTGGTGGCGGTGCCGACGGGTATAGTGGCGTCGGCATTGGCTGAGGCGCGCGATACTGATTAAATTACAATCTCGGTTGCTGTCATGTTCGGCGCCTGGTCTTCTATTTTTCCTGAGCGAATGTAATAGTTTTGGTTGACGGTTCCGGCGCCTCTGACTCTGATGACTCCGCCGTCTAGTAGCGTCATGATTGAGGTTGTTCCGTCGGTGCTGTCCAGGTTTGCTACCAGTATCGGGTCTGAAGGCAGCAGCTCTTTGAATTGTCGCCAGGTGTTGTTAGTCTCTTCCCCTATCTGAATAGTTTGCCGGACTTTGGCAAGCGTTGCGCTGATGCTGATGCTATTGATAATTCCCTTTACTGTCTCGCTATCCAGTGTTGTTTCAATCAATTGGCCTATTTCTAATAACGGCACGTCCACGCCGTCTAGCGGTAGCGTCATGGATTTAATAGCGGGTTGGGTGTAGTGGCCCGCTAGTGTTCGTTCTCCTAATGATCTTATTCCGGTTGTGTCAGTCATCAGGTTATTGCTGATGGTTTGTGCGAGCCTGTCGCCTGCGGTGCCGTTGAGTCTGCACCAGCCTAATTGTCCTCCGATTTCTGAGCCGTGAATGTATACGCCATTGATTATTGCCGGGAATGCCGGGCGCTCTGTTAATGAGAGAATGACCGATTCCGGGATGACGACATCGGCGGCGGTGGCGTCGAAATTCCAGGGTAATGCCGGATAGCGTGGGGCGACAGTGATGGTTTTGTTTGTTCTTGACGGTTTTAATATTCCGCCTATGTCTCTCGCTATGTCGTTTAATGCCTGTATCGGTGTACGGTTTGAGTGCGTATAGGCTCCGTCTGATACTAGCCACGTTGGCATTTGCCAATCAATTGTCCAGCCTGCGGGCGTTATCATTTCGGCGATTTGTTGATTGGTGAGGACGCCCGCCTGGGTGGCGCTGCCGGGTTGTTGGTGAGGGTTCCCGAGTAGGGAACTTAACCCGCGCCCATTCAATTGTATGACGGATTTTCCAAATTGTCGGGTTCTTTCAATGTTTTCAACAAATACATGCCAGGGGCATCCGTTAATGGTAATGACCAGCTCAACCGGTTCCGCGCCGGTTTGTTTGACCAGCGCCACATCGTTTTTATTGATCAATTGCCCTGAAAATTTCCATGCGAAGGAGTCGGCATCGAAGGACAAATTCACTGATGACATGCCGACGGGCGTTAGGTCTATGAGTGTGACTGATAGATTATGTTGCATAAAATAAGTTGTTCGGTTGGGAATGACATAAGGTTCATGGCCGGGCGGCGGCTCAGGCGGCGGTGGCCTTGGGGCATCTATCCAAGGGCTGACGCCGGGATCAGGGGGCTTGGCGCCTTCGACTGTGCTGCATGATTTCGGGCGTATCAATTTAGCGTGTTGCCATGTGCCGCCCACGCCGGTGGAAACAATGCCTAAAAATTCGTTTTTAATGAAATCAACCGGGGTTAGGGTGACATCAAAAATAAAGTTGGTTGTCGGGTCGCCGTGAGATAAATCAAAGTCAGGCTGTGGCGTGTATGGGTTGATGTCGTCTAAATGCCGAGTCAGCAATTCGCGTTTGACTGTCACGCCGGTATCCTGCGCAGTAATAAACAGGTCGCCGGTTCTTATGGGCGTCATCTGCTCCATGACGGCTATGCTCTGTTGATTCTGCTGCGTGGCCATGTCTGTATCGGCACAAGTGGCCGGGTTCAGCAGCGTTAACACATCAAATCCGGCGCGGGTTTTGTGGTTTAGTGTTGTGCCGTCCTTGCTTGCTGCGGCGGTGATTGTCATTGCTGACTGTATGCTGTCAAAAGCGGCGTGAGTTTCATCGGTTTGCGCCCTGGCCGGCATTTGTTCGCTGTGATTTTGTTCGGTTATGGCCTGCGCGGCATTTTGTTTTAGCCCTGTTTTGGATGCTACAGGGGCGCTGCCTTGTTGGTCAGCAATAAATTGATTCAGCGTGAATCGATGGATATTGTAATCGAATTGGGTGTCGATCAGTCCGCCAGCGCCGTCTAATGTGGCCGCTAATATCGCCTGATGATCCACCAGATTAACCGGAACCGGACCGCCAGCGCCGTCTAATGTTGTGTTGAGCGTCGCCTCCAGCGCAATAAATCCAATTGCCGCGCCGTCGATACCTGTAAGCGTGGCGGATAGCTGCGCCTGCGGTGCGTTGATTGTATTGAAGCCGCCGCCAATAGCGTCTAATGCGGCATTTAATTGGGTGCGGTTTTGGATGTAATAGCCTGACAATCCGCCGCTCAAGCTGTCGGTCGTGGCGTTGAATCGCGCGGCTATTGAAATGTCGGCAATGAATGCGCCGTTGATGCTCAGCTGTCCGGAAAAGGCGCTTTGATTCTGCGCTTGTCTCGCGTTAAATCCACCGCTCAGTGTGTCCAGCCCGGTATCAAATGCGGTTTGATTGTCGAAATGATGGGTTGTGAACCCGCCGCTGATTGAGTCCAGCGGCTTTATGATCAGCCCGGTTTGAAAAACAAAATGGTTGCCGGGTTGGTAATTGCCGGCGCTGAATTCAAACGTGGTGGCGGGCGTGTAATAAACGGCGGTTGCCGGGTTTAATTCGCCCTGAATCGCAATGCCTGATTGAAATTGACCGCCCGCGTCGTCCAGCACTGCGCCTAATGCGCCCTTTAAAACAGCGGATTCAACGGCAAAAACGCCGCCCACTCCATTCAGTTGTTGGTTAATCGTCGCGGCTGTGGCAAGCTCTCCGTCAATGTTGCCGCTCAGGTTATCCAGAGCCGCGTTAAATTCCGACGCTTGCGCCGGATTGAATTCAAACGCCGCGCCCGGCGTATAGTCGCCGCCGGGAAAATTAAACGCAGTCGTCGGCGTGTAACTCATTTATGACGGGATCAATGGCCCGTGGGTGATTGGCTGGACTAATCGCTCGACGCATTGCCAAGTCACATTGTTGTCCGTGACTGTGTTGCCGGGTGTTGTCGGCCATGTGGGTTCGGTGTTGGCGTCGGTTACGCCGGCCTGGGTGCACTCGTAATAATAAGCGTTTGCGGCGGGGTCGGTTGGGAATCTCTTATCGCCGAGAGAAACTGTTTCCGCCGCTCCCCAAATCATGCCTTGATCTGCCGTAATTGTTACATAAACAGGGTCGCTTGTTGATATTTCAACAGTATAGTTATTGGTTGTTGTTGTCGCTGCGCCTACTTTTTCGCCAGTTTGGTAATGATGCGCTTTAATCAAAAATGTAGATGCCGCTAATGATTCGGTAATAAGTCCGCTGATTTCACTCGCGGCCAAATCAATCAGTGTGGGTGGTGTAAAGTTGTTGGTGTTTCTCGTTGCTGGTGTGAAGCGGACAGCATCTAAAAATCCGTAAAATTGTGACCCTGTTTTATCGGCATTAATGCCGATAACAATATCATCAGCGCTGAGTGATATTTGCCCCGTATATGTATCGGTTCCCTGTAAAACGCCGTCGATAAACAAGTAAAATGTATCACCACTGCGGTCAACTTCAACATGATAATGCTGATTTGTGGATAATATTGCTGAGGATGTCATATTGACCTCCCAGCCTGCTGTATTGCTGTCGCCAGCAATAAAACGAATTTTCCCTGCCTCTGACCCGGGCATAAAAAGGCTCCACCCTTTTTTGCTGAGACTGGGTTCTCTGTGTACTGCCAGCACTCGCGTAGTGGTATCAATTACCTCGGCATTTACATACATCTCTAAGCAGAAATCGCTGATTGAATAATCAAAGTGTGGGGCGTAGGGTATTGCCAAAAATCCGCCATTACTGCCTAGATGAATGCTAGCTGAGCCTAATTTTTTAACAGATGTTGATAGGCTGGCGTCACCGTTAACAGAGATTGCATTATTGTTGGTGCTGGAGTCGATGATGTCGCTACTGCCGTCTACGCCGTCGCCTAGCAGCAATAATGACACGCTATTAAAAAAAGGATCAGACATCAGCCATTCCCCTCAACCAACGCCCCCGACAAAATTTGTATAATGCCGCCAAGGCGGGCGGTCAGCGTATTGAAAACAAATAAGGCGCTAGCCGCCTCCGGTGTGCCGGTTGCTGCACAATCGCCGTCAAATACCCATACGCCATTGCCATCTGACGCGCGCGCCCAGGCTATGTCTCCATCGGCATCAGCGCTAATGTCATCGCTGATGGCGTCGAATGTGAGTGTGTCGCCAGTGATGGTTCCGGCGGGCTGAGATAACACTAAAGTGCCGATTAAAATCTCGGTGGTAATGGCCGCGCCCGCCGCTGGTTTCGGCCCCGTGTAAAACTCAATTGCGCCGGGTGTGGCGGCGGCGTCTAATGCGTCTAAAACCAATTGCAGTCGGGCTGTTCGGATGGATAATTTTAAATTTAACATAGTTGTCCTGTTTCCTATGGGGTGTCAACATCGCCCCTGATTTCAATGCAAAATGTGTAATCGGTATCGGTGGCGTCGCCCTGATTAATCGCCTGAATCACCCACACCGGCACATTTGCCGCATAGGTGTTAAATCTGAGCACATTACCCGACGACCAACCGCCGCCCCAGCCTGTCGCCGGGATGGTGAAGTAAGGTTCGTTGGTGTTGGGATTGATCGGCGCACAGTCCGTTAACACACTGCCAGTGGCTATTTCGCCGACGTTGCGCCCGACCACATCGAAATTTTGCGAGCTGGTAAAAATGATCGCCCACTCTTCCTGAACCGCCGAAGCATTGTTAACAACAATCGGATAGGACACGTTGTTGAATTGCGCCGACGTGCTCGACCCGATTAGTTCATCGCTCCAGACATTCGTCCAGGTTTTTTGGTCAAACGGTATCGATGTATAGGCGAACAAATCGCCGTAAATCACGGCGTTGGCGATTAGCGTTTCGTTCGCTGGAAAATTGTGAGTGAGCGGTGATGAAATCGCTAATTCGCCGGTAATTTGCACGTCGGTTAAAACCGCCATGTCTTCAATCCGGTCGGTAATCGTCACCGGCTGGCTGATTCCCGTCATATCGCCCCAGGTGATAATTCCGGTATCTAAATCGGCGCTGTAAGCGGTTTCCGGAATAATATTGTTGCCCAAATCGCGCACGGATAATTTTGCAATGCGGCCCCGGCCTAAATACGTTGTATCATTCAGGTTAAAGGTTCCGGTTGTTTTTTGGTCATGCAAAACGACGATAACATCGCCCGTGGCGTACACTGGGACGCGGCCATCAGCCGGCAATCTGACTGGGTTCAGCCCAAGAATATCGGCGCTGAGGGGTAGATAGGTATAGGAAACCGCGTTATAAAAAATGGTGTCCGCATAAACAAAACGCGGCTTAAAAATTAGCCCGCCTTCCACTAAATTGGGGGCATAAAACCATTCCGATTCATTGCCAGCGGCGGTTATCCATTGCCCGAACCGAATATTCACAATTCCGGTTTCATAGTCAATTGTGCCGGTCATGTCGGTGGTGTCGATTGCGCCGGAAGCGTCGGCAGTGGCGGTAATCTGTCCGCCGCCATCCACCGGCGCCGCGCGAATAGAAAATGAGCCGGTTTTCACCGGGGCCACGGCAATTCTAAACACGACATTATCCACAGGGCTGTAATTGACATCGGTTAATAGCGAAATCAATTGCCCGCTGTTTGCGCCGCCTGACGCCCAATGAGTAACAGTTGCCACGCCGCTGGAATAGTCAAATGTGCCGGAAAACTCGCCCGCTCCAGTGCTTTTGTCTATGTCGCGCACCAACTGCCCTTGGCGGTCCAGATATTCAACGCCGCCGAATGTTACCCGCAAAGAGCCGGGCACGACGTGTTCGCCAAATCCTGGCGTCACGTCAAACGAAAGTTGGCTAACAATCTGCGATTCTTGAGGAGCAGCGTTAGCGGCATCGGTGCGAAATTTTACATTGAACGCATTGGGTAACGGCGTGTTAATCGTATTAAATACCGGCGGCGTGTAGGCCGGTTTTTGAATATAGGGTGTAACAGATTGTCCCATTTAGGTCACCTGATAATATGGATAGGTAATTTCAATCGTGGCGGTAATCGTAGCAATGCCGGTCACATAGTCGATAGTCCCTACCAGCGCATTGTCGGCAATATCCAGCAATTGCCCCGCGCCGTTGTCTTTTAATACCCGGCTGCCGGTAATAGGGCCGGTGGTTGCGAATTCCTCCGCCGGTGTCACCTCTCGTGTCCAGTCAATGGTTACGCTGCCGGGTGTGATGTTGGTTTGTCCTAAAGCAATGGTGGCGTCATTACCGCTCACGCTAAATGTGGTGATGGTCGCCGACTGCAATGCGCCGTGGCTGTAATCAAAAAAGAATTCTGTGTTTTGCGGCGGTAGCGTGTTGGGGATCAGTTCCACTGCCCCGGTTCCGACATTTAAAGCGCCGGTGGCGTCGCCGGTGATGATGCCCGCCATGTCGCTGTTGGCTGTGCGCGGCGTCCCGTCGTTCCATGTGATCACTAAGCTATCCGGCTGAATGCCTGTGTGATCCAGTTGGTGCGTGATTTTAAACGGCGGAGGAGTTAGATTAGAGCGGTTGATATATTCAAACTGAGAACCCCAACTGAATATAATCTCTGTGTTCGCGTCGGGCAATGCGCCCAGCGTAATCGAAACCGAACCGGTTACATAATTAATCGTGCCGGAACCAATGGAGGAATCAACCGCAGTTAATCCGCCGGTGCCGTTGTCAGCCAATTCATACCATTTGTTGAGTGCTCTAAATGCGATGCGCACCGACCCCGGTTTTGGCGCTGGGTAAATATTCGTAACCCAAACATAACCCCGGTTTGCCGCCGTCACCGCAACCGATGCCGTGTCGGCCAAGCGCTGCGGAGCCGCCGCCGGGCGGAATGTAACTGTTTTGCTGCCGCTGTAACTGGGTGAAGTGTCGGCAAAGGTAATCACGCCATCAGAATATGACAGCGTCGCCACTGCGGTGCCGCCGGACGTTTTCAACTGTCCGCCGCTGTCGCTCAATGTGTCGCCGGACACGTTGATGCTGATTGTGCCGGGCACTGCCGCGCCGCCTAAAAACAGGCTACTGTTAGCGCTTAGCGTGTTGGAAATAGTAAAGCTGGCGTCAGCCTGTGCCGATTCAATCACCGGCACCGCCGCACCGGCGGCATTGGTATCTAAAATCGGCGTTTCGGACTGCGCCGACGGTACAACTTGCGAATAAACAGAATCCGCCTTAATCGCAATATCGCCCGGTGCGCCGGGGTTAACCAAGGGGCGGGCGCTGTAATACCGCGCCGCATTCGCCACCACGGTGTTATAAATTTTGGCGTTTGGCGATAGGTTGTCATTCGCTGAAATTTCAGCACCCACAAAATCACTTTCCAAAACATCCGAAATCTCCAGGGTTAGAATATTGCGGGTAAAGGTGCTGCCGTTAATCGTGAACGTTTGCAACTCTTCATCCAGCCGGGTGATTCTTATATATTGCGTGGCCGTGCTGGAAACCAACATCAACACGTCGCCGATACCGGGAACCGGGGCCGATTCCGATTGAAAAATGATCACCGAGCGGCTGCCTTGATACTGTGTTGACCAAAGGAAACCGTTGTAAATGCCGCCTTGGGCGAGATAGTTTTCAACCCGGCTTTGCGCCGCCGGGCGACGGTCGAACCAATCGCCGGATTTGAACAGATTCACGCCGATTTTTTCATCGCCTGGCAATTTGCTAATGATGACGTGAGAGCCGTAATATTTATCCACGGTTTGCGTTTTTACGCCCGGAAACGTCTTGCGCAAATGCACCGCGCCGTATACCCGATCCAATGTTGATATATCATCAAAAATATTGTTGCTTTCACCGTCTACAATCACGTTTCCCGTCACTGCGCCGCCGCCTGTGTCGGTGTCGTGCATAGTGTCGGACTCTAATAGTTTTATATCGCCAGCGAGTATGGGCATAGGGTTAAACCGTTATAAATTTCAGTGATAATCGATAAAAATCATTGTTATCCGGGTGGTTGTAGTCAATCACCGGCGTTGCTGTCAGCGGGGTGTTCTGATGATCAAATCGCACATTGAAAACGCGGCCATCTATCAGGGTTAGCACCATTTCTGAGTCGGCCTGCAATTTTGCATACAGCGCATTAAGAGTCATGTAATCGACCCATGCGTTTTCATCGTTTAATGAAATCGGGCGACCCGCCAACTTGACGCCGGAATCAATGATTTGAGCGCCGGGGAGGGTGTATTCAATGGATTGTTTAACCGGCGTCCATTTAAATTCATCACGCCAAACAAGCTCCTCCGGAAGCGCAACAGCGTCTAATGTATGCGTCATCCGCTGACTCCCAACGATTTAATCAGCTCGTTTAAAAAGTTGCCGTTTTGCGCGACGCGGCTTTCGATGATCTCTCGGTTGCGCTCCAATGCGCGTTGGTCGCTTTCGGAGAGGGCGGCTAACATTTGTTCGGTGATGTCTCTGCGCTGGTTTAATTGTTGTTGAATCGCGGCTACGTCTTGTTGGCTTTGTTTCTCTAGCGCTTTAACAATGGCCGTGCCGTCAGTTTCGGTAATGATTTCGACATTATATTTTTTTGCCTCATCCATCAGCGCCCGGTCGTCGCTTGTTAATCGACCGTTTAACGCAAAATCAGACGCGGCTAATTGCTGTTCAGCTACTTTGATGAATGCTTTTTGCAGCTCCAAATCGGTAACGCTGTTGTTTGTGACCAATTGATCAAAATAGCGGCGGGCTGTTTCGGCGGATTCGCGGAGCTGGTCCAGCGTTTTTAAGCCAAAAAATTTGGCGGCTATTAGGTCGTCTTGCGCCGTTTTGGGCTCCGGTTCGGGTTCCGGTTCAGGTTCGGGCTCCGGTTTTTTAATGATCGGTAACGGCTCTTTTTGCTCAGCATCTGCAATCGCTTGGCGGCGTTCTTCAGCTTTGCGTTTGCTTTCTTGTGAGCGCTTTTCTATTGCTTCTTGTTCGCGCTGTTGTGCAATGAGCTTCTTGATTTGCTTTTCAGTGAATTCAGTGACGTTATCAAATCCAGCTGTCCCGGATCCCGTGCCCATTGCCATGAACAATTGTTTTTTATAATCCCGGATGGCGTCATTCAGCAAATCCTGATTGTCCATGCTCAGTGCTGCGCGGTCGGCTTTGCCGCGTTCGGAGAGTGGCTTTTCATTAAACCCTTTCGGCGCGAATTCCAGGCGCGTGACTCGCTCCATCGAATCGCCCAGCTTATCCACTTTGTCGGTGGCTTTTTCCGCGCCGCGTTCAATTTCAGAAAACCCCCCGGCGGCATAATGCATGCCATCATGTATATCATCCGCCGTTTTCTTGCTGTCTTTTTTAAGATTCTTGACTTCCTTGTCCGCATTTTTAACCGCGTGAACCACCGCGTCCGTGGCTTTTTCTGCTGTTTGCCAAGCCGCGCTCAGCTCCTCAGCCGACGCCGCGCCGGATGCATGCAATTGATTATAATTTTCCCGCGCCGCGCGTTGGGCGTCTCGCAGTTCCTGCAAAGGTGAAATCGCGGTTCGCGTCGATTCCGCCATTTTTATGCCGGCTTGATCAGCGGCTTTTCCTGTGTCCTGGGTGGCTTGGGTGGTTTCCGTGGCAGCCTTGGTGACTTCCTTCAAGCTCTGCGCCGCTTTTTTATGCTGCCCGGCGGCCTGCTCAGCGGCTTTTCCTGTTTCCCGGGTGGCTTGGGTGGTTTCCGTGGCAGCCTTGGTGACTTCCTTCAAGCTCTGCGCCGCTTTTTTATGCTGCCCGGCGGCCTGCTCGGCGGCTTGATTATTGGCCTGCATTTTCCCGGTCAGTGCTTGAATGGATTGATTCGTCGCAACTGCATTTTTAGCGGTTTCCTGTAGTGCGGTATCCGCTTTTTGATAGCTATTCTGTGCTGATTCGGCGTATTGTTTGGCAATTGCCAGGCTTTTCGCCGCCTCAGCTTCCCAGCGGTCGGAAACGCCGCGGAACGTGATTTTCGACATGGCGCTTTCCATCAGCGCCGCGCCTTCCATGATTGAGCTGAATACGGATTTAGCCACCCCCGCCAGGCCATGAAACGCGGTTTCGATTACCGTTATCCCGGTGGTGAATCCCTGGACTAAAACCGTCACCGTTTGCACGGATTTAATCAGCGCCGTGCTCATGATTTCGCCAAAACTGCGCGGCGCGGCGTCATCTTCCAGCGTTAAAAACAGGCGCTTAACACTGTCCTGTAATTTTTCAACCAGCCCGGCCACGGCGGTAAACGCCGATTTCACGCTTTTGCTGTATGCGGTTATTGCGCCGCTGTTCTCCAGCTGTGTATAAAATTTTTCCGACCACTCATAAGCCGCTTTGATTTTTTCGGCAACAAAGGTAAAACCGACGCCAATTTTTTGGCCAAACCGTTCAACGGCGCCGCTGTTATTCAATCGCCCCAGAAAATTAGCAATTAAATTATTGCCCTGGGTTAATGGCTGCAACAAGCCTTTGCCCAAATTCTGTTTAAAATCGGTAAAGCGCTTGCCGACCAAATCCAGCGCCCCAGCCAAGCCCGTGCCTGCGGCTTTGGCTGCGCCGCCTACCTGATCCTCCAGTGCTTTTAATATGACCGTTTGCGCCTGCGCATGTTGCCCGGTTTCGACTAATCGTTTAATGGTCTCTTTTTGCGCCTCATTAAACGACACCCCGGAACGACGCAAGGCGGACAGCCCTTTAACCGGGTCTTCCAGCGCCTTACCCAGCTGCACCACATTGGTTTCCAGTGAGCCGAATCCGGCCTGGGCTAAATCCTGCGCCAGTAACAACGTTTGTTCAAACGACTCTTTGCCCACGCTTTTAAACGTCAGCAATTCAGCGGCGGCCTTGCGGAATCCCGCCTCACTGCCGAGCGTGGCCTCATCCAGCTTTTTAGCCATGACCACAATCTCATCAGCCGTCAACCCCGCCGCGCCGCCGGTGGATTTAATGATCTCCGTCAGCGTTTTATAGTCGGTCTGTAGGTCGGTCGCCTCATCAATCGCGCCTTTTAAAAAACTCACGCCGAAGTAACCGACCACCGCCGCCGCCACACCGGCGGCATTGCGTTTTAACGCATTGAAAACGCCGCCGGTTTTGTCCTTGGCGTTGATCAGTAATTGCAGCGCGAGATTATTAGCCATAGATCACCGGTTAAGCGTAGGTAACGGCGTCATCAAACAAAATTTCACCGGCTTCGGCGGGTAGTTTGATGGCCTTGCCGCCCATTTCCACGGTGACATAATCATCCGATAACAGGTCAATATCGGACTCCGGCGTCAGCGTGATTTTTGGAATACGCGCGTACGCTTCGCTTTGATCCTCCAGATTCTTGCCGTCAAAAACAATTTCAACATCAATCTGACTCTCCACGCCGCCTGCAATGCGGGTGCCGGTAATGCCGCCATAGCTGTAATCCAGCGTTTGCGCCCCGGCGGTTCCCGCGTTCAGCGCTTTGATAGCGCCCATGCGCGGGTTTTCTTCAAAATCCACGCCCAGCGTCTTGCCGACAATCGCGGAGCCGGAAATATTGCGTTGCGCGGTTTTTACCCATTGGTTTTCAACCAGGGTGATGGCTTCCCCGGTGACCGTGCCGCCGGTTTCGTTTAATGCCGCCGCTGTGCCTAAAAACAGAATCGCCATTAGCGCCGGATCCACCTCATTAAACCCGACTTTGATTTCCGATGGTTTGCCCTGCGCCACCGATCCGGTCAGCAATCCGTGGTTATCGCGGCCTTTGCCGAAACGCTCCTTCACTTCTGAATTGGCTTTCAGGGTTAATTTAGTGCCGCCAATCGGGCCAATAATGTTGGCGCTGGGTGCGCCGTTCTGGTAGCGACGGAGATAAACGTCGCCCTTGTAACTAATGCCTTTATTGCTCATGGATCACCTGTTATTTAATGACTTTATTGTCTTGCAACCACTTTTTTTGCGCGGGCGTCACCCGAATTTTGTCGCCTTTTTCGCGCGGCTTGCCTGCATGGGTGTGGTTGTCCACATTAATAACCACCTCAACTAAATGTCCGTCGCTCTCGTTTTGTTCTGTCATGTCTCGCTCCTATAGCGTTTTTATTAACAATTTTTCATTGCTGAAGGTATCTACCCAATGCACCGCGCCTTTATCGCGTTTTTTCAGTTCCCCCGACACATGAATCACCGGGTTTTTACTGTCGCCCGGCTCCCAACCGAGCAGGGCGTTTAATACCTCCGTGCGATAGGCGCGTAATAACTCGCCCAGCCCCATATCCAGCCGGTCGGCGGCGGAGGGATTGCGGCGCACAATGATTTCGACGGCAATATTCGCGGTGTTTTTCTGCCGCGCCGTGCGCTTATTACTTTGTCCGTAATCGCCGGATTTGTCGCCGGCGGTGTAGAGAAAAGCCAGCGGCGTTTTATATTCATAAATAAACGGCTCACTGTCCGGAATCGTCTTGTAAATCCGGTTTTCAAACGCCGGGCATTGCGTCTTTAGCTGCGCTTCCCAGAGCACTAAATCAATCAGTTCGATCATGTTGTTTAATCCATTTTTTGATGAGCGAGTCGAATACATTTTCCAGTAGGAAAATTGAGCGGCTGCTCATGTGAGCGCTGACGCCGATCATTGCCGCCGACATGACCGGCGGTATTTTGGCCGACTCGCAGAGAAAAAAAGTGATGATGCCAGCGAATCCGGAAATGCAAATTTCGCCAATAAACTCAGGTATCGAGGGATGCACCTGTCCTGCGCGGATTTTGCGCACATAGCTGGAAATGCCTGCCCACATCGATAAGCCGACAACCCAAAAATAGGTGACATATTCATAAGACAGTGGGTCTTTTTGCATTATTGTTTCGCTCGCGCTTGTTTATACGTCTCTTTGATAATGCGGTTTAAATCCGGGATGTCTTCCGGGCTGACGCCTAAAATTTCACGTTCCGGCAATTCCGTCACCCATGATGTTTTAGCGCCGCCGCGTAATATTCTTAAGATCAAACCGGCTTTGCCTCGGTTTAAATTTTCCGTAATCCATTTGATCGTCGGCGTTTTATGGCCCTTGCCCTTCGGGCGCTTCACTTGATAGCCTGCCGCCCGTAACGCCTTGGCTTGTTTGCGCGTGGCCGGGCTTTTTGTGTCTAATGGCCCTTTATCGCGCTTGGCCAAGGCTTGGGCGGTCATCGTTTGTTTAAATCCAAAATGCTGCCGCGCGGCCATTTTGCCTTCAAAGCTGTTTCGCCAACCCAATACGCCGATATCATTTTTCACATTGAATTTCGCCCGGCGGGTTAGCCGCGTGAGCATTTTTCGTTTGCGCCCTTGCGCGTGTTTTTTATAAGCTGCGCCATCCACATTTTTTTGCTGAACCACGCGCGATATATTGCGCTTGCGCAGCTCTTTGCCCACCGCCTTAATGGCTTTGCGCCGAATCGCCGGGCTTTTGATATTGTCCAGCGCCCGGTTTAGTTTTTCCAGGCCTTTAACCTCAATGTTAATCATAGTATTTGGTAATTCACGCCGTTAAACACCAATGGGCCTATCGGATTTTCCTCGGCGAGAATGTCCTCAACAAAATGTAAACTAAATTCAATATCCGCCGTCTCGCCGTCGTTTTCCTCGGTGTTCATCGAAAATTGACGGGAATCATTATTATTGTCGCCGTCATGGTCGATTAAAAACGCGCAAACGGACGCGATTAAAAAACGAATATCCGCGCGTTTATGCGGGAATCGCTCAATATAAAATGTGGCTGTGTATTCGGCCTGACAGGCAAAAATTTGATTCACTTCTGATGCAAACATCGCGGGAAAAATCTGGATGTCATCGACAAAACTTTCCATTTGCTCCGCTGCAAACAGATCAAGATCAATAATATGCTGATGCAGCCATTTAATTTTGTTCATGCCGGATCGTATTCCACATGGATATGGGTTGAGTGCTCAATGACATCGTAAGAACCGCCCAGCGCCTCGCGCAATAATTTAGCGACTTTGCGCTTATGCAGCTCATCAAAATAGCGGGTCCTAAAATCCACGGCGCGGCCATAATAATGCAGGCTGCCAGCGGAATGAACGCCATCTAATCCGCTGGTTACCACGGCCTCTTGGCCGTTATTCTTCCATATGCGGTCGGCTTCGATCAGCACCGGGCGCATGTGTATATCCAGCCCGTGAATATTGGCGCCGTCTTTGATTTTCATAGCAATGTTACCCGTGTATTCGCCCGCCCGGAAACAACCTCACCCGGCAGAACAATGGAGAAAAATGTTTTAATACTGGCCTGGGATTCATCTAACCAATACTGTTCGGTTTCATCAGATTCCTTGGCCGCGTTCTCGGCGTTTTCCTTGCGGTTGAGCGTGTTGAACTGCTGCAATAAACCGGCTTTCGCCCGGCAAAATACCGCGTTTTGATATTCAGTTAATAAAAGATCAACGGCGTTGATGGTGTTCGGATTAGCGGCGCTAAAATCGGCTAATGAGCTGTATAGCTCCAATAGCAATTGACTTTTGACCGCCTGCAATTGCTCATTCACCCTGATCATGGCTATAGTCAGCCCGGTGATAATCACATCATCAGCATACTCCGCCGGGATCCGGTATTTGTTTAACAGATCCGCTAATAACAAATCCGGCCAAAAGCCATCATTAGCGATCGGCGCGGCGGTGGTGAGGTCAGGTTTTCCGGTCAGGCTCATGGTTTGTTTTGATGTTGATTAAAAAAACGGGGCGGCGGAGCGCCCCAAATATGGCCTAGAGTTTCAGAGTCAACTGATCACGCCCAGCATGGCCGGGCCGTCGCGGATATGGTTGTCGGTTTTGGTCACTGCTCTCTCTGTATCGCCTGCGGGGCGCTCACAGGTCTGATAGTCGTTGGTCGGTGACTCGCACGCGGTCACTACGGTTAAAATCAAACAAATAAACAGCACATAAACAAGTAGTCGCATATTCATTTTTCACCTCAAAATAGGGGCCGGTAACGATCACCTGACGGACACTATCAAAGCAAAAGCTAAGCGCCGCACATGATGACCGCCCCGGCAGGATGGTCGGTTACGTTTGGTGGGTAAGCGCCAGTTTGACCCGTTCAGTTAAACCCTTCACACCCGCTTTGCCTGGGTTAACGGCTTCTGCTTTCTCGCACAACTCCAGCGCCTCTTTATAGTCCTGGGTGCGCTCTTTGTGCTTAGCCAACATGGCATACAATTTACTCATGCACAGTGGATGCATGGCCCATTGATCCCGCTCGGCGGTCGCCACAACAACATCTAAATAGGGTGAAGCGCTTTGCTCGTCTTTTAACAAAACGCCCGCCCAGTCATAGAAAAAATCCGCCAAAAATGTCGCCATATCGCGGTCGAACCGCTTCGGCATTTTTTGGTTCTGCGCGACTAACACCAGGGCGATATCGAGTCCATGTTCAATCTCGCCAATATCTAGCAACCACACCATTATCTGAACGGCGACATCATTAGGGTAGTTGTGGCCCTGCTCAACGTAGTCATCGACAAACGGCAAATACTGCGGCAACAGTGATTGCTTGACCCGGTTTTTATCCGCCAGCGTTTTTTCATTGGCCACTTTGCCCAGGTCGAGAGCCAGCAGCGACTGAACGTCTTGCAAACTATAAATCGATGCGGGCGAAAACTCACGCGGCGGCATGGATTCGTAAGGGTTTTCGCCTGTTTCCGCCGCTGCTTTCAACTGCTGTTGTTTAATCGCCTGCAAACGGTTTACCGGCATGCCGCTATCAACAGGCAGCGCCTGGCCGACCGGCGCTTCCTTCGCGTCGGCCTCTTTATTGTTAGCGGCCTGCGCCGCCTTAATCTCGGCTAATCTGTTCATAACGATTATTTGTAGGTAATTCCTTCGATGAATGCGGCGGCCTCTTCGTCCTCAACCACATAACCCTGATTAACCGAGTTAAAATCTTGCACCTCGTTCATTTCAGGCTTGTCTTTTTGCGTTCTGCGCATTGAGCTATCTTGATAATAAATTGATAGGTTATCCAGCGGCGTCACCATGATTGAATCAGCAGGGAAGAAGGGCGGAACAATCGTGGGAAGTTCTGCGTAAGATTTAGTGATTGCCGCGTTCAATTCGCGCTTTTCGCTAGGGGTATTGCCGTGAGTGTCGTAAAAAACATCTTGCTGATAGGACAATACATTCGATCCGGCTAATAAAACCAGGTCATCACGTTCACGATGATAAATCGGTAGCATTTCTTTAGCCGATTTGGCCAATGAATCCAGCGTTTTAAAGCCGCCTATAGCAGGGTCCGTCTCGCCTAATGTCACAGCTCCCGCTACCCCTTTCGCGCCGCCTAATACGTGTTGAGAGCCGCTATTAAAGTCACGCAGAATTTGCAACCATCCTTTGTTCAAATCTTGTAATAAAGGGTAGGTGGCAATGTCTGTTTCAATGGCGGCGTGGGTGCCTGTCCATCCCACCTGCAACATATCATTGCCAATCGCTTTTCTAACCATACTCATATAACGCGCGGCGAAATCATCAAATTTTGCCCATGAATCGATTTTTGCGTACTTCAGCGCGACATCGAATTCAGTAGGGAATAGCTCGTAACCCAAAGCATCTTCTTGAACCAAATGTTTCGGTGTCCGCTCGTTGCCCGGAACATTGGTATCTGTGCGACTGGCAACGCGTCCCGATAAGCTCAAGCCGACTTTTTCGCCCTTCATCTCAGTAACGGGGATGATGTTAATTCGACTCAAAAAGGGGGCGCCATCCTCAACCAGTTTTTCATAAATAGTTTGAGCAACGGAAGGCGTGGCGGCGTAATGCTGGCCGACCTGTGGCGGCTGCTGTTGAATGCCGTATTTTTTCGCGGTGGCGACGAATAGCTGTAGGAGCTTTTTTTCCGCTTGAACTGTTAATGCCATAGTGTTTCCTAAATTTTAATCTAAAAAAATTAACGACTAATATAGATAGTCGTCGTTTTCGATTCCATCACCCAAATGCTCCCCCGCATCCGTCCCGCCGTCATGCGTCAGCGCCTTTTTAAACTCTGCTTTAAACGCGTTGAATTCATCCACCAATTTAGACACCTGCGCCGATTGCTCATTCGCGCTGTTGATCTGCTGTTCCAATGCTGCGAATTTATCCAGCAAATCATCCACTTTGGATGAAAGCGCCGCGAACTGATCCGCTGGCGGCGCGTCATCGTCGTTGTCGCCGTCGTCGTGTGTGTGTAAGTCATTCAGCCGTTTTTCAAGCTGGTTAAATTTTTCGGTTAATGCGTCTAATGCTTTTTTATCCATGTCGGTATCGTCTTGTTTGCTGAAAAAACGGGTAAACCAGCCGGGCGGCTGATCATTATCAAATGCGTGGGGCGTGGCTTCGGTGAATGCGGCGCAGAGCGTTTTAGGCTCCTCTAATTTACTGAAACGCATTTCGGTCGTCGCGGCGCTGGCCGGTGAGTCAGTCGCGGCTAAACCGGTTAAATAATATTCGCCGGAGTCCCTGAAATTCGGTTGCAATTCCATCGATGTAAACAAATATTGTTCATCTTTATTCCAGCGTAGATAGTAATCATTCGGCGAGATAACGGCGAACAGATCAACGCCGCCTTCGTCGTTATCCTCCGCCCGCAACGACTCCACCTTCCCCAGGTTCAGCCATCGGTAATGGTCTGGGAAAATCAGCGCGGTAAATAATGCCGGGTCGTAGTGCTCGGCGGCCTGCGTCAGCGCCTGCGGCTCAATGGTGCGCCCGTCAACAGTCGGACCGCTGCGGCCTATGCGGACATAATCGGTCTTTAATTTACTCGGCATCGGGTTAACCTGTTATTGAGTGTTTTATTAAAATATGCACACATTTTACGGCGTTGATTTCGCCGAACTCAACGGATTGCATTCCGCTAAATTCCTATATATGCAGGTAGGAAATAACTGAACGACAAACACTCTAAATAATGTGTATCACTGCCTAAAATACACGCCATGAGCAGTGAAAACAAAACCATCAACTATCCGCCGGAATTCAAAGACCTGTGCAAACAGTTCTATTTGAAAAGCTGGACCGTACCCGAAATCGCCGACAAGATGAATGTCAGCGACAGGACCCTATATCGCTGGCGCGAACTGGACGGGTGGGACGAGCACATGGCGATGGACTCGGTGGAATCCGTGTTAGCGCGGCGGCTGGTGGTATTGGCCGAGCGGGAAAACAAAACCGACCCTGAGCTGGCGGAATTTTCCATGCTTTGCGATAAATTCGGCAGTCTGGAAAAAGATCTTGCAGAAGCCAAAGCGATTGAGAAGGGCGTCATTCCTACTGCTACGCCCACGCCGATCATGGGATTAGACACCGACGGCGAACAAGCACCGGCCAAACCGCGCAAAAAACGCGGCAAAAAAATCAAAAACGATATATCCGGCATTACCGAGCAAATGCTCGATGATTTACGCGAACAATTATTTTATGATTATCAGCAAGAATGGTTTGCCCGCAAATGCGACCCGGGAACGCGCCGCAACCGCTTTATTCTGAAATCCCGGCAAATCGGCGCCACATTCTACTTTGCCTTTGAGGCGCTTGATGACGCTATCCGCACCGGCGACAACCAGATATTTTTATCCGCTAGCCGCAACCAGTCCGACGTTTTTAAGGCCTACATCATCGCATTTGCAGATAAATATTTTGATGTTGAATTGCGCGGCATGGACTGCCTGATCCTCAGCAACGGCGCGGAGTTGCGGTTCCTTTCAACCAATACCCGAACAGCGCAGTCATACCACGGCCATTTGTATATTGACGAAGTGTTTTGGATTCCCAATTTTCAAAAAATGTGGAAAGTCGCCTCCGGCATGGCCGCGCATAAAAAATGGCGGCGGACCCTGTTTAGTACGCCGTCCGTCATCAGCCATGACGCCTATATCATGTGGTCGGGCGAGAAATTCAACGAAAACAAAGCCGACGATAAGAAAGTTGAATTCGACATCAGCCATAAAGCCTTGGCTAATGGACATCTGGGCGCGGATAAAATATGGCGCCATATCGTCACGGTGGAGGACGCGGAGCGCCAAGGCTGCGAGCTGTTCGATATTGATGAACTGAGAACCGAATATAGCGGTGATGATTTCGCTAATTTATTCATGTGCCGGTTTATTGATGACGCCAAATCGCTGTTTAGCCTGGGCGTGATGATGACCTGCTACGCCCAAAAAGACTATTTAGATTACCACCCTGATGCTCCGCGCCCCTTTGGCAATCGACCGGTGGCGCTCGGTTATGATCCCAGCCGCACACGCGATAATGCCAGCCTGTCCATATTAGCCATTCCGCTACGCCCAGGCGACAAATGGCGAGTATTAGCAACCTATGATTATTCAGGCCAAAATTTTCAATACCAAGCCAACCGGATCAAAGAGATCGTTGAAACGCACAACGTGCAACACATCGGCATTGATACCAGCGGCATCGGCTACGGCCTGTTTGAGCTAGTCGAACAATTCTACCGCCGCGCGACGCCGATCAACTACAACAACGAAAGTAAAACCCAGCTAGTTTTAAAAGCCATCGACGTGATTGAAAACGGCCGTTTTGAATATCAGGGCGGTGAAAAACAAATCACCCAGGCATTCATGATGATCAGCAAAACCACCACCCCCGGCGGCCTGATCACCTACGCCGCCAACCGCAACGCCACCCTCGGCCATGCGGATGTGGCCTGGTCAATCATGCATGCGCTCAACTACGAACCCATCGCCGAACGGCAAAACACCACCACCGTTGTTTTTAGCGAATAGGAACCGCAATGACAGAAACCGCAATGCAAACCATCGAACCCGAAACCGGCGCCGGAAAAACACTGGCGTTCGCCTTCGGTGATCCGGAACCGATATTAACCAACAACCCGCTAGACTATTTAGGGATGTTTCTGGATATAGGCGGGGAATACTATAATCCGCCGGTCAGTCTCTCCGGACTCGTCAGTCTCATGGGCGCTAACCCCCATCACGGGCCGATACTGCAATTCAAAAAAAACATGCTGGTGAAATGGTTCCAGCCGTCGCCACTGCTGACCCGCGCCGAAATGGAAAAAGCCGCGCTGAATTATTTAGTCACCGGCAACGCCTATTTTCAACGCCGATTAAACCGGTTTGGGCGCTTGGTGCGCCTGGTCAGCCTGCCGTCGGTCCCCATGCGCCGCATGAAAGAGCCGGATCAATATCTGAAAATCAACGCCGACGGCTCCACCGTCAAATTCAATCCAGGGGAGGTGGTTCACCTGAAAGAACCGGATTTAAAACAAGGCGTCTATGGTATACCGGAATATCTGGGCGGCATTCAATCCGTATTGCTCAGCGAAGATTCCACGCTGTTCCGCCGCAAATACTACCTAAACGGGGCGCATATGGGCTATGTCCTCGTCACCCACGACGCCAACCTAAACGACGACACTGCGGCCGAAATTGAAAAACAAATCAAGGGATCAAAAGGCCCCGGCAATTTCCGCTCGCTCTATTTGAATATAGGCCGCTCCAATTCACGGGAGCCTGTGAAAGTCATCCCGGTTGGCGACATCGGCACCAAAGACGAGTTCGACCGCATTAAAAACATTACCGAGCGCGAGATGCTAGCCATGCACCGCATGCAGCCCGGACTCTCCGGCATCATCCCGCAAAACGTGAGCGGTTTTGGCGACATTGAAAAAGTCATGCGCGTCTATTACGAACTCGAAATCATCCCCATGCAACAACCGTTTTTAGACCTCAACGAGCAAACCGGTCGAAAAGCCGTAAATTTCATCAAACCCGATTTTACCACCCCGTAGGGTGCGCCCCGCGCACCAAGGAACGCAGAAAATGACACAAATAGTCCTAGCCCACGGCTTCAACGTCCACGACGGTGGCCAAAACACCACCGACAAACTCATCCCTCATTTGGAGGCAGCCGGGCATCAGGTCATTCAGGCCGATTATGGCTATTTTGGCCTTTTTGGCGTGCGTTTTTTCAATAAACACATTGCCAAAGTTATCGCCGGGATGACGCCGGAGGACTCAATCGGAATAGGGCATTCAAACGGCTGCGCCATATTAGTGGAAGCTGCGCGGCAGGATGCGCCGTTTAAACGATTGATATTAATCAACCCGGCGCTAGACCGCGATACCGAGTTTCCGGAACAGATAGAGCGGGTCGATGTTTTTCATAACATGGATGATTTTGTGGTCACCACCTCAAAATGGCTGCCCTGGCATCCCTGGGGGGACATGGGGCGATTAGGCTATAACGGCGTCAGCCTGCGGGTGGTCAATCATGAAACAAAGCGGCGGTTAAACGTTTCCGGCCATAGCGCCGTGTTTGAAAAAGCGGCGGAATTAGTGGCGTGGTTTGGATTGATTCGGTTGTAAACGCGCGAAGGACAAAAGCGGGGTACGCACAGCGCACCCCACCGGTTAAATTATCGAAACGACTCCTCTAGCCGCTTTAATAAGACACTGAGCAAACACTCCGCTTCGTGCGGGGTAATCTCCTGATGCTCCATTGCACAACAAACGCCCGTATGCGCGGCGCCCAACGCCGTTAAAATGCGCTCCTGATCCTCTGTCATTTCCGGTTTATCGCTGATATTACGTATCATCGCCGCTCGCCTCAAATAAATCTAACTGTTCCAACTGCACCGCAATCAATTTTAATTCAGGCATCGGATGCCCGGCCAGATTACACAGATTTTGCAACGGTTTTAACAGCAGCTTGCGAGTGAAGGCGTTACGGCTCTCAGTCAACCGCGCTTCCAATTTGCTGATTTTGTCGATAATGGCCAAATAGTCCTTGGTGGAGACCTCACCATAATAGCCGTGTTTGCGGATTTGCGGCAGGACTTCGGCGCAGACCCAGTTGGCAAATTCTTCGGCTTTGGGTTTGTTGGAGCGAAATATCATCTTATAAAGGGCGGGTTCATTGATGAAAATGGTCTCTTTATCACCTTGAATGGTCTCGTGGCACGAGACCATTACCCATGTTTTAGGTATGGACCTGAGGGTATTTCCGCGTCCAGACCACGAAATTTCCAAAACTTCGCATACATCTTTGGCACAAAACCACACCTCGCCATCATTATCAATGGCTGTTCTCACTTCCAAGTCAGAAAAATTAAACGGATTGGCTAATAATTTTAAGGCGGCCATGTCACACCTCCCTTGTTAATAAAGGCGGTAATAATATTTTTCGGGCTTTTCGCTTAAAGGCCATATAGCGAAATTGGGCTTGGCGAACTTTTATTTTATGACGCAGTGGCGCGATGGCCACTAACGAATTGAATAAGGTATGCATGACAGTCTCCTTTGAAAAATTGGAAACCACCGCCAATCCTGTCAAAAATAGGGCGGTGGACGTACCGGGTTGACAGACCGGCTCAAAGGGAACCGGCGAGCCGAAGCTCCCCAGTACGCCCACCATAAAAGCGGATTTTGGGCATAAAAAAACCGCTGTGGAAGCGGCGCCCACCTTTGATTATTCGGCTGTCAACCCGAATCCTGAATAAGTCAGGACAATTTCATTCTAGGCGCGCGCTTCCTTTTTGTCAATCGTTCGTCGGCGCTTTTTCCTGCGCCTGTTTT
>SPJJ01003511.1_pt1 | contig 23498 bp, 19 predicted proteins | sample 3741741 | NCBI WGS metagenome assembly SPJJ01 (sample SAMN10925908, study PRJNA522277) | cold seep metagenome | isolation source: Elba SIP-enriched marine methane seep metagenome, extraction at timepoint T1 | place: Italy: coast of Elba, Mediterranean Sea | collected 2014-05 | reverse complement strand
GACATTATTGTCAAACACCCAGAAGGTTTCGTCTGCCTTACTGCCTTTGAAATGGGTGACGCCTTTGAATCCACCGTCAGCGCCCTGAAAAATTCCGGTCGCGTTATTACCACCAAAATTATCTACATCGTGAATTTCAAAATCCGGCAACGCATCAAATTCAGAATAATCCAGCGTGTTGATTTTACCGGCCAGCTGATTACCCGGTGCGGCAGTCAGCCTCCCTTTTAATGCGCCACCCGGCAGCAGTTTAAAGGTATTATTGCCTCGACCACCAGTTAATGCATCGATGTTATTGGCCAGCAACACCAGTTTATTCACATGTTCGCCTGAGCCGGATGGCGGTACATCAGTCACCGTCAATTTACCATTGCCGATCTCGAAGATCAGGTCTTTGATCACCGCACTGAAATCCAGTGTGATGAGATTGTTATCACCTAATGACACTAATCGACCATTAACATCTTCAGTGGCAATCGTGATCAATTTGACCGCACTGTTACTCGAATCCAGCCCGTTAGCCCAGTTGTTTTCTATTGTAATGCTGTTGTTTCTGGCGAAATTGCCCAGGAGAAGATTTTCTGTAAAAGCCGCATTATTAATTCTGTTTGCCCCGGACACTACGGTAATACCTGAACCGTTATTGCTGTCTGCCAGAGTGATCTGGGCATCAGCATCAATCCGGGTCAGGTTAAGCGTATCTATCCCGCCATTTTCATCTTCCATGACGGTATCTGTTCCCCAGGCTCCATCAAAGACATAGGTGTCAGCGCCTGTTCCACCAGTGAGCGCATCATTGTCATCCCCGCCACTCAGAATATCCGATCCCGCGCCGCCGAACAGATTGTCGTCTCCGCCATTGCCGAACAGTTCATCGTTGCCCTCATCACCATACAGCTTGGTATCGGCATTATTAGAACCCTGTATTGTGTCTTTGCCTTTGGCACCGTGCACTTCAATATCGTTAGCGGCCACCAGGGTATCATCGCCGGTACCGGCGATTATTTTTTGAATATTGCTGAAGCCGTTATCTGCCCCGCCATTGATCAATGGCGCCTTGTTCTTACTAGCATCTAAACTAAGCGGATTACGATAACCCGAACTGCTATCTGGTTGTAACGGGTCATTGATATAACTGAGCGTATTGTTGTTGCCCCCCCCGCCGTTTATCGTGCCATCCAGACGGTTTTTGACAATGAATACATCATCACCATTGCCGCCTTTCAAATTGTGCACGCCAGTGACGGTAAAACTGATATTCTTATAGCTGAGTTGTACTTTATTCGCTTCCAGTACAGTAAATGTTGCCGCGTCTGCCAGGCCGGTTAAATCCAGTGTATTCGCCTTGGCCTGGTTAAGCAGAATATCTTCAATCTTGATATTTCTGGAAATGGTGACTTTATTGGTTGCTGTATCCGAAACGATAATTTGATCCGTCGCAGAAATCTTGACTGTCACCAGGCGCGTGACCTTGCTTAAATCCAGTTTATCTTTGCCACTGCTGTCCTCAGTCAGCGTGTCCTGACCCCAGTCTCCTTCAAACTTGTAGGTATCGTTACCCTTGCCTCCTTGTAGAATATCGTTACCCCCGGCTCCCGTCAGTGCATCGTTGCCGCCTTTACCAATCAGGGTGTCCCGTCCGGCTTTACCGGAAATCGTATCGGCACTGCTGGTACCCGTCAGGGTTTCGCCGTTGTCCGTTTCCGCAGTCACCACCGCAAGCAGTCCATGATAATTGTCCACTGCTAATATATCGGCTTCAATCAACCCGGTGTGTTGCTCCAGTATCCAATCACCTTGCAGATCGGCATACCCGGTCGCATCGTTTGATGCTGCTACATCGGCACGGGTTAAATAAGACAGATCTTTAATAAATTCAACACCGCTTTCTCCTTCAGCCAAGTTACAGCCGTATAACAGAATATCGGCAGACTGGGTCAATGCCTTGCGCCAGGTTTTTATTTTTTCCGCATGCTTGGGCAAGGTAGCGGTCGATAATTGCGAGCTGCCAATATGCAACACGCCGGTCGAAGCATGTGAAATCAGGTGAACTACAGATAAATCATCGTATTGCTTTAATACATCTGTAATTTGGGTGACGCCATCCGCTTCCGGTTGCAGCAGATACACGTCAATATCGCGGCGCAGGCTATTGCGTACCGCTTCTGCCCAGTCTGTCGTTAGCTCAGGCTGTTCTGGCTGGTCGCTGTCATCTTCCGCTACTGCAGGTTTAAGCGAGGAGGGTTCCTGGACGATATTTTCGTCTGCTTGCACCCGCTCGTCTTCACTCTCATCTTCAGTAAACAGGTCTTCAATAATCTGTTCATAACCATCAATACTGGCATCCACAAAAACCACTTCGCGGGCTGTTTGTGCGTAAAACTGCTGGGCGCTGTAGATTAATTGCGCCTGTTGTTGTGCTGCCGTCTCAACATTGCTGGCTGGTTCTTGCCCTTGCTCGGCCGTGTCATCCGCAACCGGCTGATCCGCTTGTAACCCCTGCAGGGTTATGTCTGCAGGTGCATCGTCAGCCACCAACAGCTGTACTTCGTGGACTTCTGCTTGTGGTGGGATGTCCAACAGTTCTGCAGCCTGCGCGTCTTGCGCTAAAATCGCGCCTGGGTCGGCTGATAGCAAAATGCGCTTTTCAAGCGCCTCAAAGGTTAACCGGGAGGAATGTGCCTGTCCTGATGGTTTGGCTGTTTTATTTTTGCTCATTTTCTTATCTGACATCACACACCTGCTAAATGTTGTTGGGTTTTGGACTGGCTATAGCATCCCCTGATGAGCGGGTACGCGCTTACCCCTGTAACAACTGATTTATACTTTTTAAATCGTCCGGATTTAATGTACCGACGGCTTTTTTTAAGCGCAATACGCTTAATAAATAATCGTAACGTGCCTGTGAATATTCGCGTTGTGAAAAATATAAATCGCGTTGCGCATCCAGCACTTCCAGCGTGGTATTCACCTTGGCTTTCAAACCTTCCTTTTTAACCTCAAGCGCAGACAACTGAAACTTCACGCCTTTTTTCAATGCTTCCACTTTTTTGATACCACTGAGAATGCCATTTAAGGCGGCGCGAGTCTCGCGTTCCAACGAACGTCGTTCCGCTTCATATTCGCGTCGGATTTTGCTCAGGTTAAATTCTGCCTGACGGGTTAATGACATGACATTCCCGCCCTGAAATAACGGTACATTCAAACGCACTTCAATATCGGCAGTTTCCACTTCACTGCCCCCGCCAAACAAAGACCCATCAGTATCGCGATTATTAAAACTGCCGACTAAATCCACTGTGGGCAAATGTCCACTAAACTGTCTCAGCTTTTCTTCTTCAGCCACGCTGATCGCATGCCGTTTGGCTTGCAGCGCATAATTCTGCACATAAGCCAATTGCAACCAGGCCTCTATATCTTTCGACCCAGGTGCTTGCAACTGCATCTCTTCCTGCAAAGGCAGTAATTCGTTTATAAACTGATTGGTAAATTCCTGTAACCCGCGGTAGGCATCATCCAGAGAGGTCTCCGCTTCAATTTCTTTGGATTCAGAACTGGCAAAGCGAGACTGAGTATCAAGGACATCGACATGCGTAACAAGACCACCTTCCTTTTTGCTTTTCACCAATTCCAACTGGCCTTGCAAGGCTTCTCTTTCTGCGGAGGAAAATTCCAGATTATCTTTGGCAGCCAGAATTTTGAAATAGGCTTCTGCGGTATCAAACATCAATTGCTGCTGGGCTGACAATAATTCCGCCTTGGCCTGTTTGACTATTTCATAAGATTGCGAAAAACGTACCCAGGCATCGTATCTGAATATCGGCATATTCAAGGTAATCGCATAGGTGGTTGTTGTAAACCCGGTACTCCCCGCTGAATCAAACACCGAATTATCACTGTTGACGATATTCTGCTCAGTGGCTGTATACGTCCCTTCTGCCGAGATTTCCGGAAGCAGCCCGGCAATAGCCTGATCGATTGCTTCACTGGAGGCCTTGAATTCATATCTTGCCGCATCAAGGTGCGCATCGTTTTGTTCGGCCAGTTGATACACCTGAATCAGGTCAGCCGCATTCGATACAGAACACACTAAAAGAGAGAAATAAAAAATTGTAGCGGATAGACGATGCATGGCGTTCCTTTATAATTCATTATAATTTCAGAGCATTGTGCTCAGGATTCTAACACCTTTAGCAACTGATTCGGTATAAGACTTTAGTGCTATTAAGCGCCACTCATCGACACCTCATTTCATTCCAGGACAGACTTTTAGGGGGTGTAGTCATCCATAATCTGACAAACTTCTATGAGACAGATCGACCACAATATCCATATACTCTTGTTGAACTACTTCTTGACCGTATTTTCTTTCCAGATAACGTATCGTGAAATGTGCATCTGCCATTTTCTGATAATGTTCTATGAACATTAAATTGACTGAAGCGCCGCCAATGGCACCAATTGCCGGCATGCTTTGCGCTGCCAGTTTTTCTGATACCGGAACACTAAAACGTGTCGCAACAGCATTCAGTAATTTAACCAAAGATGGCGCGCCTTCTTTAGATAGCCCGTGTACGGCCAAATGATTAGTGGTATCCCCTACGGCCTTGCCAAGAAATGAACGTACCGCATAATAGCTGGTATTCGCCGCTTCCTGATTAACTGTTTTACCGCCACCACTCAGTGCAAACACAGTTAAACAAGCCATTTTACTGTCAATTAATTGCAGATCTTCCCCATGATGCCGAGCAATTTCTGCAATTGAGCGAAGCATAATGGTGGCCGAAACCGGTAACTCTACAGCCAGTGCAGATATGCCAAACGAGCCGCCGACTGCACCACTCACTCCCGCCATCATTTTATGCATACGATTGGCGGGCAAACGAGCTTGACCATTTAATGAATAAAGCGCGCCATCCAAAGCTTTTTCCAAAGCGTTTTTTGTCACTCTGGACACAATGGTCGACCAATGCCCTGGCAATGCAGCCAGTGCTTTTTCAATCGGAATACCCAGTAACTGACTGATGCGTGTCGCTAAACTGGTGGCTTCCAGTCTGTTGACCGCATAGACCAACAATGCCTGGTCGGACTCTATCATTACATGCCCTGAATATTGCCCATCATATGATTAATATATTGCACCATATCCCCCAAAAACATAATTAACTCAAAGAGTTTGTCTTTAAGAAAGTGCAAAAAGTGCCGGTGTTTAAAATCTTCCTCAAGATAAAAACTGACTCCTTTAAATACGGTATTCATGCCCATTACAATCATTATCACCGCTGCCGCTTTGTACATATAACCACGTACTGTCGACCCCAATTTACCAAATGCGACACTTATCAACAACATGGCTGGCAACGTCCCCGCACCAAAGGTCAACATCAACAAACCGCCCTCAACGATACTGGGTGCAGTGGTAGCTTCCACCGCCATTGCAAAAGTTAACGGACAAGGCATCAAGCCATTCAGAAAACCGGCAATCATCGCGCCCAATACGGGGCCTTTCTGCCGGGATGTTGCAAAGCCTTTGCGTAACAAATTCATTGGCAACAGGCGAATTGAGCCCTGCCAGGGAAACAAGCCCATAATTCCAAGTGCCAAAATGATGACAACACTGCCAATAATCATTTGCAAGATACTTTGTATTTTGCCAAACATGCCACTGGATACCAAAACAAAACCCAGTGACGCTGCAACCAGGCCAACGACGGTATAAACACTGATACGACTTAACTGGTAGGCCAAATATGGAAAATAAGATTTGTTTTTCCCGGAATTCATAAAATATCCAGATACCAGTGCGCCACACATACCTAAACAATGCCCGCTACCCAAGACGCCTGCGACAAATACCAAAAAATAATCAATACCCATACCTGCAGCTATATCGTGCATGGCGTGCATATCGTGCGCTGAATGATCCATGTGTGGTTTTCCTATTTCTTACTTAATCTCAATGAATTGACAATCACTGACACTGAACTCAAGGCCATCGCGGCAGACGCCACCATTGGGTTAAGACGCCCCAACGCTGCCACGGGTATGGCTAACGTGTTGTATCCGAATGCCCATAACAGGTTTTGTTTTATGATATTAATCGTGTCAGCACTTAATTCGATACTTTCTGTGACTTTGTCAATGTCCCCTTGCACTAAGGTTAAATCCGCTGATTCTATCGCGATATCAGTACCCGTGCCGATAGCAAAACCAACATCGGCTGCCGCCAATGCCGGGGCATCATTAATGCCATCGCCAATCATACCAACCTTCATGCCATCATCCTGAATCTTTTGAATAATCGCCAGTTTATCATCCGGTCGGGCGTCGGCGATCACCTGATCAATATTCACTTTTTCCGCCACATATAATGCCGTGGCTTCGGTATCTCCCGTCACCATCAGCGTTTCTAGCCCCATGTTATGTAAACGTGCAATCGCTTCCGCAGCTTCTTGTCGGGGGTTATCTGCAATCGCAAAGATGGCCGTTTGCTTAGCGTTAACAGACATGTACACCGGCGTTTTTCCCTGTTCTGCCAGACTATGCGCCTGTGCCTGCAATTTATCCAAGGCGACCGCATTTTCTTCCATCCAGGCTCGATTGCCCAGCAGCAACATTTTCCCATCTACTCGCGCCCGAATTCCCCGACCGGGCTCATTGACAAATTCTTCGCAGGGCAACAGAGATTGATTTTTTTCTGCCGCGTATTCCACCACGGCACGCGCCAGAAAATGTTCCGAATTATTTTCTGCACTGGCGGCCAGCGCAATCAGCGTGTCATCAGCATAACGGGAAACATTATGTAATTCAGTCACCTTGGGTTTACCCTCGGTAATCGTACCGGTTTTATCAAAGACGATTGCATCCAGTTTGGTGGCGATTTCCAGGCTTTCTCCGTTACGCACAAAAATACCTTTTTTTGCTGCCTGCCCGGTACCCACCATAATCGCCGCCGGCGTTGCCAGCCCCAGCGCACAAGGACAGGCAATCAACAGTACCGAGATGGCATTGCCAAAAGCAAAAGAAAACGTGGCGCCTTCGATTAACCAACCCACCAGGGTTAATCCCGAAACACCCATCACTGCTGGCACAAAAACAGCTGAAATTTGATCAACGGTTTTCTGAATAGGCAGTTTGGCCGCCTGCGCCTGATCGACCATGTGAACGATCCCAGCTAATACTGTATCCATGCCTACGGCTGTCGCTCTCAACGTTAATGTCCCATTGCCGTTTAAACAGCCACCAATGACTTGATGCCCTACCTCCTTGACCACCGGCATGCTTTCCCCCGTCACCATTGATTCATCAACACTGGAAATACCTTGAATGACAACGCCATCCGTAGGAATTTTTTCCCCAGGACGAATCAGCAATACATCACCGACCACCACATCATCCACATCCACCCGTATTTCCTGGCCATCACGTATCAGCGTCGCCTGCTGCGGTTGCAAATCCACCAATTTGCGAATAGCCTCGCCGGCCTGGCCGCGAGCACGTTCTTCAAGATAGCGCCCCAATAAGACAAAACTGATGATGGCTGCAGCAGCTTCAAAATACACATGACCTCTGCGGAAAAACAACGCCGGTAAGCTATAGCCATACGCAGACCCTACGCCGATAGCAATCAACGTGTCCATGTTAGCAGCCCGCTGTTTTGCAAGTTTGGCTGCTTTACTAAAAAATTGTTTACCCGTACCGAAGACCACCGGCGTCGACAATAAAGCCTGCATCCACAGCACTTTTCGAGAGCGAGTCATTGACATGGCAATGCCAATGACAGGGGCAGACAAGATGCTCGCCCAGATGAAACGTTTTTTAGCTGCGGCTATTCGCTGCTGTTCCTTTTCTATCAACAATTTCCGCTGAGATAATGTATCAATTGGCAAACTGGAATAACCCAGTCGGGCAATCTTGATACCCAGCTCGTCTTTACTCAACTGACCGCTGATATTAACGGTTTCGGTAGCAAAATTAACACTGGCGGTTTTAATCCGTTCATCACGGTTCAGCACCATTTCGATAAGCAAGGCACAGGATGCACAACTCATTCCTTCTACAGCCAATTCCATGTCCTGCAAAGGCCCGTCAAACTGTTTTTTGCCTTGTGTCTTTTTGCGTTTATTGGAAATAGAGATATTACCCAGCACGGCATCCAGCAAGATCAACAGATTTTCTTTGGGTAAATGTTTATTATCGAACTCTATAACCACTGAACCCAGCGCAAAAGCAGAGCGTACTTTTTTTATCTCTTCGCGTTTTTTTAACAAAATTTCAAAAATGTATCCGCGTTCGACATCATTTTTTAAAACCGGTGAAACAATTCTGATGCGACGTTTTAACTGATGAACAAGTTTAAAATTTTTATAGGGCTGTTCATTTTTTTGCATAGTGAATCTGATGATTATTTGTAAAAAATATTTATCTGAAGGCGAAAGGCTCTGGATAAAGAGAATGAAAATATTTTTCCTGATAAAACGGAAAACAAGTTGAGCCAGAACGTACTATATTGTTCAAGGTTTTATCCAATATTCATCGCCGGTTTTTTCCGCATTGCCTCTCCTCTAATGAAATTTCCGGGCAAATTCGCAATCTGACGAAGCTCAGTCTTTAGGTCGGCGTGAACGAACCAGTAAATAAAATAGATAAAATACCGCCATCCACTCATACCGGTGCGTAATCGGTTTCAATAACCATTCCTGGGTAATACGCGTCCAATGTAGTTTTATTAAATACAGCACCAAAACATCATTTAAAAAATCAACGATGGTTTTTTCTGGATCTTTAATCAACGCATTGGGTTTTTTAAGACCTAATTTGGTAATGATTTTAGCGGCCTTCATCGTCTCCTGAACATCGGTATACTTACGATTAAACCAACGCGATACCGGTAGTTTTTTAATTTTTTCAGCCGCTTTAGATTTAACAGAAACCGATTGCTCCTGTTGATATTCTGGATCCAGCAAGCCTTGCTTTTCCATCGTATCAATCAAGGCAAAAAGGTCGCGGGCTAATTTGGGCAAATCACAGACTGTCTCGTGATAACGGATTGATAATTTCTTGTTGCTCCGAAATAAAAAGACCCTATACACACCTTCTAATTGTGCAACCTTGTCGATCACTCTATTGGCAACGCGTGCGTCTGTCAGTTGATCAGACACCTGAAATCGTACATGTCCCTCTGCACGATAACGAACGATAAAAGTTTTTTGAATGCTCATGCTAAAAGTAACTAAAGTTTCAAAACAAAACGGGCGACACCCATCACAGGTAATCGCCCGTTCATTTTCATTGTACCGTCAAATTCCAGCTTATTCTTCCTCTTTGCTTTCTGCCACCAAGTCTTCCAGATTTTCTTTTTGATTTAAAACAAAATCTTTGCTCGCATCAACTGCCTTATTTGCGCCCGAAATAATTTCCTTTCTGTATCTGAATACCAGATAACCGGCGACCACGCCCAATCCAAAGACCAGCGCAGGATGTTTTGAAATTTTACTCATAAGTTTTCCCCCAGTGTTAACAGTTGCTGTCGAAACTGCACCCATTGCCACCTGCTTGCCCATACCATGCTCTTTCATAACTTCATGTTTCATACTGTGAGCGGCATGCTTACCATGTGAGTGCTTCATATCATTCCTTCTTAAAAAACAGTTCAACTGGGAAGATAGCGACAAGACCGGGAAAAATCAATAGAAAATTACATTTTTCAAGGTGATTAATCTTCCTCTTCTGTATCAGGGGATAAAATATCGTCTTCATGCAACATGCTATAAATACCTTTACAGCCTTCACAACAAAACGCTTTATTTCCAGAAGTTGTATTGAGTACGAAACCTGCGGCTTCTATTTTTAGACCGCAGAGATCGCAAAGCTTATTTTCTTGACCCATAAAATCAAATAACTACAATAAAAAAGTCCATTCTAAAACATTCGGCTTTGATACTAAATAGATGAATCTAAACAGCCAAACTAGTAATCCTTAAGGAAACCTGAATCCGATGATATGGACAAAAAGTATTTAAAAAACCGTTAATGACAGCTATAGGTGACTGACGCCGCGCCCGAGTTGTCTTTACCGCCATGAGTCGCTCGACTGGATGCTCTCATCAACGCAATTCTCAACGCGCCCGTCAAACTGGCACCCAAGCCTAAACGCATCGCAACAGCTGGCACGAGAATCATAGACGCCACCACTAACCCCGTTCCTAACAACAAAGCACCTGTCTCATTCTGAGTAGCATTCTCATTCACTTCATTAGATTGGATGTTAATAATTTCTTGAGCCATTGTTACCTCCTACAAAATAATATATGAATACTCAAGCAACGATGAGACCACAATGTTTAACCCTATGATTTTTAATAGATTTAAAAAGACCTACGCTCACCACCTTATTAAACAATGTTATATAACTGATTACAGTAAGTTATTTAACCTTCTTTAGCACCCCTAACTTTGGACAAAAAATTACTCACCTCTAAATTAGAGTCAATAATGAAAAAACACTGACAAGAATAGCCAGTGCCAATAACATCACGCCAAAGAACCTGAAAACTGGAAAAAGATATTTCGAAAACAGTACACGCAAGTCGCTTAACGGTAGAACGAATACGCAAGCGATGTGTTGAAGCACGTTTAGCTTCAACGAAGAGAATATTTTTAGTCCGCAAAGCGACCAGGGCGCACTGTTTTGCCATCGTGCGTGAGTGCCAAAGGCATAAACGGTTGCGCTAAGTTTTTGCCGCTTGCTTAGGCGGGGATGCCCAAAACAAGCTTTCGCAAAAATAGCGACTCCCCGAAACGGCTAAGATACCCTGAATACCAACAGCAACCAGGTAGGCATTATTAAAAACGCCTCAACTTTCACCCGCTATCGACATTTGTTCAATCAGGATGGAGCCGCAGCGGATATTGCCGCGCAGATCAACATCATTCCCGACTGCAACGATGTGTTTAAACATATCTTTCAAATTTCCGGCAATCGTGATTTCTTCCACCGGATATTGAATCTTGCCTTGCTCTACCCAGAAACCTGACGCACCGCGGGAATAGTCGCCGGTCACCATGTTGACCCCTTGCCCCATCATTTCGGTGACCAACAGGCCTGTGTCCATATGTTTCAGCATTCCGTCAAAATCCAGAGCACCTGAATCTACCGTCAGGTTATGTACGCCACCGGCATTACCGGTCGTTTGCATCCCCAGTTTGCGTGCGGAATAACTGCTAAGTACGTAGGATTTTAGTACGCCGTCATGAACGATGTCCCGCGCTTGTGTGGCGACGCCTTCGGCATCATAATTTGCACTACCCAGTGCTGATTTCAAAAAAGGTTGTTCATGGATATGCATGAATTCCGGCATAATCTGGTTTCCCAGTGCATCCAGCAAAAACGTTGACTTGCGATACAAATTTCCGCCACTGACCGCGCCGATCAACGACCCCACCAGGCTGCTGGCGACTTCTGCGGCAAATATAACCGGACATTGGCGGGTACTTAACCCGGTTGCTCCAAGCCGCCGTAAGGTACGTTGCGCACTTATGCGACCAACCTCTGCCGCGCTTTCTAATGCTTGTGGATTTCTTGCTACCGTGTACCAGTAATCGCGCTGCATGGCATCATTCTGCCCCGCCAGTACAGAACAACTGATGGAATGACGGGTTGAAGGATAGGATTGCAAAAAGCCCAGGCTGTTTCCCAGTACACGCATGCCCTGATGGCTGTTGACACTCGCACCTTCTGAGTTAGAAATATCTGCATGAAACTGGCGTGCGTTGTCTTCACACTCTATCGCCATCGCTATCGCCTGTTCAGTATCCAATTTCCAGGGGTAACTTAAATCCAACGTGTAGAACTGGGTTGCCAAGTGGTCTTTGTTGGGCAACCCGGCAAACTTGTCTTCACTGGCATAACCGGCAATACTCAATGCCGCCTTGACGGTTTCCTGCACGGATGCTTTAGAAAAATCATTGCTACTGGCTGAGCCTTTGCGCTGCCCCACATAGACAGTAACCGCCAGACTTTGATCACAGTGATATTCTATGGTTTCCACTTCTCCGAGACGTGCTGTCACAGACAAGCCGTTATCGACACTTAAACCAGCTTCAGCCGCTGTAGCTCCTTGTTGCTGTGCCTCTTGCAGCAAGTCCGCGACGATATTTGTTAATTGTTGTTGATTATGCATGTTGCTTCCCTATACGCTGGTGCCACCGACCGTTAAGCCATCAATTTTTAAGGTGGGCTGACCAACGCCAACCGGAACACTCTGCCCATCCTTACCGCATGTACCCACGCCAGAATCCAGTTCTAAATCGGTGCCCACCATTGACACCCGCGTCAACACATCAGGGCCATTGCCAATCAACGTTGCGCCTTTCACCGGCTGGGTTATTTTGCCATCTTCAATCAAATAGGCTTCACTGGCTGAAAACACAAATTTGCCAGATGTAATATCCACCTGCCCACCGCCAAAATTCTTGGCATACAGCCCCTTTTTAACCGATTTGAGTATTTCTTCAGGGTGATGCGGGCCAGGCAGCATATAAGTATTGGTCATACGTGGCATGGGTAAATGCGCATAGGATTCTCGCCGCCCGTTGCCTGTTGGCTTTACCCCCATCAACCGTGCATTCATACGATCCTGCATATAGCCTTTGAGTATCCCGTTTTCAATCAACACCGTATTTTCAGTCGGCGTGCCTTCGTCATCAATACTTAGAGAGCCGCGACGATCCGCCAAGGTACCATCATCCACCACCGTACATAAATCAGACGCGACGCGCTCGCCCACCTTGCCACTAAAAGCCGATGTCTGTTTACGGTTGAAATCACCTTCCAGACCATGACCGATGGCTTCATGCAGTAAAATCCCCGGCCACCCCGAGCCCAACACCACTGTCATGCTTCCAGCCGGTGCTTCTTTCGCCTGCAAATTAACCTGTGCCTGACGCACGGCTTCGCGGGCATACTCCATGGCCGTGTCATTTTCGATAAACAGGCTGTAATTCGTACGCCCGCCGCCGCCCATGCTGCCGCGCTCACGGCGTCCGTTTTCGGCCATAATGACACTGACGTTCATTCTCACCAATGGCCTGATATCGGCATTTAACGCGCCGCTTTGATCTGCCACCAATACATTTTCATAAACACCGGCCAGATTAACGATGACTTCCTCAATACGAGAATCCAGTTTGCGGGTGTATTCATCTACCCGCCGCAGCAAGGCAATTTTTTCTTCATCCGGCATAGATTTCAATGGATTCAACGGCGCATATAATTGCACATAATCGCGTTTATCAAGCAGTGCTGTCTGTGCATCTTGCCCCTGTCTGACGATTGCTTTGACATTATTTGCCGCCTCCATCAACATCGGTAACGCAATATTATCGCTGTAGGCAAAACCGCTTTTATCGCCGGACACCACTCGCACGCCCGCGCCATGATCAATACTGTGACTGCCTTCTTTCACAATCCCGCCTTCAAGTTGCCACGATTCAAAGTGGCTGGACTGAAAATAGATGTCGGCTTGATCCACGGGCACAGACAATAATTGCGACATGATCTTGTCAATATCGTCATGCTGCATCCCGTAGGGGGTTAAAATAGATTCGGTGACCTGGGTTAAAATGCTCATACTTTTTTGGGTAATAATTCAGTGGGTTGCTTGCATGATGCAGTCGTCGAAAGGCTATTCTGACAGACGTGCCTCAATGCCTTCATAAAGTACATTGATGAGTTTTTCTGAGCCATCCAGAATCTGCTCGTCCTTATCTTCATCGTCAAATGAAATATCCTCTTCTTCACTCAATAGCTTGACGCGAATTTCGGTGGTGGATTCATTCCACATCAAATGAATGCGGTAATCTGCCAGCGTATAACTGTCTTCAAAAAGCAAAATTTTCATGCCGCCAAAAATGTGGCCTTCTGCCTCATCGGGTTGAAACTTGACGTAATAATAGCCTTTGTCGCGGTTTTTATCGGTGATCTCGATCTTCTGTTTTTCCAGCTCCTGAGCTAGCAGCTCCCAAGACCGATCAAACAGTTTTTTCACATGCAAAACGGGTGGCGTTTCTATATCATCCAGGAATACATCTTTATTGAGCGGTTCATCCTTGACGACTTCGCTGTCTTCCAGTTTTTCCACAATCACCAGCTTGGGCGGTTTTTCCAGATAAGACGTATCACGGTATTCCTTAGTGATACTGGAACACGCAGTTAACGACAGGCTAACCAGCAATAAAAATACAGTTTTAAACATAATATCAATTCAAAAAATCTTTTACCTGAATCCACGGTTTCAATGCGGATAACAGGGTGGAAGCTTCATCCGTAGGTTAAGCGGGGGGTTTTGACCACTGTGAAATCAAGCGCTTGCGGCCTGTATCGTAGAGAAGTCACTGATTCAGGTTTTATTCTCCATTCATCCTCACCCCAAGTGAGTTCTTGCAAGGCGTAAAAGTTCATGCCCAGCACTTTTTGCAGTTCATAATCAGGCAGTGAAAAAACGGCGATGTTGCAGCACCGGAAATGCGTTACGGGTTTTGTTTAACTTTTCTAAATCAATCTCACCCATCGCATAGCCATTACCTGTTTTGTAACAATCTTGTATCGCGCCCCAGGGGTCGATAACCATGCTGTGACCGAAGGTTTTACGTCCATTTTTTAACAACCCACCTTGGTTAGGTGCAATCACATAGCATAAATTCTCTATAGCGCGTGCGCGCAACAAAACTTCCCAGTGCGCCGCTCCCGTTTCTGCGGTAAATGCTGCGGGAACAACCAAAATATCCAGCCCCTGTCGTGACAGTATACGGCTAAATTCTGGAAAGCGAACATCATAGCAAATGGCCACGCCCAGGCGTCCAAAAGGTGTATCAATCACCAGTGGCTCTTCACCACATTCAATAGAAGCCGATTCCTTATAGCTCTCTCCAGTATCCGGTACATCGACATCAAACAAATGTACCTTGTCGTAACGCGCGACTTGTTCTCCCTGCGCGTTGTAAATTAAACAGGCCGCCCTGACTTTATTATCATCCGCTGACCACATCGGCATGGTGCCAGCAACGATCCACACGGCGTATTTCTTTGCTGTGGCAGATAAATATTCCTGTATTGGCCCTGCGCCTTCCTGTTCTCTGACTTTGACCTTATCAAATTCATTCAAACCCATTATGGCGAAGTTTTCCGGCAAGGTAATCAGTTGCGCCCCTTCTCTCGCTGCTTCCGCGATTAATTTTTCTGCCAGTTTCAGGTTTTCGGATACCTCGGGTGAGGATATCATCTGAATGGCTACACATTTTGTCATGTTATTTTATCTTGTTTGTCTCTCAAAAAAGTCTGAATTGCACGACCAAGGAGGTTTGGGTTCATGCTGTTTGGTGCGGCTAAAATCAGGCAACTTTCTGGGTTATTCAATGAACTTATCTTGCTTGTTCCACGGAAATTCGGCCAAGCCTCGCCAGGTTTTCTTTAACACGCCATCTTCTTCACGCAATGGAAGCACCTGAATATCACCCCATGCTCCCTGCAGCTTGTACTCGGAACCAAAAAAGAAGCCATCTTTATATTCATCCGTAACAAACTGGGTTAAGGTCGATGCGATTTTTCCGACGATTGTACCAGCAATTGGCAATGCTGCTGCACTTTTGGGCACGACCAGGGCATGATGATCCACGGTTTTATTCAGCAAATCTGCAGTTCCCACAATTTTAATTGTCGCCGGCACCGCATCCAGCAAAATATCATCGCTAAACGCTTTGCCTTGCTCAATCATGAACTTTCCTGTGGCTTGATTAAATGCCATGCCTTCCCGGTAAATGTCGGTAAAGTCCAGAGTAAACCGTTTAAGCCATTGATCTAGCGCAATCAGCCCCAGTAACCGCCCTACTCCGGGTTCGATACTGGACACCCTCCCCCCTTGTAATTCGACCTGTAATTCTGCAGTCAACTTGTCCAGAGTAAAGGCATGCAGAGCACCCTCCCAGCCGCCTTGCAGACTGATTTCGGCTGTCGTTTCTTTAAGATCATCATTTAAACCGAATTGGTTAAGAAAATGACCAAATTCGTAGCTCTCAAATTGACCGTTCACGCGGCTTTCCTGAACCCCCTGCTGGTTAACAAACCATTCCGCACTCATGTTGATTGTGTTTAAGGCATTATTCAACGTAATCTGTGGAAAACGTACCCCTTTTGCTACGGGCTCGCCCAGCATCTGCAATCGTCCCATATCCACGCCTTTCCAAAACAGTTTTTCACTGCTTATATCAAACAATGGGATCACCGAGCTGCCCTTATCTTGCCCTTGAAATTCAATGTCGCTCAGTCCGGTCAAATCCAGCGTAGACAGATTAAACTCAGATTTTTGCTTATCCCAGTCGCGACCAGCCACTTTAAATGCACCGCTTATCAGATGATGCTGAATGTTGCCTTGCCAAAAATCTGCATTTCGCTGCATGGCAAGCTGAAAATGCCCCAGCGGTTGTTGATTTATGATTAATTGCTCTACATTCAAATCTACCGAATTAATATCAACCTGCTGCTGTGTGGGTTGCGCATTGTCTGGAAATAGCATCGCCAGCCAGACGGATAAATCCAGCTCTGATTGATTGACTTGCACCTGCAGACCCGGCTTGCCAGTGGCTTGCGCTCGCCCTTGTCCGTAAACAATTTGTCCCGATTGAATGGCTCCTTCTTGGGCATCCAACCTTAAATCTACATCCAATTTCTGATCATAATTCACATGCAATGGCATCCAGGCACCTTCACTTAACTCCAGGTCGAGTTGTAATGATTTTGCCTGTGTTGCAGGCTTTTCCAACGACTCTGGCAAATCAATATGCAGACCGCTTAAATTGGAACCTATGGAAACCGTAGAATTCAGGTGTTTTGCAGAAGGAAAGCGCACTTCAGCATGATAAGGAAAACGCCCTTGCGTGAAATCATTTTGCAAAAATGAAAATTGTTTTTGCAGCTGTTTACTGCTCGATTTCCCTTCAATCTGTACGATTGTCGCGTCGGCCTCGTCAATTATTTTCCCACTGACAGGAAACCCTAAGGTATGCGCCGCCAAAGACTCCGCCCGTATCCCGAGGTGATCAAATTGCAACTGCCCTTGCACACGCTCGAACACTAAATCTACGGCATTAACCCGCAGACTTGCATCAGACAAATGCGCGACCCCGTCAATAATGTCCTGTTTGTCACTTAACGGAATTTCCATATCCATAGCAATCTGCGTCTTGCCTTTGATCGTCGTATTGCCCAACACACCGTCGACTTTACCATGCAAGGGAGTTTTTTGCAGATAACGCAATACATTGACGATATCACCGCTTAACTGTGTATCAATAAATAACACATCCGCCTCATCCACTGACGGCATGATGACCTGTGCCTGTTTAACCACGACTTTTTCTGTTTCAGCATGACTAAAATCAATGCGTAAGGTATCCCCGAGAAAATGCAGAAATGCCTGATAATTTTGTAGTGCAGGCCACTCTGAATTAAAACTCAGTGAACCATCATTAATTGTGAAAAAGGCTTCAAATTTCCCCTCCCCCGGTTGAAAAGGATAGTCATCCAAACGCCCGCTGAGCAACACATGGCCATTATTAATATGCCCATCCAGAAAAGCATTATCCATCCATTTAACGGCTTTCTTACCCATTTTTCCGGCAGGAACTATTCTTGATAAATGTTTGATATTACTGCGGCCTTCAAAGGCTATCTGAACATCAGCCATGATGGATTCTGGTTCAGGTGGTACACGCACATCGAATTCTGTTTGTAGTGCCAAATCCTGCGTATCCAAGACTAAATAATCAGAGTGTAACGCCAACACGCCGCCTTGTTTCTGCCAGTCAACAACCCCAGCCAGTTTTTCAAATTCCACGGTTTGCCTGAATACTGTAGGCAAATCAAGTTTCCCAAGCTGGCTATTCAACCACAAGCGCCCTTGTAGATGACTGCCTTTTATCCAGCCATTGAGACCTTGCAGCGAAGCATTAGGGGTGGCCTGCTGCACCGCTAATTGATCGAAACGACCGTTGAACGCATAGTGTTTTTGTGTTGAATCGACAAAGAACTGTAGATGCTGAATATAGCCTTGCACGTCAGTGACATCAGACCAGCCTTCCTGTGCCTGGATAAAATAAGGTTTAAGCAGACCAAGCAGACTCAAGTCCAATCGCTGTATTGTTCCGGCATACTGCGCTTGAGCGCTATTACTGATACTCAACTGTTGATCAAGCCATGACCGCTCACCCTGAATGACATTCAATTCTTGCACGGCAAACTGCCAACCACGCTCACCGTCCTGCCAGGCCAGAGCAGCAGTCAGTTGATCAAGTTGTAATGGCTTTTTATTGATGCCAGTCAGTTGCAGGCCTGTGACATCAACCTCAGCTGTTAGCGAATGGAGTGTGGTTTCATTCCATTCCAGCCACGCAGAAACATCACTTGTTCCTGTCTTTAACTGCACAGGCAACCCCGGAACATACTGAATTAACGCGGGCAATTCCAGTTGCTCGACGTCAATATGAGCCTTCCCTGTTATGTTCTTAAAATTGATCAGATCGCCATCTACGATGGCTGATAATTTGAGCGTCTTTCCATACCGTTGCGGTAAGTCGCTGATCAGGTGTATTTCATGTTCACCGGCATTTTTAATCAAGAAACTGAGGTTTTCAAACACTTCAGGGCGACTATTTTCGGCATTGGAATGCCATGTCAATTGGCTGTTGAGTATTTCGTATTTCCCGCCTTTTAACAGCCACAGCGGTTGTTCATCGGTATCACTTTGTAAGCCTTTAATAGAAATACTACCATCATCTTGTTGAATCACAGTAATCTGTACACCCACCAAGGTTAGCCAGCTGGACGCTAATATATCGGCACTAAACAGAAAGTCGATCATATCCAAACCCAAACGCATTTCCTGCAGTTGAATCGCTGACTTCTCTTTATCCTTATGCGAAGGCACTGAGATGTTTTTTAATATCAACTCCGGGTTAAAGCGTCGGGTTCCCGCACTGAATGAGCCAATTTCTACCTCCAGACCGGTCAATTCGCATACTTTTTCTTCAACCAAATGCCTGTAATCTGAAGCCGCCAAAAACAGCACTCTCACTGCCGTTATGGACAAGGCGCAAAAAATCAACAAGGCAAGCAAGGAGAGCTGGGTTGCACGGCTGATATGATGAATCACAAAGGCGGTTTAGCTATAAAAGAACGATGTCGTATTGTTCCTGGTTGTATTCAATTTCAGCCCTGAATTTAATCGATACCCCTAGAAACATTTCAAGTTCTGCCAACATATCGGCTTCCTCATCCAATAACATTTCCACAACTTCATTAGAAGCCAACACAAGAATCTGCTGCACATTGTATTGTCTGACCTCACGAATTATTTCGCGGAAAATTTCCAGACAAATGGTTTCTGCAGTTTTTAACACACCACGCCCACCACAGGCTGAACAGGGTTCACACAAAATATGCTCTAAACTTTCTCGCGTACGCTTACGCGTCATTTCCACCAGGCCTAATGCTGACACTTCGGTAATCTTGGTTTTGGTGTGATCTTTATCCAGATGCCGTTGAAAAGCATCCAGCACCTGCTGTTTATGCTCACTGCTTTGCATGTCGATAAAATCGACAATAATAATGCCCCCCAAATTTCGCAAACGTAGCTGCCGGGAAATAGTCCGCGCCGCTTCCAGATTGGTCTTAAAAATAGTTTCTTCAAGACTGCGACTGCCGACATAGGCGCCGGTATTCACATCAACAGTGGTCATCGCTTCAGTCTGATCAAACACCAAATGACCTCCAGACTTCAGTGTAACTTTACGCTCCAAGGCTCGAGTGATTTCATCTTCCACGTTATAAATATCAAATAACGGACGTTCACCGGAATAATGCTCTATCAGCGGGACGAGTTCCGGTACAAACACCTTGGCAAACTCATTCATTCTCACATAGGTCTCACGCGAATCCACCCTGACCTTTTCGATGCCTTCTTTATACAAATCACGCAAGGTTCTGATACTCAGCTGAAGGTCTTCATGAATCAATGTTTTGGAGGGAACCTGCTTGGTTTTTTCAAGAATGGCCTCCCATAATTTAGACAAAAAGGTCATATCAGAAAACAGTACGGCTTCTTCCACACATTCTGCAGCAGTTCTGGCAATATAGCCGCCACGCTTATGTTTTTCCTGATAATTTTCTATACAATTGCGCAAGCGGTCACGCTCTTCTTCGCATTCAATTCGCTGAGACACCCCCGAATTGGTGGCATGCGGCATATACACCTGATAGCGTGAGGGGATAGAAATGTCGGTGGTTAAACGTGCACCTTTGCTGCCAATGGGGTCTTTTGTCACTTGAACGACAAGTTTTTGCCCTTCTTTGAGGTAATGCTCAATGTTCTCTGAACCGTTTTTTTCCAGTTCCTGATTGGTAAAATCAGATAAATGCAAAAACGCCGCGCGTTCCAGGCCGATATCAACAAATGCAGCCTGCATGCCGGGCAATACCCTGCACACTTCGCCCTTGTAAATATTGCCTACCAGTCCTTTTTGCTGGAATCTTTCGATATATAATTCCTGCAATACACCGTTTTCTATCACAGCCACACGAATTTCTGGTGGCGTTACATTGATTAAAATTTCTTCACTCATTGATGATATCAATTCCCTGTTGCTTTAATAGCTGGGTGGTTTCATACAGAGGTAGCCCCACCACACCTGAATAACTGCCATGAATTGACTGCACAAACATCGCCGCAAGTCCCTGAATCGCATACCCGCCTGCCTTACCCACTGGCTCTCCGCTACGCCAGTAAGTGTGTATTTCTGCGTCATTCAGTGGCTTGAAACTTACCTGTGTCATGCTGACTGCAGTATTAATGGTCTCGCCTTGCAAACACACCGCCGTGTACACATGATGTGTTTTTCCTGAAAGCCGCTTAAGCATAGAATAAGCATGCTCAAAATCGTCCGGCTTTCCCAAAATACTATCATCTATAACCACACAGGTATCGGCAGCCAATACCTGCAATTCTCCACTGGACTGGGCATAGCTTGCTGCCGCCTTTTGCACTGCCACACGTTGGACATAATCCAGCGCTTCTTCGTTCAATAGCGGAGTTTCGTCGATAGCCACGGAAAACACGTCAAAGCGTGCGCCAATCTGTTCCAGTAATTGCTTTCTTCTGGGTGACGCTGAAGCCAGGATAAACTGTGAAGCAGACTTATTCACGATGGTATGGATGGTTGTGTAATATTGACCAAGCACGATAGAGTTGCTCTGCAACGACCACTCTGACCAGTGGGTGCGGTAACGTCATATTTGATAAGCTCCACGACTGTTTGGCTTGCAGCTTAACGGCTTCAGGCAGGCCTTCCGGACCGCCGATCAACAAACTGACCAAACGCTGATTTTCCTGCCAGTTTTGCAAACAATCCGCCAGTTGACGAGTCGTCCACGGCTTGCCGGGAATATCCAACGTGACCACATGAGATCTATCGGGAATGGCGGCAATCATTTTCTCTCCTTCATCGCGTAATATACGCTGAATATCGCTATTTTTGCCGCGTTTTCCCGGGACAATCTCTTTTAATAGCAACTCACATTCGCGCGGCAAACGCCCGGCATATTCCTGATAGCCTTGCTGTACCCAGGCAGGCATTCGATGACCCACGGAAATTAGATGTATTTGCATGTGCAGCAGGATACACACAAGCTTTGGGGCATGCAACGCCATCAACAATTCATCGTAGAAAAATAAAAAATTTGTGTATTTCTCTGACATGTCACTGGATACAGCCGAATTATTTGTTGAAAAAATTTAACTTTATGTTATACATTAGCAACATAAGGTTCTTTTTTAAATAATTACTTAAACTGTCATCATGGAAATCAAATCGAAACTTCTTGGCGAACAGCAGGTTGATCCTGATTCAATTATTCACTTCCCAGAAGGCATTCCAGGATTTGAGGATCAAACGCGATTCAAATTATTTCATAAGGAAGGCAGTCACGTTTTATTATGGTTGCAATCGGTTGATAATGAAGAGTTAACGTTTTCAGTCACACTCCCAACCCATTTCAGTATCAATTACAGCTTTATTTTAACTGACCATGAAGAACAACTTTTACAGCTGGAAAGCCTTGAAGATTTGCTGATATTGATTCTTCTGCATACAGATGAAAATGAAGAAAACAATGGTAAGCCTGTCATTAAAGGCTCAATCAAATCCCCATTATTGGTTAACAGCAAAAAACGCATGGGTTTGCAGAAGGTCATGTTAAAAGTTGATCAGAGTATTGTGCTGGCCGAACACAATAATGAAATTGATGTGTCAGAAGCATTAAGTTAATGCGACACATTGCAGGTGCCCGAGTATGGCGTTTGTAGCCTGGGCAAGTCAGATTATTTGAGGCGAATAAGCGGGCTATTAAACGATAAAAATCGGTAAATGCTGTTTTCGACCAGCCTCCATAGAAAGGACTCTTTAAGCCGCCTGAACGGGTATTTCGTGGCGTTGATCAATCACCCTGTTATCTTGGTCAAAATACACCAATGTGGGTTTAAAGGATTGCAGCTCATTTTCATGACATTGCGCAAATGCGCAGATAATCAGCACGTCTCCAGGGCACGCCAAGCGAGCCGCCGCACCATTCACTGAAAACACCCGTGACTCCTCTTCAGCTCGAATAGCATACGTGGTAAATCGTTCACCGTTGTTTACATTATAAATCTGGATCTGTTCATACTCCCTGATCCCCGCCAAATCCAGAAATTTACCGTCGATCGCGCAAGACCCTTCATACTCCAGCTCAGAATGGGTGACCGTTGCACGATGCAACTTTGCTTTTAACATCGTTGTAAGCATTATATGACCAAAAAATGAAAAGCTGGCAATTATGCTGGAAAATGCCCAGAGTTTCAAATCTATCAATAGACGCTATTTTAGCCTGCCTATTTACCCGGAAATATTCAACCTCTTAGCAACCTCACTTACCTGGGAAAACAAGCAATGAATCAAGTCTTTTAGGAAGATAGTTTGCCCCATTAAACATGCCAACAACGGCACATGCTTATTCTGTCCCTCTACGGCCAATGGATAAACAGTTATTCAATGTATTTGATGTTGCGTCACAATATTCCATTTGTTGCTTGAAGGCTCGCTGCCGTTGCAGGGTCGAGAGACGTTTCCGCTTGACCACGGGTAGCTTGTGGAGCTACTTTGGCATCCAGGATTAATTTGCGTTCTGAATACGAGGGCGCGGGCTGGGTATCAGCATCTGGTTTGTGCGTTTTTTGCTTTTGCGTTAACCGGTTTGTCTGAAACCGTTTCTTCGAACGATTAAATTGCCAAGATAATGGCCGTGTAAAACACTTCAAACAACGGTGGCACAATAGTAAGTTGATTAGTAATTAACTTATGATCAGATTCAAAACAGCCATCCTTATTTTGCCAAAAACCAAGTATCCATCTTC
>SPJJ01007243.1_pt1 | contig 23685 bp, 15 predicted proteins | sample 3741741 | NCBI WGS metagenome assembly SPJJ01 (sample SAMN10925908, study PRJNA522277) | cold seep metagenome | isolation source: Elba SIP-enriched marine methane seep metagenome, extraction at timepoint T1 | place: Italy: coast of Elba, Mediterranean Sea | collected 2014-05 | reverse complement strand
CAGGAAACTCTGAGTCTGTAGCAAATGATACAGCAGCTGTTGCCAAAGCGCATGGCTTAGTGCCTTCGACTAAGAGCATGGATGAAATTGACATTGATGCATTGGCAAAAATGGAATATTTACTGATTATAACCAGCACCTATGGTGAAGGCGAAATGCCTGACAATGCAGAAATTCTGTGGGAACAGGCCAGTTCTGAGTCTGCCCCAAACATGGAAAACACGCAATACTCTATATTGGCATTAGGTGATACCAGTTATGATCAGTTTTGTCAGGCGGGTATAGAATGGGATAACCGCTTGGCAGAACTCGGGGCCAAGCGACTCTATGATCGTGTTGATTGCGATGTTGATTTTGAAGAACTGGCTGAACAGTGGATGAGCAGCGTAATCCCAATGATGGCTGACGGGGCATCTGTCGCTGTCGTTGCCGATGAAAATGTCGAAGCGGAAAAACCCAAATATAATCGCAAGAACCCGTACTCATCCAAACTTTTAGTAAACAGACTGCTCACCGCTGAAAATTCATCTAAAGAAACGCGCCACTATGAGTTTTCACTTGACGGCTCCGGATTAAGCTATGAAGCCGGAGACGCATTAAATGTAGTGCCGCTGAATTGCCCTGAACTCGTTGCGGACATAGTTAAGGCAATTGGCTGTTCAGGTAACGAGGAAGAACCGGTCAATGGTGAATTAACCCCCTTTTCTGAGGCCTTGCGTACGCATTTTGAAATTAAGTTACCCAGTAAAGAATTGTTACATGAAATTGCCAATCGATCAGGTGATCAGGAATTAAACAATTTACTGGATCCTGCAAATAAAGAGGGACTGGCTAAGTATTTGTGGGGGCGTGACACGCTGGATTTATTATTAGAATTCCCTGACATGGAATTTTCGGCGGCAGAATTTTTAGCACTTTTAAAACCCCTGCAACACAGGGCTTATTCCATTTCATCCAGTGGCAAGGCCAACCCGGACAGTGTGCATTTAACCATTGCAAGTGTAAGATACCGGAGCCACGACAGAGATCACAAAGGTGTTTGTTCAACCTTTTTGGCTGATTTAGTCGATGAAAATACAGACATCAACATATTCTTTTCCCCCAATAAAAGTTTTCGGGTGCCTGAAGATGATAATCTGCCTATGATTATGGTGGGCCCTGGCACAGGTATCGCGCCATTCAGAGCGTTTTTACAGGAAAGAGCATACAGAAAGTCAAAAGGGGAAAACTGGCTGCTATTCGGTGACCGTAACATGGCAACTGATTATATTTATCGAGAAGAAATAGAAGCCATGCAGGAAAATGGTGTATTAACCAGACTCGACCTGGCATTTTCAAGAGACCAGGAACAGAAAATCTATGTACAGGACCGTATGTATGAAAATGGTGCTGAAATGTATGCTTGGCTAGAAAAAGGTGGCTATTTCTTTGTTTGTGGCGATGCAACCTATATGGCTAAAGATGTTGATAAGGCCTTACATAAGATCATAGAAGAACATGGTCAGTTAACCCCCGAAAAAGCGATCGACTATGTCAACCAGCTAAAAAAAGAAAAGCGTTACGTAAGAGACGTTTATTAACAACACATGCGTTCATCAGGTGCGGGTTAACCTTGCACCTGATGAACGATTTAGCAAGCTATCTCTGTATAAACTCTATAACAATAACTAGCCTCCCCCTCCTGACAGTTTACGCTGTACGCAAAGTTTGTCATCAGTCAGTGTCTTAGCAGTCTATTTAACAGTTAATTCTCACCCTTCATATAGATGAATACCTTAATTCATCACACCCCGACCTATTTATCAAAACCAATTGACCTTGCTTTGTAAAATTGATTTTCTTATAATCAAGCCACTGGCTAATTATCCTGTGCGTGAAATCAAACAATACACTGACGCATCGGAAACATTATTTACATACAGACAAGGCTTAAAGTTTGCAGAAAGTTTCTATTGATCATTAGCTAATTGACTTGAGAACAAACCTGTTTTTATTCCATAATCAGGATACTGCGAAGACTGTCTATATCACTGAGTTTAGAATAGAGCACCTAGGTTTAACCTCATTAGTTAAGACTCTTAAGTTAACATTGAAATCATTTCCTGGCTGGTTGAATTTCTCTTACCGCAAACAATTCATACGAAACGCGTATTGAATCGATAAGGCCTGTCTAAACTAAAAGGTAGATTAACAATGTCGAATCAGTCATACGTGATACCTCACAAACAAGGGCTTTATGACCCGGCAAATGAAAAAGACAGTTGCGGCGTTGGATTCATAGCGCATATCAAAGGTCAACGTTCGCACAAAATAATTCAGGATGCCGCAATTGCGCTGGAAGCAATGACCCATAGGGGCGCCTGTGGTTGTGAAAACAATACCGGAGACGGTGCCGGAATCATGACCGCCCTACCCCTGGAATTTTTAAATAAAGTTGCTAAATCTGAATTCAATGTGGACCTGCCCGAACCTGGCAAATTTGCAGCGGGCCTGGTTTTCCTGCCAAAAAAAGATGACGAACGGGCTACATGTAAACGTCGCCTTGAACAACTCATCTCAGAGCATGGCCAACAGCTGATTGGCTGGCGTGATGTCCCTGTTGACCCGGTTCTAGCTGATATTGGTCCTTCCGCACGGGCAACCGAACCCAAAATAGAACAATTATTTATATCGGCAGATGATAGTTTGTCAGGCGATGCATTTGAACGTCAGTTATATTTAATACGCAAACAGGCATCGAACCAGCTTAGAAACGACACATCGCTGCAACAATGTAAAATGTTTTACATCTGCAGCCTTTCGACAAAAGTCATCATCTACAAAGGCCAATTAATGCCAGGACAGGTTGTGCCCTACTTTCCTGACTTAAAAAACCCTGATTTCACCTCACACCTGGCCATGGTGCATTCGCGTTTCAGTACCAACACTTTCCCTTCCTGGGATAGAGCGCAGCCCAACCGGTTTATGAGTCACAATGGTGAAATAAATACCTTGCGTGGTAATAAGAACTGGATGCGAGCCCGCGAAGGGGTGGCCGCAAGTGACTTATTTGGAAATGATTTGAGCAAAGTATTTCCAGTAGTTGAACCGGAATGTTCTGACTCAGGCACCTTTGATAACGTGCTTGAATTCCTGTTAATGACCGGACGTACGTTGCAGGAAGCAGTGATGATGATGGTGCCTGAAGCCTGGCAGAACCATGAGACCATGCCGGAGCATAAACAGGCCTTTTACGAATTCAATTCGGCATTGATGGAACCCTGGGATGGCCCCGCGTCTATCGTGTTTTCCGATGGCAAATACATCGGGGCAGTCCTGGATCGCAACGGCTTACGCCCTAGCCGGTATTATCTGACTCATGACGATCATGTGATCATGGCTTCCGAAGTGGGCGTAGTGAATGTCGCCCCTGAAAATGTAAAATACAAAGGCAGATTACAACCAGGCCGCATGTTTCTGGTTGATTTTGAAAAAGGCCGGTTAATACCTGATGAAGAATTAAAGAATGATTTTTCGACGCAACGGCCCTATTCTGACTGGCTCAAAAATCAGCGTATTTTACTCAGTGAGCTGAAACCTAAAAGTGAACCACACGGTTTCAATCCTGAAACTCTGTTAGCAAGAATGCAGGCCTTTGGTTTTACCATAGAAACCATGCAATTCATGTTATTACCGATGATACGCGAACAGCGTGATCCTTTAGGGTCCATGGGTAATGATTCCGCTCTGGCCTGTCTGTCAGATCAGTCGCGCATGCTTTATGACTACTTTAAACAGTTATTTGCCCAGGTCACCAATCCTGCAATCGACTCCATACGCGAAGAAATCATCATGTCGCTGGAGTGTTACATAGGCCCTGAAGCCAATTTAGTGACAACCACCGAACAACACTGCCATCGTCTGCTGGTCGAGCACCCGATTCTATCAAATGAACAGCTGGCGGCGGTCAAACACATGGATCACAGGGGATGGAAGACTCAGCTTATTGATATCACCTGGCCATTAACTGAAGGCACGACCGGACTTTCTGTTGCACTGGACAGGATATGCAAGGAAACTGAAGCAGCCCTTGAAAATGGGTTTCAACTGGTGGTTCTGTCTGACCGCAACATTGGACCGGACCGTATTGCCCTGCCCGCCCTGCTGGCCACAGGTGCAGTACATCATCATTTAGTACGCCAGTTTAAACGGACTCGCATAGGCATTATTGTTGAAACAGGCGAAGCAAGAGAAGTTCATCACCACTGTCTGTTAATAGGCTATGGAGCTGATGGCATCAACCCATACCTGGCTTTTGAAGCGTTATGGCAGGCACGCCGTGATGGCCTAATGGACGACAACATACAAGATGATGACAGCATCGTTGCCGGATATCGAAAAGCGGTAGCCAAAGGCATGTTGAAGGTCATGGCAAAAATGGGTATATCCACCTTGCAAAGCTACAAGGGCGCCCAGATATTTGAAGCGGTTGGACTGCGTGATGAAGTTGTTGATCGTTGTTTTGCCGGTACCGCAAGCCGCATTCAAGGTGTAGACTTCGAAGTCATCGCTACTGAATGTATACGCCGCCATGAAATAGGCTATCCGGCTAATGCCAACACCCAATCAGCTTTACTGCCTAATAACGGTGAATTCCACTGGCGCTCGGGTGGTGAACGCCACATGTGGGACCCGCAGGCAATTTCTGATATACAAATTGCCTCCAAAACCAATAATTACCAGACCTATAAGCAGTTTGCTGATCATATGAACAACGATGCCAAAACCCGTTGTTCAATTAGAGGCCTGTTGAGTTTTAATCATAATCGACCGTCTATTTCACTGGATCAGGTGGAACCTGCAGCCGAAATTGTTAAACGTTTTTGCACCGGAGCGATGAGTTTCGGCTCCATCTCTGCTGAAGCACATGAATCACTGGCAATTGCAATGAATCGCCTGGGCGGTAAGAGTAATACCGGCGAGGGTGGAGAAGATCCTAAACGCTTTACGCCCATGGAAAATGGCGACAGTAAACGATCAGCCATTAAGCAAATTGCTTCAGGGCGATTTGGTGTCACCATCTGGTATCTTGCAAATGCAGACGAATTACAGATTAAAATTTCTCAAGGCGCCAAGCCGGGTGAAGGCGGAGAACTGCCCGGCAAGAAAGTGGACAGCTATATCGCTAGATTGAGACATTCGACACCGGGCGTCGGTTTAATCAGTCCCCCGCCTCATCATGATATTTATTCTATCGAAGATCTGGCACAGTTAATCTCAGATCTAAAAAACTCCAATCCGTCCGCCAGAATCAGTGTCAAACTGGTTTCAGAAGTAGGCGTAGGCACTATTGCATCAGGTGTGGCCAAGGCACACGCGGATCATATCCTGATTTCGGGTGACGGCGGCGGTACCGGAGCATCCCCTCTGACCAGCATCAAACATGCAGGTCTGCCGTGGGAGTTAGGCATAGCCGAAACTCATCAGACCCTGGTTATGAAAGATCTGCGATCCCGGGTGACATTACAGACAGACGGCGGCTTAAAAACCGGACGTGATGTAGTGATCGCGGCATTACTGGGCGCAGAAGAATTTGGCTTTAGCACCGCACCACTGATTTCGCTGGGCTGTATCATGATGCGTAAATGTCATTTAAATACCTGCCCGGTCGGCATTGCAACACAGGATAAGGAATTACGCAAAAAGTTTAACGGTGATCCAGAATATGTTGTTAACTACCTGTTTATGGTTGCAGAAGAAGCACGTGAATTGATGGCAGAACTGGGATTTCATTCCATTAATGAAATGATTGGACAAACCGAGGCTCTGGAAACCAATCAGGCTATTAAACACTGGAAATCTGACGGTCTGGATTTAACCTCCTTACTGGCTAACGCACCAAAACCGCACCCTAATGTGGAAGTCTACAAGACTATTCCACAAGATCACGGCCTTGATAAGGTTCTTGACAATAAATTGATCGAATTGAGTAAAGATGCGTTGGAAAATGGTAATAAGATTAAATTTGAATTGCCTATTATCAATACCGACCGGACCGTCGGCACTATCCTAAGCCATACACTGGTAAAAAAATGGGGTGGACATATGCTTCCTGACGAAACCATTCATATTAAGTTCAATGGATCGGCAGGTCAAAGCTTTGGAGCATTCCTCGCCCGAGGCATCACGATGGAGATAGAAGGTGATGCCAACGACTATGTTGGCAAAGGCCTCTCAGGTGGAAACCTGACCATCTATCCACCGAAAAACAGTACTTTCGAAGCAAGTGAAAACATTATAGTCGGTAACGTAGTGCTGTACGGTGCAACATCAGGTCAGGCTTTTTTCAGGGGCCGGGCTGCTGAACGATTCTGTGTACGTAACTCGGGGGCAAATACCGTTATCGAGGGTGTGGGGGATCATGCCTGTGAATATATGACCGGCGGTCGCGTCGTAGTATTAGGACCTACAGGGCGAAACTTTGCTGCGGGTATGAGCGGTGGCATCGCTTATATTCTGGATCCTGATAATAAATTTGAACAAAACTGCAATCATGGCATGGTTGAACTGGAAAAACTGGTACATGAACATGAAATAGACGAATTGCACGGGCTTATTCAGTTACATTTTGATCACACCGGCTCCAAAGTCGCTGAAAATGTATTGAATGACTGGGAATCCGTATTACCACAATTTGTGAAAGTCATGCCTACAGACTATAAACGCGTGCTGGCCGAACGGGCGAAGCATGATGAAGAACAAGAAACTATTGTACATGGAGTAATGACCGATGGGTAAACCGACTGGGTTTAAAGAATTCCAACGAGAAACAGTTCCTTATCGTGACCCGATGCTAAGGCTGAATGATTATGCGGAGATATATACAGACCCTCTGGAAAATCACCTGCAAACCCAGGGCGCGCGCTGTATGGATTGTGGTGTACCGTTCTGCCAGTCTGCTACCGGCTGCCCAGTCGATAATCTTATTCCAGAGTGGAATGACCTGGTTTACCGCAACCGCTGGAAAGACGCGCTGGAGAGACTGCATAAAACCAATAATTTTCCTGAATTTACAGGCAGAGTTTGCCCTGCCCCGTGCGAAGGGGCTTGTGTATTAGGCGTTAACGAACCGCCAGTGACCATCAAAAATATCGAAAACTCTATCATTGACCGCGGTTTTGAAGAAGGCTGGGTTTACCCTATGCCTCCAGAAACCGAATCCGGGTATTCAGTTGCCATTATAGGTTCTGGACCGGCTGGTATTGCAGCTGCACAGCAATTAAGAAGAGCCGGTCATAAGGTCAGTGTTTATGAACGAGCTGATCGCATAGGTGGCCTGCTAATGTATGGAATACCCAATATGAAGCTGGATAAAAACATCGTTGAACGCCGTATAGATCAGTTAAGGAAAGAAGGGGTGGAATTCTTTGTAAACACCCATATAGGCCATGCAGAAGACTTTCCTGAAGGTCACATAAACAGGATCATGCTGGATAGCAAGCATGAGATCACCTATATAGATCCCAATAGTCTGATGCAGCGTTATGATGCTGTGCTTTGGGCGACCGGTGCAACCAAAGCCAGGGACCTCCCTATCCCAGGCAGGGATCTGAAAGGAATTCATACCGCCATGGACTTTCTGACACGAAACACCAAAAGTCTACTGGACAGCAAACATGAAGATGAAAGCTATATCACTGCCAAAGATAAAAATGTCATCGTCATAGGCGGCGGCGATACCGGGACTGACTGTATAGGAACAGCACTAAGACATGGCTGTAAATCCCTGGTAAATTTTGAATTATTACCCGAACCCCCGGTTGAAAGAGCGTCTGATAACCCGTGGCCTCAATGGCCCAGGATTTTCCGGGTAGATTATGGTCATCAGGAGGCAACGGACAGAGATGGCAAAGACCCCAGAGAATTTTGTATCCTGAGTAAAGCGTTTATCAGTGACGGCAATGGCAATTTGGCTGGTGTAAAGACGATCAACGTAGAGTGGAGCAAAGACGAAAGCGGCCGGTTTCAAATGCACGAAATTGAAGGCACAGAAAAAGAATGGAAAGCCGAATTGATCACGCTGGCCATGGGTTTTCTTGGACCTGAACAAACAGCCACGAATATGATGGGACTGGCCTACGATCCACATAACAATATACAGGCAGATTATGGAAAATTCGAAACCAGTGTTAAAGGCGTATTTGCTGCAGGTGATTGTCGCCGTGGTCAATCCCTGGTGGTTTGGGCAATTAACGAAGGCCGGGGGGCTGCAAAAGCAATAGAGCAATATTTAAAAACAAAGACATAAACAGAAACTAACAGCTCAATGGCTATTAAATACTTGCTGTATGTAAATGTTTGACCGGGTCAATGGTTTTTATTAATGGCTTTATACGTTGCGAACGATCATGATACTTTCTATTGCAATATCAAGAGCTCAGGTATACAAACAGATCAACTGGACACATGTTGACGTTGTAAATAGCTTTCCGACTGCATTTCATAAAGACGTGACTGTATCCTTTTAAAATCAAACTGACTGTCATTGTAGGTCAGTTCTTCCAGTGGTAATGCAGCAGTACAAATCAATTTGACATTATGTTCGTATAAGGCATCAATTAAAGTAACAAAGCGTCTAACCTGATCTCTAACGTCAATGGTTAAACAGGGTATACCCGATAGCAGAATGGTGCTAAATTCGTCGGCAATTACCAAATAATCAGCTGGTCCTAGAGGTTGACCACACATATCATCAAAACTGGTGAATAAAATATCACCGTGTACCCTGTTAAAATTTATCTCACGTCCTTTTACCTTTAGCGTTTTTTGTTCTGTACTGCCGCCATTGGTCAAATCATTAAAACTTTGCTGTAAAAATAAATCAGCGCCTTGTGCTTCACTGTAAAAAGTGGTCCTCATGGACTTGAAATGAGAAAGCCTGTAGTCTTCTTTAGCAACAAGCTCAAGTATGTCAGTCGATTTCTTTAAAAGCTCGATAAAAGGTAAAAACAGTTCTCTTTGTAAACCATTTTTATAAAGGTCATCCGGATGCTGGTTGGATGTCGCGACGAAAACCACACCGATTTTAAACAACCGTGTGAATAAACGGGATAATAACATCGCATCTGCAATATCGCTTACATGAAACTCATCGAAACATAATAACAGCGATTCATTTCTAATAGTTTCTGCCAACGCAGGTATCGGGTCTCCATCAGATTTATTTCGCCATTGATGTATAAACTCGTGAACTTCCTGCATAAACGCATGAAAATGCACACGACGCTTGGATTCTATAGGACAAGCTTCAAAGAACACGTCCATCAGCATCGATTTTCCCCGGCCGACATCACCAAAGATATAAACGCTTTTGCTTGTTTTTTGAGGGGCTGAAATAAAGCGGCTAAATGCTGACTGTGGTTCTAGAGCCTGTTGAACAGAGATATTATCCAACAGTTGTTGCAGATGGCCCAGAATTTTGATTTGACCTGCATCACTTTGTATATGATGTTTAACCACCAATTCCTGATAACACTTTTCTAATGTATCACTTTCTAATTGCGAGTGGATAAATTTTTGTTCAGATTGAGATAAAAAAAAATCAAACATGTTTAGCTATAGCGTCTCTTATTCGAACAGTATCAAGTTTTCAAAACAGTCAAACTGATACTTATCCAACTATTTCAAGTTCCTTTTCACAGCATAGTATATTGTCAGCGATATACTAATTTCTGTGTTTAATCTTAAATCTACAAGCAATAATTAGACCTACAGAAACATCTTGCCCTTAACAGACAAGGATTAAAAAACTCTTATACTAAACCTCTGATAATTAAGCATAAATAACAGATCATTTCAGCCGTCTCTGAACGTCCCCATACTGCTAACTAAGCTTTGAGACATTTTAAGGCGTTTTTCGAACAATTTGGTGCAAATCTACTCAAAAATATCACAAGTTAACACCTCTGTTCCACTCTGGGCATTAACCGCCGCTATTATTTTTTTGCTATGCTGCCCCATGCGGCTAGCCATGCCTGAGATTGATAGCTATCAGCCTGCTTAGGTAAATCAGCTGAAAGTACCAGACTTAAGGTTTGTTTGATGATGCCAAAAAAATAACTGTATGCCAGTAATGGATCTATAGAGCGAATTTCACCGTCTTTGATTCCATTTTGTATAACCCGTTTTATTTTAATAAAAGGGGCGGTTTCCAGTAACGGTTTTTCTTCAGGTAAAATTTCATTTATATTGACGACCAGTAGAAACTGGATGACTTCAGGGGCATCTTCTGTCAATTTAAAAAGTAAATCAACGACTTCCCTTAACTGCTCCGATGAATTTCTGTTACGTCTGCGTATATCATCAATAGAAACACTCAAACTATCCAGAATATTACTGTACAGAACTTCGGCTATCGCCTGTTTATTCTTAAAATGCTGATAAATCCCACTCGTCGTTTTAATACCAACGGCATCCTTTATATCAGTCAACGAGGTATTAAAATAGCCTTTTTGAGAAAACAGTTTTAATGATGCTAATAATATTTCATCCTGTGTCACTGCTTTTTTTGCAGTACTCTTCTTTTCCGTATCCATTTACATTTTTGCAGTTTTCTGCTTATTATTGTTAATCTTTCAAGATGGTAAAAGCCGCGGATAAATAATTGATCATCGACCATAAGGTCAAAAAAGCAGCTATATACAACAACCAATACCCCATTAAATTAATCGGCAAACCTAATAAATCTTCTTTATATAATAATAAAGTAATTGCAGCCATTTGAGCTGTGGTTTTCCACTTGCCTAGTGTTGAAACTTGAACTTTGGCTCTTTGACCTATTTCTGCCATCCACTCTCTTAACGATGCAATTGTAATTTCACGTCCAATAATAATAGCAGCCGCAATGGCAATTGTGACACTGGCTTCTGCCTGAACGATAAGTACCAAGACAAATGCAACCATTAATTTATCAGCAACGGGATCAAGAAATGCACCAAAGGCTGTTTCAAGACTCATTTTCCTGGCTAAATAGCCATCTAGCCAGTCTGTTAATGCAGCTACCAAAAAAATGCCTGAACAAGCGATATTTGAATATTCCCAGGGCAGATAAAAAATCACTGCCAGCAATGGAATAAGTGCTATTCGTAATAACGTTAAATTAGTGGGTATATTAAATTCAATGGCCATCTTGATGATGTAATGTGTCGTAAATTCGTTGTGCTAATTGTCTACTGATACCGTCTATACTGGAAAGAGCGTCTACTCCGGCACTCGATACCCCTTGTAGTCCTCCAAACTGTTTCAATATGCTTTGTCTTCTTTTAGGACCTAACCCGGCAATACTTTCTAACACTGACTCTTTTTTCAACTTAGCCCTGCGCTGCCTGTGTCCGGTTATAGCAAACCGGTGCGCTTCATCACGGATTTGCTGGATTAATAATAAAGCACTTGCTCCAGGGGTTATATCAAGTGCATGTTCCTGTTCAGATAAAATCAGTTTTTCCATGCCAGCTTTTCTGTCAGGACCTTTCGAAACGCCCACTATCATAACATTATTTACCTCTAATTCCTCTAAAGCCTTTTGTGCTTCATTCACTTGTCCTTTTCCGCCATCTATAAACAGAATATCAGGTGCTTGATGCTCCCCCTTTTTGAGTCGTTTAAAGCGTCTGTATACTGCCTGATGCATGGCCGCATAATCATCGCCAGGTGTGATGCCATCGATATTGAAACGGCGATACGCTGACTTTACCGGCCCTTCCCGATCAAATACCACGCAGGATGCGACCGTTTGCTGTCCCTGGGTATGGCTAATATCAAAACACTCCAGCCTTTTAGGGACGGAGGTAGTCCCTAGTTCCTCCTGTAAATTAAGGTAGCGGGCATAAATACCTTGTTTATCAGATAGTTTGCTGAGTAATGAATTTTCAGCATTCATCTTAGCCATCTGCAGCCATTTAAGGCGTTCTCCCCTGACGCTATCAGAAATACTCACCGGGTGATTTGCTTTTTTGGATAAAACTTCGGTCAATAATGCGGACTCTTTCATCGATTCACCTACGATTAATTCGTAGGGAACCTGTCTTTCCAGATAATATTGAGGAATAAACGCCTGCAATACACTGGCCGGCGCATAATCATCGGTAATTTTAGGGAAAAAAAGCTTGTTTCCTAAATTTTGTCCATTCCTGATAAAAAACACCTGCACACAGGCAACACCTGCCCTGCTCGCGCAGGCAATTATATCCACATCACCTTTTTCTCCATGGACACAATGTTTTTCCAATACTGTTCGCAATCTTGAAATTTGATCGCGAATTAAAGCGGCTTGTTCGAACTCAAGGTTATTAGCCGCAGTTTCCATTTGTGAAATTAATTTGTCTATCAGTAATTGACTTTTGCCCTCTAAAAATAAAATGGTATTATTCAAATCCTCTGCATAGACAGCTTTATCTATCAGCCCTACACAAGGTGCGGTACAACGTTCTATCTGATGTTGTAAACAAGGACGCGTACGATTGTTATAGTATGAATCTTCACATTGTCTTACCGGAAAAATCTTTTGCAACAGCTTCAACGTTTCTTTCACAGCTCCTGCGCTGGGATAAGGCCCAAAATATTTTCCCCGCTTTTTTTTTGCACCTCGATGAAACGTTATCTGCGGAAAATCATGGTAACTGGATATAAATAGATAAGGATAAGATTTGTCATCGCGTAGACAGATGTTATAACGGGGCTTGTAACGTTTTATTTGCTGGCTTTCCAGCAATAATGCTTCACCTTCGGTATGTGTAACGGTGACTTCAATGGCCGCAATTTTAGCAACCATTGCCTGTTGCTTTGGAGAAGCTGATGCGGATCTAAAATAGCTGGACACCCGGTTTTTCAGATTTTTCGCTTTCCCGATATAAATAATTTCACCCTTATCATTCAGCATTTTGTATATGCCCGGGCGTTTAGTCAGATTCTTTAAAAAACCCTGAATATCAAACACTGACTCATTCATTATTTAACAGAATATATAAAAGGCAAAAACCGAATGGTGCCTTGCTGACATAAATATAAATTCATAATACTTTCAGAATAGGATAAAAACCTTTGCGGTTTGAATCATGATACCCCTGACTGTCGATTCAACAATCCTTAGCCAGGGTCTCTTTAACCGTATTGAATACATCAGCAAACATTTCTTTGCTTAAGCGTTTGGTTTGCACATTATAACGACTGCAATGATATGAGCTGACCAATGTCTTACCATCAGGCAACTTGAAAACCTTGTTATGGCCAAATTTTGCTGTACTTAATTTTAAACCATAGGCTTTCAATACGGCTTGATGGGCTATATTACCCAACACCATAATGACCGCATTATCAGGCAAAGTATCGATTTCTGAGGCTAAATAAGCATTACATTGATTAATTTCAACGCCAGTGGGTTTATTTTGAGGGGGGAGACATTTCACTGCATTTGTGATTCGGCAGTCAGTGAGCTTCAGACCGTCTTGCAAGGATTCGGAATCTATCTGATTGCTATAGCCAAAGTTAAATAAAGCCTCATATAATAATAATCCGGCATAATCACCGGTAAAAGGTCGTCCGGTTGCATTTGCCCCGTGCATGCCGGGCGCTAAACCCACGATCAATAACCTTGCATTTTCATCACCAAACGGTGCTACGGGCCGGGCATGATACGCGGGGTATTTCTGCTTTACCTCAGATAAAAAATTATCAAGTCGTTTACATGATCGGCATTCCTGATCAAAAACTTGTTTAGAATACATATTCCGACACCTACTACACAGGTCAAAACAAACTGCTTATTTATTAGTTACGGTACTTGCAGCCGGTAAACCACAAGCAATCTGACCTTATTAATAAACGCCAACAGTTGCTAATGAACAGCCTGATAAACTGACAAGCATTCATTTAACAATAAAGGTTGAGCAGATTGTACCACTGGGAAATTAAAATTAAAGCCATTTAAATATCCATAAAAAAAAGGCCTTTCGGCCCTTTTTATATGTAATCGAAGTCAGAAAACCTGACCCGGCAGATCAATAAGACTACTAACGACTTAAAGATAGACTAAATCAAGTACGATAATACACCAAAGCTTATCGTACTCTACGATGGACAAGCAAGAACCTAGCTTGCTTCTACGCTTATCCTTCTAGTTCAATCATCGATTAAAAGTCGATCCGATAAAGACCGAACATTAATCTTCTTCCTTACCAACCTCTTTCATGCTTAATCGAACTCTGCCCTGACGGTCAATTTCCAGTACTTTAACTTTAATCACATCACCTTCAGATAACTTGTCACTGACTTTTTCGACTCGCTCTTCTGATATTTGAGAAATATGAACCAGACCGTCTTTACCAGGAAGTATCGTTACAAAAGCACCAAAGTCCATTAAACGGGCAACTTTACCTTCATACGTTTTACCCACTTCAACTTCGGCGGTAATTTCTTCGATGATACGCCTGGCTTCTTCACCAGCTGCTTTATCAACAGAAGCTACTTTTACAATCCCGTCATCAGTCAAATCAACACTGGCACCGGTTTTTTCAGTGATACCACGTATCGTCGCACCACCTTTACCAATGACTTCACGAATTTTACTAGGATCAATTTTAAAACTGATAATTCTTGGAGCAAAATCAGACATTTCTTCACGTGTTGAAGGTAATGACTTATTCATTTCACCCAATATGAATAAACGCCCCTGTTTGGCCTGATCTAATGCCGCTTCCATAATTTCAGCGGTGATACCATCAATCTTGATATCCATCTGTAAAGCAGTGATACCATCTTCAGAACCGGCTACTTTAAAATCCATATCACCCAAATGATCTTCGTCACCCAAAATATCGGATAATACGGCGAAATTATCACCTTCTTTAATTAAGCCCATTGCAATACCCGCAACTGGTGCTTTAGTAGGTACACCGGCATCCATCAATGCCAGACTGCTACCACAAACCGAAGCCATAGAACTGGAACCGTTAGATTCAGTAATTTCTGAAACCACTCGAATCACATATGGAAATTCATCGATACTTGGTAATACAGCAGCCACACCCCGTTTTGCTAAACGGCCATGTCCAATTTCGCGGCGTTTAGGCGAACCGACAAATCCAGTTTCCCCAACGCAGTAAGGAGGGAAATTATAATGCAGCATAAAGGACTCTTTATGCTCTCCCGCAAGGGCATCTATAATCTGTGCGTCACGCTCTGTGCCCAGGGTTGCAACTACCAGTGCCTGAGTTTCACCACGCGTGAACAAAGCAGAACCATGCGCTCTGTCTAACACACCGGTATTAACACTAATTGGCCTTACTGTGGACAAATCACGTCCATCGATACGAGTTCTTTGCTCTAAAATAGAACCACGAACAATTTTCTTTTCTAAATGTTCAATAATGTCTCTGATAGCACCTTCTTGATACTCCTCAGCTTCATACTGTTCACTTTGAGTTAATTTTTCTACACATGCATTTCTAATCGCCGATAATTCGTCTTGTCTTACTAACTTTTCAGCAATTGTATACGCCGAAGTAATTGCAGACTCAACGTCTTCTTTGACTAGATTTTCCAGTGTCGAATCTGTCTCAGGAGCTGTCCATTCTATCTTTGGAACTGCAACTTCAGCAGCAAATTCCTTAATGGCAGTAATCGCTGTTTGCATTTGCTCATGACCAAATAATACAGCGCCCAGCATTACTTCTTCTGATAACAATTCAGCCTCAGACTCAACCATCAAAACAGCATGTTCAGTGCCGGCAACGACCAGTTCCAGCTGGGAATCTTCCAGCTCAGACAGTGTTGGATTAAGTATATAGGAGTCATCTTTATAACCCACTGATGCTGCAGCAACAGGGCCGTTAAATGGTAATCCAGAGACGGCTAAAGCCGCTGATGCTCCTAATAAAGCGGGTATTTCGGTATCAACTTCAGGATTTAATGAAACTACAGTTGCAACAATTTGCACTTCATTAGTATAGCCATCAGGAAATAAGGGACGGATAGGCCGGTCTATTAACCGGGAAGTCAAAGTCTCTTTTTCTGTTGGACGTCCCTCACGCTTAAAAAATCCCCCTGGGATTTTGCCTGCCGCATAGGCTTTTTCCTGGTAGTTAACAGTTAATGGAAAAAAGTCACCACCCTGAGCGTCTTTTTTACCGACAACTGAAACTAGCAGGGATGTGCCTTCAACATTAATTAAAACAGCTCCACTCGATTGACGAGCAATTTCGCCTGTTTCTAAAGTAACTACTTGATCGCCGTATTTAAATTCTTTCCGAATTGGACTCACTATTCAGATCCTTAATAAAGGTTGTTAATATGAAGATATGATTTTCTTCAATTGGATATATAAAAAAAGCACTTAATTAACGTTGATAATTAAGTGCTTTTTTTGTCAAAACTTACTTACGTAAACCTAATCGTTCAATCAATGAACGGTAGCGAGCTACGTCTTTCTTTTTCAAGTAATCAAGTAATTTACGACGCTGGTTAACCATACGTAACAACCCGCGACGAGAATGATTATCTTTCTTATGCTCGGCAAAATGCGGTGTTAAATGTGTAATATGCGCCGTTAATAAGGCAACTTGTACTTCTGTTGAACCTGTATCGCTTTCTGATAAACGATACTCTTCAATTACTGCTTGTTTTTGTTCTACTGTAAAAGGCATTTTAATCCCTATAGATTAGTATAAAAAAAACCATCTTTTGATGGTCTGCTTAATGACATCGTTTCCACAATAGGGTGTAGAAAACAATGTTCTTTGTTTGGGAAATAATTCATATCCACTTCCCCTCTCATGTCAAAACAACTGTCATGCTGTTTCGTCACTTAAATTAAATATTTTTTTGGGCACTAGTTTACCATCCAATAACAATTCACCCAAACCTAAAAACACTTGTTCGCTGTACATCCGCACCATACCTAAAGCCACTTCTATTCCTTCAGTGCTGATTTTCTGTCCCTGCCTTATCAAAACGGCCTGTTTAGGTGCAAGTTCTAGCACGGGGATATCATCCAGTGGTTTATCTACATCAACCAGACTATCCATCAACTCTGCCAGGTCCATCTCCTTTAACTGTTCTATGGACAAGGCATCTTCTATTTTAAACTGACCCGCCTGCGTTCTACGCAGTGCTGCAACTGTTCCCCCGCAGCCTAGTTTATGGCCGACATCTTCTGCCAATGACCTTATATAGGTTCCTTTGGAACACGACACATCTAGTGTCAAAGTTTCAGGTGTATAATCCAACAAGTTCAATTCAAATATTGAAATTCTGCGCGATTTTCGTTCAATGGTTTTACCCTCCCTGGCAAGTTCATACAGTTTCCGGCCGTTATGCTTTAAAGCTGAAAACATCGGCGGAACCTGATCTATTTCACCAACAAATGGCTGCAAGCAGCGTTGTATTTCTGCCAGTGTCAATTCAGGAACAGTTTTCTTTTCAACAACCTCTCCTTCAGCATCCCCGGTATTCGTCATCACGCCCAGCTTAACGACAACTTGATAACGTTTGTTGTCATCCAGCATCATCGCGGATACCTTGGTCGCTTCACCAAAACAAAGCGGTAACAACCCGGTTGCCAACGGATCTAAACTACCCGTGTGGCCAGCTTTGTTTGCATTAAATAATCGCTTCACTTCCTGTAAGGCTTTATTCGAAGAAACGCCTAAACGTTTATCTAACAGAATAATGCCATGAACATTACGTCCCGATTTTCGCCTGCCCAACGATCACTCCTTGTTGTTATCTTTTTTGTCTTGATCGTTTAACAATTCAGCCACACGCATGCCTGTGTCAAATGAATTATCATAGTAAAACCTAAAATCTGAAATATGTCTCAAACGCATTCTCTTCGCTACTTGATGCCGGATACTAGGTGCAAGCTCATTCAGAACCTTAACATTCTCCTCTTTTTCAGACTCTTCGCCATTCAATACGGTCACATAAATTTTCGCAACCGCCAAATCCTTGGAAAGAACAACTTCGTTTATCGTTATGAAACCCAACCGGGGGTCATTAATCTCACGCTGTAATACATAAGCGAGTTCCTTCTGCATTTGTGAAGAAACTCGTTCACTACGGCCATATTCCTTAGCCATAGTCTAAATTTCCCGCCTGACTTCTATACGTTCAAAAACCTCAATCTGGTCGCCATTTTTGACATCATTGTAATTTTTGACACCGATACCGCATTCCATGCCCATTTTAACTTCATTCACATCATCTTTAAAACGACGCAGAGATTCCAGCTGCCCCTCGTATATAACGATGTTGTCACGCAAGACCCTGATAGGTAAGTTCCTTTTAACATAACCTTCAATCACCATACAACCGGCAATGGCACCAATTTTTGGTGATTTAAATACATCACGAACTTCAGCCAGCCCAACAATTTTTTCTTGTATTTCTGGTGCTAACATACCGCTGATGGCACGTTTAACTTCATCTATCGCTTCGTAAATTATGCTGTAATAATGCAAGTCTATTTCTTTTTCAGAAATTAATTTACGCGCAGCTGCATCGGCACGAACGTTAAACCCCATCAATATAGCGCCCGATGCCAATGCAAGATTAGCATCACCTTCGTTAATCCCACCTACGCCGCCGAAGACACATTTAACTGTCACTTCTTCATTGGATAGTTTAACCAGAGATTCACGTAATGCTTCCAGACTACCCTGAACATCAGTTTTGATAACCAGATTAAGCGTCGCTGTATCTCCCGCTGCCATTTTAGAGAATACTTCATCGAGTTTAGATGCCTGTTGAGCGGCGTGTTTGCTCGATTTTTTCCTGTCTTCTCTTAGTTCAGCCAACTCTTTAGCGGCTTTTTCATTCTGTGCAAAAAGAAATTCATCACCGGCTTCCGGTGTGCCTGACAATCCTAAAATCTCAACTGGTGAAGACGGCCCCGCATGCTCTATCGCCCTGCCATTTTCATCAAACATGGCTCTGATACGGCCATATTCGTGTCCACATAAAACAATCTGACCTTTTTTTAGCGTCCCTTTCTGTACCAGTATAGTTGCCACTGCACCTCGACCTCTGTCCAGCCTAGATTCAATTACAAATCCTGATGCTGCCCCTTCAACAGGCGCCGCCAATTCCAGAATTTCTGTTTGCAATATCAGTGCTTCGATCAGGTCATCAATTCCTTGCCCTGTTTTAGCCGACACTCTAAGAAACTGAACATCACCACCCCATTCTTCAGGTACGACTTCTAAAGTAGCCATTTCCTGCATCACTTTTTCCGGATTTGCTTCTGCTTTATCCATTTTGTTGATAGCAACGATGAGTGGCACGCCGGCCGCTTTGGCATGTTCTATTGCTTCTTTAGTCTGAGGCATCACACCATCATCGGCTGCGACTACGACAATAACAACGTCTGTTACTTCTGCACCACGTGCTCGCATCGCTGTAAACGCAGCATGGCCGGGTGTATCCAGGAAGGTTACGTTACCATGATCGGTTTTCACCTGATAGGCACCGATATGCTGCGTAATACCACCGGCTTCTCCTGATGCAACTCGAGTTTCACGAATATGATCAAGTAATGATGTCTTACCATGATCAACATGTCCCATAATGGTTACGATAGGCGCTCTAGGCGACGAGGCTCGATTATCAGCTTCTTCCTGATCAATCACTTCCGCCAGCATTTCCTTTTCCAGGTCCTCATCACTTTGTAATACAGGTTTATGACCCATTTCTTCAACCAGAATTACCGCTGTGTCCTGGTCTATCGTCTGATTGATGGTTGCCATTATGCCCAGTTTCATCAATTCCTTGATCACTTCACCGACTTTGACACTCATTTTTTGTGCTAATTCTGCAACAATTATTGTTTCAGGTATCGCAACATCCTTGACTATCGCTTCAACCGGTTTTTCAAACTGATGCTTAGCATCTGATTCAGCAGCCTGTTGAATTCTTTTTTGCTTTCCTTTCTTACCTTTTACTTACCTTCCAGTACCAGCAGGCATAACCGCTCCACGCCCGGGTGCTATCCCTCTTTTTTTCCCGTGCACATCAGATGTCTTTGCGTCATTAGTCTCAGGCGTTTTTTGAACTGCCCGAGAGCCCGCCTGTTTTTTCTTATGTAAAGTTTGCTGCTTTTTTGCTTCCGCCTGTTTTCTTACCTTTGCTGCATTTCGTTCTATAGAAGCTTCCAGGCGGGCTTTCTTTTCTTTCTCTAACTGTATTCTTTTTTTCTCTTCTTCTGAAATCTCTTCTTCAACCGGTTCCTTAGCCTTGACTTCATCCTTAACTTCAACTTGTTCTTCAGCAACGACAGGCTCCTCAGCCGTCGTTTCTGCACTCGCTGTTTTTTCTTCAGCTACAGTTGTGTCTTCTGAAGCAGTACTCTTCTCTTCTGAAATGTCCTTTGTTTGATCTGCTGGTTCCTGCTGATCTTTTACTTCCTCTTCCTTGATGTCTTTTTCAGCCTTTGCTTGAGACTCAATCTCCAGTTGTTTTTGTTTCTCTATCTCTGCTTCAAGCTCTTCCTTGCGCTTTTTTTCTTCCAAAGCCGTTTGAATATTATGCTCATGCTTTTTACGCTCTACTTCTTCGGCTTCTATTTGCTTTTTTTGCTCTTCCAATGCTTTTTTGGCGAGTTCAATTTCTTTTTGTTCTTCGGTTTTTACTGAATCATTACGTTTTATGTAGGTTTTTTTCTTTCGTATTTCTACATTAACCGTTTTTGTCGCAACACCTGGTGCTGTTGATTGTTGTAATTCCGAGACCTTTCTGCGCTTCAAGGTGATTTTTTTAGGTGAACTTTCTTCTCCTGTTTCATCTTGCTTGCCATGCCTTTTCCGTAGATGCGCTAACAATCTAACCCTTTCATCTTCATTGATTAAATCATCGGGAGAAGACGCTAATACGCCAGCACCTTTTAATTGCTCCAAAAAACGATCCAAAGGGATTTTTACCATTTCCGCTAATTCTTTAACTGTTTTATCACTCATACATTCCCCTTACCCTTCGGTTTGATCGCCAGCAAACCATGGTTCGCGCGCCTTCATAATCAATTGTCCTGCCCTCTCTTCATTCATTCCAGTGAACGCCAGAAGATCATCGATTGCCTGTTCAGCCAAGTCTTCCATAGTCACGATTCCTTTTGCTGCCATCTCATGTGCAAGCTCATCATCCATACCTTCCATAGCGACCAGATCGTCTCCCGGTACTGAAGTTTCGATAGCTTCTTCTGAAGCGATTGCATTGATTAATACTGCATCCTTTGCTCTACTTCTCAATGCTTCAATCAATTCTTCATCAAACCCTTCAATTTCCAGCATTTCTTCTACCGGAATGTAAGCTATTTCTTCTACGTTTGTTAAGCCTACTTCAACTAAAATATCTGCAATTTCTTCATCTACATCCAGCTGATCTATAAAAGCCTTTTTAATCCCTTGAATTTCACTGCTTTTAGACACGTCAGCATCACTGGAATCTCTGACATTTAGTTCCCACCCCGTTAATTCAGTTGCCAGCCGTACGTTTTGACCTCCGCGACCAATCGCCTGAGATAAGTTATCTGCAGCAACTGAAACATCCATGCTATGCTTGTCTTCATCAACCACGATGGCTTCAATTTCAGCTGGAGACATCGCATTAATAACAAACTGAGCTTCATTTTCATTCCATAAAATGATATCTACCCGCTCGCCTGCAAGCTCATTTGAAACCGCCTGAACTCTTGATCCTCTCATACCGACACAAGCACCCACTGGGTCTAATCTTGGGTCATTACTTTTTACTGCAATTTTCGCTCTGGAACCGGGGTCTCTGGCAGCACCCAGAACATCAATCATGCCTTCACCAACTTCCGGCACTTCCAGCCTGAATAAAGCAATCAATAACTCTGGTGCAGACCGGCTAACAAATAGTTGTGGTCCACGTATTTCGGAACGTACCTCTTTCAAATACCCACGGATTCTGTCGCCTATTCGAATCGACTCCCTGGGAATCATGTCTTCTCTGGCAATAAATGCTTCTACACTTCCGCCCAGGTCCAGGTAAACACTGCCTTTTTCCAGGCGTTTAACCACGCCTGTGACTAATTCGCCTACTCTGTCCTTATAGGCCTCAACAATTTTTTTACGCTCTGCTTCTCTTATTTTTTGAATGATGACCTGTTTAGCAGTTTGCGCAGCTATACGACAAAATGCAACTGATTCGATTTCTTCTTCAACAAAGTCACCCAGTTCAACTTCAGGGTCATCCATTTGAGCAACTTCCAGTAAAATTTGCGATTCCGGAAATTCAACATCACCATCAATCTCATTATTTTCAGCGACCACTTCCCAACGGCGGTAAGTTTTATAATCACCGCTATCCCTGTCAATATCCACACGAACCACGACCTGGTTTTCATGTCTTTTAACGGCCGCTGCTGCCAATGCCAACTCTAATGCTTCAAAAACTATTTCCTTATTGATTTCCTTTTCATTAGCAAAAACATCTGCCACTAATAAAATCTCTTTATTTGCCATTGCGTCCTCCATTTTTTATTAAGTAATCAGGCACTAAACGAGCTTTACTCATCGCCTGTAATGAAATTTCAATAAGTTGACCAGAAAATTGAAGTACAACATTTTCACCTTCAACTTTTTCAATCTGCCCTGTAATCTTTCTTTGTTTATTAATGGGTTTAAATAAATTTATAGTTACAGTACTACCAATAAAGCGTTCAAACTGGCTTAATTTAAAAAATGGTCTATCTGCACCTGGTGATGAAACCTCAAGCTCATAATTATTTGCTATGGGATCTTCCACATCTAACACACCACTCAACTGATGACTGACTTTTGTGCAGTCTTCAAGCAAAATTCCCTCAGCCGTATCTATATAGACCCTAAGCAAACCATGCTGCGGATGTGGATTGTATTCTATACCCACACATTCATACCCAAGGCCTTCTACAATTGGTTCAATCAAATTTACCAAATGCTCAGGAGCTTGCTTCATATTTCCTCACTTTATTGCGCACATAAAAAAAGAGCCCAAGGCTCTTCCATTAACATCTTTATTAAACCTAAACTTTTCTCAAGTTCAGAAACTAAAAAACCCCAATAAGGGGCTTTCTAAATTTGGTAGCGGGGGCAGGATTTGAACCTACGACCTTCGGGTTATGAGCCCGACGAGCTACCAAGCTGCTCCACCCCGCGATTGATTTGTTCCATTATAAACACTTTTATTTATTTGGCAAGCAAAAACTTATTTAATTACTTGGTATTAGATTATTACCAGTAAAACCAGAGCGGCCATAACACCTGCCAGCACATCGTCCAGCATAATACCCAGTCCTCCTGCTACCTTTTGATCCACCCATTTTATTGGCCAGGGTTTCAATATATCGAAAATTCTAAACAACACAAATCCATATAAAACCGCAGTCCAGGAAAAAGGGACTAACCACATCGTAATAAGAAAACCGGCAATTTCATCCCATACTATACCCCCAAAATCATGCTCTCCTAACTGCATGGCCGCAGTGTCACAGATCCACACACCACTGACAACCACCAAAAGGGTCAACAGACTGTACAGCCATACCGGCGTCTGGATAAAAGCAAGATAAACGGGAATTGCGGCGATAGTGCCTATCGTACCTGGCATTTTTTTTGCCAGACCGGAACCAAAACCAAAAGCCAAAAAAGACACCCAATT
>SPJJ01032960.1_pt1 | contig 23763 bp, 26 predicted proteins | sample 3741741 | NCBI WGS metagenome assembly SPJJ01 (sample SAMN10925908, study PRJNA522277) | cold seep metagenome | isolation source: Elba SIP-enriched marine methane seep metagenome, extraction at timepoint T1 | place: Italy: coast of Elba, Mediterranean Sea | collected 2014-05 | reverse complement strand
CAGACCTATACGGTGACTATCCAGATTCTGGCGCTGATGACCATGCTGACATTGTTGCCGGCAATGCTGCTGACCATGACGTCGTTTACCCGCATCATGATTGTGCTGGGGTTGTTGCGGCAGGCGATTGGAACGGCACAGGCACCGAGTAATCAGGTGTTATTGGGGTTGTCACTGTTCCTGACCATTTTTATCATGATGCCAGTATTTGACAACATCAACCGCGAAGCGGTGCAGCCGTATCTGGAAGAGCAAATCAGTGTAATGACAGCGCTGGAAAAAGCGGCACAACCGTTGCGCACGTTTATGCTTAAGCAAACCCGCGAAGCCGACCTGGACATGTTCATGCGTATTGCAGATCGCGATGATTTTGATACGGTTGACGATGTGCCATTTTCCCTGCTGTTACCGGCCTTTGTGACCAGCGAATTGAAAACTGCATTTCAGATTGGCTTTCTCATCTTTTTGCCTTTTCTGGTCATCGACCTGGTGGTTGCCAGTGTATTGATGTCGATGGGTATGATGATGTTGTCACCGATGATTGTCTCGTTACCGTTTAAGCTGATGCTGTTTGTATTGGCCGATGGCTGGTCACTGGTATTAGAAATGCTGGCCGCCAGTTTTTACGTTTAGCAGGTGGCAAAATGACACCTGAATCCATCACCATGATCGCCCAGGAAACGGTCTGGGTGGCGGTCAAGGTTATCGCCCCTATTCTGCTGACCTCACTGGCCGTGGGACTGCTGGTCTCCATGTTTCAGGCAGCGACATCCATTCAGGAACAAACGCTGACCTTTATTCCCAAACTGGCCACAATCGTTATTGTGTTAATGATTGCAGGGCCTGCCATGTTGCAGATGTTAATTGATTATTTTCAGGATATGGTGCGTTCCATTCCTGAATTGATCGGATGAATATCAGCGAAGCCCAGCTGTTATCCTGGCTGGCCAGTTTTGTCTGGCCCTTTTTTCGAATTGGGGCATTGTTGATTGCCATGCCGGTGTTCAGCATGCAGGCGGTACCTGCCAGAGTACGCTTACTGCTGGCCCTGGTCACCACGGGGGTAGTCATTCCTGTGTTACCAAACATACCTGATATTACCTTATTCAGCTATACAGGCATCGTTATTGCTGTACAACAAGTCATGATCGGATTATTGACGGGGTTTATCTTGCAAATGGTGTTTTCAGTCATGTTACTGGCTGGCCAATCAGTGGCCTACAGTATGGGGCTGGGGTTCAGTTCACTGGTCGATCCGGCGACAGGCGTACAGGTACCGGTGATTGGTCAGGTACTGGTTATATCGGGCAGTCTTTTTTTTCTGGGTATTAATGGTCACTTGCTGGTGATTGAAATGCTGGTTCAAAGTTTTGACACCTTGCCCATTGCGCTGATGGCGCTGGAAATGTCGGATATTTGGCAGGTTGTCATCTGGAGTGCACAAATCTTTGTTGGTGGCGTGCTCGTTGCCTTGCCATTAATCATCACCATTTTATTTATCAATTTAAGTTTTGGCGTGGCCTCCCGCGCTGCACCTCAATTACAGATTTTCGGGGTGGGCTTTCCAATTACCATCATGATGGGCATGGTGCTGATCTGGATGACCATTCCGGGCATGCTGGAAGTGTTTGGTGATATGTTGCACGAGGCTTTTTTACTGGTCTCTGATGTGCTGAGGCTGTAATGGCGGAAGACTCAGGTCAGGATAAATCCGAAGAACCCACGGCTAAGCGCATCAGCGATGCGCGCAAAAAAGGCCAGGTCCCGCGATCCAAGGAACTGGATACCTTTTCCATATTAATCATCAGTTCGGTGATGTTTTTATTCCTGGGTGAACATATCTCGCAGGGCTTGTGGCAGTTGATGCGACGACCATTCCAGTTAAACCGTGAAGCGATTTTTGATGCTGCATTACCCCTTCAGTTATTTGGCAGTTTGCTAAAAGATGCAATGTTGCTGGTTTTACCCATTATGCTGGTCTTGGTTGCATCTTCTCTGATTACACCCATGATTATTGGCGGCTGGAATTTCAGCAGCCAGGCCATTCAGCCCAAGCTGTCCAAATTTAATCCGCTTAACGGGATTAAAAAAATATTTGGCGTACAAGGTGTGGTGGAGCTGATCAAGGCCATCATCAAAGTAGCATTGATTTTCAGTGTGGCCTACGGCCTGTTCAATGTGTACTGGGAAGAATTGCTGACACTGAATAATAAACAACTGGCGCAAGGTATTGCGCGCGCGGCAGAAATTCTGGTGTTGGGATTTTTAATCATGTGCCTGACTCTGTTGCTGGTGGTCATGGTCGATGTGCCGTTTCAGCTTTGGAATAACAAACGGCAGTTGAAAATGACCAAGCAGGAGGTCAAGGACGAAAGCAAGGAATCGGATGGTAATCCGGAAATCAAGGGGCGGATTCGTCAACGGCAAATGGATATTGCCCAGCGCCGTATGATGGCGGAAGTACCCAAGGCAGACGTAGTTGTAACCAATCCAACGCATTTTGCTGTAGCACTTAAATATGACATGGAAGGGTCCGGCGCACCGATTGTTGTTGCCAAAGGAACTGACCTGGTGGCGGCTGAAATCAGAACACAGGCATTGGGGGCTGATGTACCGCTGGTTGCCGCACCGCCATTGGCACGCGCCTTGTATTACTCCACCGAATTAAATGAACAGATTCCACAAGGTTTGTTTGTAGCCGTCGCTCAGATACTGGCCTATGTTTTCCAGTTAAAGGCGGCGAATGAAAAGGGCGGGGGGAAACCGGCATACCCCAACAACATCGACGTACCGGATGAATTCAGACAGAGTTAACCAGGCCCGAGAGGCAAGCGATAGATTGAGGACATTATGGATGTACAAAAACTAAAACAATTCGGCCAAAATTTGGGCAGCATGGGCCTGGGGGCACCATTGGTTATCCTGATGATTCTGGCAATGATTGTATTGCCATTACCCTCATTCCTGCTGGATTTGTTTTTCACTTTTAATATTGCCTTTTCACTGATCATTCTGCTGGTGGTGGTGTACACCCTTAAACCACTGGAATTTGCGGTTTTTCCAACGGTCATTCTGGTAGCCACCATTTTGCGTCTGGCGCTGAATGTGGCATCAACCCGTATTGTATTACTGCAGGGACATGAAGGCGGCGCGGCAGCCGGTAAGGTGATTGAAGCGTTTGGCTCTTTTGTTATTGGCGGGAATTTTGCCGTAGGTCTGGTAGTGTTTGCCATTCTGGTGATCATCAATTTCGTTGTGGTCACCAAAGGTGCCGGGCGTGTGGCTGAAGTGGGCGCCAGGTTTACTCTGGATGCCATGCCGGGCAAACAAATGGCAATTGATGCCGATTTGAATTCCGGTCTGATCACCCAGGAAGAAGCCCGTTCACGACGTGAAGAAATTGCTGCAGAGGCCGATTTTTATGGTTCCATGGACGGTGCCAGCAAATTTGTCCGCGGTGATGCCGTCGCCGGTATCATCATTCTGTTTGTCAACATTATCGGTGGACTGGCGATTGGCGTTGGCCAGCATGCCATGAGCTTTGCAAATGCCGGTCAGGTGTATGTATTGTTGACCATCGGGGATGGTCTGGTTGCGCAGATTCCTTCATTATTATTATCAACCGCTTCCGCGATTGTGGTGACCCGGGTGCGCGGCAGTCGCCAGAATATTGGTCGCCAGGTATCTTCACAATTATTTGAAGACCCTAAAAGCCTGATCATCACAGCCGCTGTGATGGGGTTTATGGGCATCATCCCGGGCATGCCAAACCTGGTGTTTATCCTGTTGTCGTCTGCATTACTGGCGATGGCCTACATGTTGGAGCGTCGACGCAAAAAACAGGACGAAGAGGTCGCCAGAAAAGCCCTGGCGGTACCGGAACAAAGTCGAGCGGAAACCAAGGAACTGGGCTGGGATGATGTCTTGCCACTGGATATTATCGGGCTGGAAGTGGGCTATCGTCTGATTCCTCTGGTGGACAAGAATCAGGGCGGGCAGTTGATGAACAGAATTAAAGGGGTGCGTAAAAAATTGTCGCAGGAGCTGGGCTTTTTAATTCCGTCCGTACATATTCGTGACAACCTTGATCTTGCCCCCAATACCTACCGCATTTCCATGGATGGTGTGACCGTGGGTGAAGCGGAAATTATGCCAGAAAATGATATGGCGATTAACCCGGGGCGGGTGTTTGGCACGTTGCCGGGAACAGCGTGCAAAGACCCGGCATTCGGACTGGATGCGTTGTGGATTGATGGCTCGCAAAAAGATCAGGCACAGACGCTGGGGTACACCGTGGTAGATGTCAGTACTGTGGTGGCGACACACTTAAGCCATATCCTCAGCAGCCATGCGCATGAATTATTCGGTTACGAGGAAGCGCAGCAGATTCTCGATAATCTGGCTAAACAGGCACCCAAGCTGGTGGAAGACCTGGTGCCTAAAACCTTGCCGCTGGGCGTGGTGGTCAAGGTATTGCAAAATCTGTTGCAAGAGCGGGTGACTATTCGCGATATGCGCCGCATTGCCGAAACTTTGGCGGAGTACGGCAGCAAGAGTCAAGATCCGGACATCCTTACTTCGGCCGTGCGTGCTGCGTTAGGCCGCTCAATTATCCATGAAATCAATGGGATAGATAAAGAACTTGCAGTCATTACACTTGAGCCGGATTTGGAACGCATATCGCAGCAGTCATTACAGACAGCGAGTGATAGCGGGGCAGGACTGGAGCCCGGGCTGGCGGAACAAATGCATCAATCACTGGAAGACAGTGTGCAGCGACTGGAAGTGGAAGGCCGCACACCGATTCTTCTGGTGTCTTCATTCATCCGCCCCTGGTTATCACGTTTCATTCGCCATTCGATAGCAGGTTTACATGTGCTGGCTTATAACGAAATTCCCGAAGATCGGCAGATCAAGGTGGTTTCAACCGTTGGTCAACGCGCTTAGTTAAAGAGGATGTTTCATGAAGATTAAACGTTTTGTTGCGCCGGATATTCGTAAAGCGATGAAAATGGTTAAAGAAGAGTTGGGGGCCGATGCCGTAATCATGTCCAACCGTTCGGTGGATGAAGGTGTCGAAATTGTGGCGGCCAGGGATTTTGATGAACAGGCCATTCACAACGACTTGCAGCAACAGGAACAACAGCCGCCACAACAGGTAGAGCTGGATACCTTCAAGGACAGTGACAAACCCATGCATGTCATCAGCAGCTCGCGGAAAAAAGGCAATGAAACCGAGCGGCGCCAAAACCCGGTGCGCAAGAATATGGATCAGTATTTAGGCTATGCCGAGAAAATTCAGCTGGCCGGTCAGCGTCAGCAGGCAAAAACAGAAATGACCAAAACAGCGCCTGCAAAACCTCGGCAGACACCAAGTAAGGCTTCTGCGAGTTCAACTCAGGCCAAAGCATCCCTCAATACGGTGAATATCGAACCTTTATTAAAGGATATGAAACAGGAAATGCGCAATGAACTGGCCGGGTTAAAAAACCTGTTGGAAAGCCGTCTTGAGGGGCTTTCGCAGCAGTCAGTACCGGTTCAGGATGCAGATACCCGCCGCCAATTGGCAGAGCGTTTACACGGGCTGGGCTTTGCTGGTGCGCTGGTGCAGCGCTTGTGTAATCGTCTGGGAACGCATCGGGATATCGATAGAGCCTTTAACAAAGCGTGCGATATGCTGGCTGATGAATTGCCAATGCTCAGTGATGACCTGTTATTCGAAGGCGGCATTGCAGCATTGGTCGGCCCCACCGGTGTGGGCAAAACAACCACCCTGGCTAAAATGGCAGCCCAGTTTATTCTGCAAAACAGCGCGGACCACGTGGCATTGATCAGTATGGATAATTTCCGTATCGGCGGTCAGGAGCAATTAAAAATTTACGGACGCATTCTTGGGGTACCGGTAAAAGTAGCCAATAATGCTGACGAATTAAAACAGCATCTGGATTATTTTGCCGCCAAAAAACTGGTGTTGATCGATACTGCGGGTTTGGGACAACGTGATGTGCGGCTGGCTGAGCAGATTAACAGTCTGCCTTTTGAACAATTCAAAATACGCAGCTACCTGGTGATGTCCGCAGCGACCCAGGGCAGGAGTATCGCTGAAACCATCAATGCGTTCAGTGACTCACAACCTCATGCGGCAATTCTGACCAAGCTGGATGAAGCCGTGACGCCGGGACAGGCATTATCTGCACTGGGCAATCATAAATTAGCGCTGGCTTTTACTACCAATGGTCAGCAGGTGCCAGAAGATTTTCATGAAGCTGATGTCTATGCACTGTTACAACAGTGTCTGGCTGGGATAGCTGAAGAAAGTGACTATACTAATCAGGAAACAAGCGAAGCCTGGGCTGCAAATGCATACGTCTAGGTTTAGGGATCAGGCAGCTGGAATACGAAACATGAAACAATCAAAACCGGTAAGAGTTATCGCAGTGACAAGCGGCAAGGGTGGGGTAGGGAAAACCAATCTTTCCGTCAATCTGGGTGTGGCGCTGGCGCAAATGGGGCGCAAGACGGCCTTGCTCGACGCAGATATGGGGCTGGCCAATGTGGATATTCTTTTGGGCATGTCACCCAAATTTAATCTGTCCCATGTGATGAATGGAGAAAAAGCACTGGCTGACATCATGCTGGACGGGCCGGAAGGGTTAAAAATTATTCCGGCGTCATCCGGTTTGCAGCATATGTCAGAGCTCACCAGTACCGAACAGGCTGGACTTATTCATGCGTTCAGCGATATAGATAAAGATCTGGATGTATTGATCGTCGATACCGCAGCAGGTATTACCGCAGGCGTGGTTAATTTTGCCCGCGCCTGTCAGGAAGTGATTGTGGTGGTATGTGATGAGCCGACGTCACTGACTGATGCCTATGCCTATATCAAGCTACTTAACCGTGACTATGGCTTGAATACCTTTCATATTGTGACCAATATGGTCAAGTCGGCCGAGCATGGACTGACCCTGTTCGGCAAGCTGACTAAAGTCACCGATCATTACCTTGATGTCAGCCTGCGTTTTGAAGGGGCGATTCCGATGGATGAGCATTTGCGCAAAGCCGTACAGAAGCAAAAACCGGTGATCGTATCCTTCCCCGGCAGTGATGCATCCAGGGGCTTCAGAAATCTCGCCAAAAAAGTAGACCAGTGGCCGCATAAAACCAATGCTGGTGGTTACCTGGAATTTTTTGTTGAGCGTATGATTCAGTATGCCTCAGCTGAGGATGTTGCATGAATGGAGCGGCAGTCTATGCTTCCGTACAACAGGGCAACACCAAAGAGCTGGTGTTACAGCATACCCCCCTGGTAAAACGTATTGCCTATCATCTCCAGGGGCGTTTGCCCGATACCGTCTTACTCGATGATTTGATCCAGGCCGGGATGGTGGGATTGCTGGAAGCCATCAAAAACTACAATGTTGATCAGGGGGCCAGCTTTGAAACCTATGCCGGTATTCGTATTCGTGGTGCCATGTTGGATGAGGTCAGACGCGCAGACTGGACACCGCGTTCTGTGCATAGAAAATCACGTATGGTTGCAGAAGCCATTCGCGAAGTGGAAAACAAATTGGGGCGGGATGCCCGGGATGTTGATGTGGCTGAATTTTTGGGTATATCCATTTCTGAGTACAACCAGATTCTGCAGGACTCGATTGGCTGTAAAACATTCAGCGTGGAAGAACTTGATCAAGCCGGTGACACCTTTTTGAAAGAGGCAGAAGCCGATCATGAACAACCTGTCGATCAATTGTTATTGTCTGATTTTCACCAGGCACTGGCAGACGCGATTAAAGAGTTGCCAGAAAGAGAGCAACTGGTCATCTCACTTTATTACGATGATGAGCTCAATCTTAAAGAAATTGGACAGGTCTTAGAGGTCAGCGAATCACGCGTCAGTCAAATCAGCAGTCAGGCTGTTTTACGGTTACGCGCAAGATTATCTGAGTGGCTAAAAGAGTCAGAAAAATCTGTGTAATTCGTTCCAGTTTTGCAATTAATGTCTATTATTAAATACATAAAACCCTGATGACTGGAGAAATCATTTGGATAAAAATATGAAAATTCTTGTTGTTGATGATTTTTCAACAATGAGGCGAATAGTAAAAAATCTGTTAAGAGACCTCGGTTTTACCAATACTGTAGAGGCCGATGATGGGAAAACTGCGCTACCTATACTGGAAAGTGGTGGCATTGATTTTCTAGTGACCGATTGGAATATGCCGGGCATGACCGGGATTGACCTGTTAAAGGCTGTCCGTGCCAATCCTGAGCTGGCCAGTATGCCGGTATTGATGGTGACTGCCGAAGCCAAGCGGGAACAAATTGTGATGGCGGCTCAAGCCGGAGTCAATGGATATATTATCAAGCCTTTTACCGCTGCGACCCTAAAAGAAAAAATCGATAAAATCTTTGAGAGAATCGATGCTTAAGGTTGAGGAGAAGAACATGACGCATGAACTTCGGATGCAATTAGCCAAAGATTTGGTGACGGCATTGGAAAATAATAATGAAACAAAAGCAGATAGCCTATTAGATGAAATTGCCAGTCTGCGGGAAACCCAATTATTCCAGGAAGTCGGACGCTTAACCCGGCAACTGCATGACACGATGCGCAGTTTCACTCTGGATTCAAAAATCACTCAATTCACACAAAATGAAATCCCGGATGCCAAGGAAAGATTAAATTATGTCATTACGATGACTGAGGATGCAGCCAATACGACCTTAACCGCTGTAGAAAACCTGATGCCGGTTTCTGATCAATTGAATGTTCAGGCAATTGAGCTGGATCAGAAATGGAATCGTTTTTTAGACAAGGAAATGCCATTCAATGAATTCAAGGAGATGAGTCAGGAAATCACCCTGCATTTTAAAGAGTCCAGAACATCATTGGAACGGGTTCAATCGGGCTTGAATGAAATATTGATGGCACAAGGATTTCAGGATATTACCGGTCAAGTGATAAGAAAAGTAATTGATCTGGTGCAAAACCTGGAAAACAGTATGGTGGAAATGATCAAACTGTCAGGTAGTGCTGTTGATAAGGAAGCCAGGCCTGAAAAACAAGATGAAATAGTCAGTCAAGAGTCGCTTGCCGGGCCGGTCGTTCCAGGGGTGGATGATAAACAAGGCGGTGTGGCCAGCAGTCAGGATGAAGTGGATGATTTGCTTTCTAGTCTGGGATTCTAAAGGAAACATAAATGGCGATTGATCTGGATGACGAGATATTACAGGATTTTCTGGTTGAGGCCGGTGAAATTCTGGAGTTACTGGGTGAGCAACTGGTCGAATTAGAACAGTCTCCAGACAACCTGGATTTATTAAATGCCATATTTCGTGGATTCCATACGGTAAAAGGAGGCGCCGGATTCCTTTCAATCCATGCCCTGGTAGACATTTGCCATAGTGCAGAAGACGTATTTAACGTGCTGCGCCAGGGAGACCGTCAGGCAACCCCTGAATTAATGGATGTCATTCTACAGGTGTTGGATGTAGTCAACGAAATGTTCGATCTGGTCCGCTCTGGGACGGAACCGGAAACTGCTGACCCTTCACTTAGCTCAGCTTTAAAACAATTCAGTGCGGGTGGAGAAATAGTATCAGGTTCATCGGTCACAAATGTTGACGCAGACGATCAATCTGCAGAGCAGGTTGAAACCGTCGAGCACACTGAAAGCACGCATGAGGAAGCGACGTCCGCAACGACAGCCAGTGAAATAGTTGCGCAGGAATTTGAAAGCATGCTCGAATCTGTTGGCGGCGGGTCTGAAAGCAGTGATCAAGGAGATGAAATTACCGAACAGGAATTTGATGACCTGTTAGATGCTTTGCATGGTAAGGGGGGAAGCCCTACACCCGTTGAACCAAATACTTCTGATGAAGACATCAGTGAAGAAGAGTTTGATAAGTTGTTGGATGACTTGCATGGAGAAGGCAAGTTTTCCAGTTCCAATGTTCAAGCGGAAGCGCCTGCAACGAATACCGAAACTGCAGCGGATTCAGATTTAATTACGGATGATGAATTTGAGAAAGTCCTTGATAATTTGCATGGCCAGGGGAAATTTAATACAGATAACCTGGCCCCCGATAGAGGGGCAGATGCAGCGCCACAGGAACCGGGTGAAAAACAGAATCAAAAACAAGCCGTAGCTTCTGCTGCACATAAACCAGAAGAAAGCAATACACAGCCACCAGCAGCTTCAAAACAGAGTACGCAGGAATTGGCACCGGCGCCTGTGGTAAAAAAATCAGCTAAAGACAAGAAACCTGCAAAACCAGCGCAACCGCAAGCAGAAAGTACAGTAAGAGTTGATACCTACGTGCTTGATGAAATCATGAACATGGTAGGTGAGTTGGTATTAGTCAGAAATCGTTTTCAAACCCTGAAAGCCAATGATGAAGTTGGCGAACAGTTCTCCAAGGCGGTATCCAATCTGGACGTGGTCACTGCAGATTTGCAATTGGCGGTGATGAAAACCCGTATGCAACCGATCAAGAAAGTCTTTGGCCGATTTCCACGAGTGGTTCGGGATCTTGCACGCAATCTAAACAAAGAAATTCGCCTGGAGTTGGTGGGAGAAGAAACAGATCTGGATAAAAATCTAGTTGAAGCCCTGGCTGACCCCTTGGTGCATCTGGTACGTAATGCAGTAGATCATGGTGTTGAAATGCCCGATGTCAGAGCGGCTGCAGGAAAACCCCGTGAAGGTGTCGTCGTGCTCACTGCCTCTCAGGAAGGTGACCATATTCTGTTATCCATTGAGGATGATGGTAAAGGAATGAATCCGGACGCCCTGCGTGCCAAAGTCGTTGAAAAAGGATTGATGGATGAGGAATCGGCTGCCAGGCTGGATGAAAAAGAATGTTATAACCTGATCTTTATGCCAGGGTTTTCAACCAAAACTGAAATATCCGATGTGTCTGGTCGTGGTGTGGGTATGGATGTGGTCAAAACACGAATTACCCAAATGAATGGTGTTGTTGAAATTGATTCCAAGGAAGGTAAGGGCAGTACTATCATCATCAAAGTACCGTTGACCCTGGCGATCATGCCGACCTTAATGGTTAAACTGGCTGGGCAGGCTTTTGCATTGCCGCTTGCCAGTGTCCTGGAAATTCTGGATCTGGATTTAAGTACAACCAACGTGGTAGATAACCAACTGGTAGTAATGGTTAGGGAACGCGCCTTGCCTCTGTTTTTCCTGGCAGAGTGGCTGGTTCAGGACCCAGCCTATGTGGTCGATAAAAGTCAGCTGAGTCATGTTGTCATAGTTAATTCCGGTGGCCGTCAGATTGGCTTTGTGGTCGATCAATTAATTGGCCAGGAAGAAGTGGTCATAAAACCTTTGGGTGCCAAATTAAACGGTCTTGATGGCCTGGCTGGTGCAACGATTACCGGTGATGGAAAAATAGCCCTGATTCTTGACGTACCGGGGTTAATGAAACGTTATGCCAGTTAACAGGGTGGAATATGGGAACAAGGGTGTTGATTGTTGATGACTCAACCTTCATGTGCAAGAGAATTCAGCAGGTTCTTCAGGAACAGGGTGAGTTTGAAGTTCTAGGCTTTGCGCATGATGGTCATGAAGCCGTCCAAATGGTGCATCAATTTAAGCCTGACGTCATTACCATGGATATTGAGATGCCCAGGATGGATGGGATCAGTGCTGTCAAGCAAATCATGCAGGAAAGCCCGACACCCATTCTGATGTTTTCTGCATCAACCCACATGGGTGCCAAAGCGACGCTGGATGCCTTGCAAGCTGGCGCGATTGATTTTTTGCCCAAAAGCCTGGATGACATTAATAATGACAGGGAAACGGCGAAAAAATTATTACGCATGAGTGTCAGGACAGCAGCGCAACAGGCGGAAAAGCTGAAAGTCAAGCGCGCTCAGTCGCATGTCGACACCGTGAGGAATGATACTCATCGGTCAGCACGTACGACATCGCATGAACATTTTGATTTAGTACTGGTAGCGGCCTCAACGGGGGGGCCGATTGCCATGCAGACCATTCTGCGTACCTTATCAAAGGATTGTTCCTTTCCTGTGTTGCTCATTCAGCATATGCCGCACAGTTTTACAGAGAGTTTTGCCGAGCGCCTGAATGACATCTGTAATGTAGAGGTAAAGCTGGCAGAAGAGGGCGATGTACTTGATGCCGGGACGGCTTATCTTGCGCCGGGAGGCATGCAAATGGAAATTTCCGGAAGAAAAGGGCAATACAAGATTCATTTACGTCTTAAACAGCCAAAAGAAGTCTATGCGCCGTGTGTGGATATTACATTCAACTCGGTTGCGCAGTATGTAAACGGAAAAATTCTGGCTGTTGTGTTGACGGGCATGGGGACTGACGGTAAAGCTGGCGCAGAAAGGTTGAAACAACAGAAACTTGCCCGCATTTGGGCACAAGACGAAGCCAGCAGCACAATTTATGGTATGCCAAAGGCAATCGGTGATGCGGGGTTGGCAGATCATATTATGAGTCTGGATCAAATAGCGGATAAATTTCAAAAGTTAAGCTGATGGATATATTAAGTGTAACAGGTATTATTTTGGGCCTTGCTGCCATCGTGTTGGGTAATTCCATGGGGGGGGGCGATTTTGCCTTTTTATTAAACGTGCACGCTGTCGTGATTGTGATTGGCGGTACTCTGGGAGCCACCTTTTTACAGTTTCCACCCAGAGTGGTGCTGCAAAGTTTATTAATCTCGCGCTGGATAATTATTCCCGAAAAAATATTACTCAGGCCTCAAATTAATAAAATGGTTGATTGGAGTGCTTTGGCGCGAAAAGAAGGGTTGCTTGGTCTGGAAGGAGTGATTGACAACGTTCAGGATCCTTTTGCCAAAAAGGGACTGCAATTACTGGTTGATGGTAATGAACCAGAAGTGATACGTGATTGTATGGAAGTGGAAATAAACACGCGGGAAAACCGCGATTTACAAGCGGCCAACGTCTACAATGCCATGGGTGGTTATGCACCTACCATTGGGATCATTGGTGCAGTGATCGGGCTGATTCATGTGATGCAAAATCTGGCGGATCCGGAATTACTGGGCACTGGCATTGCCACCGCCTTTGTCGCGACAATTTATGGTGTCGGTCTGGCCAATCTGTTTTTTTTACCGGTAGCCAATAAGTTGAAAAGCCATATTATGGTTAATTCAACCGCCCGGGAAATGGTCATGGAAGGGATCACGGCGATTGCTGAAGGTGAGAATCCACGTAATATCGAGTTACGGCTTTCCGGGTATTTGTCTAAATAACCATGGTGCGCAGAAAAAAAAGACATCTCGAAGAACCGGAAAACCAGGAGCGCTGGATGGTGTCTTATGCAGATTTTATTACGCTGCTGTTTGCTTTTTTTGTCGTCATGTATTCAATCTCTTCGGTGAATAATAAAAAGTATGAATCATTATCCGAAGCACTGGATTATGCATTTAAGAGTCAACCACACAAACAAACGTCGCAACAAATCATTGAGGAAGGTCCGCCCCCTTCAGATATAAAACCCATTGTCCTTGAGAATCCGACCACTGAAGAAGAGAAAAAACGTCAGCAATTAAGTGATGAAATATTGCATGAACGCAGAACCTTAATAGATGTAACCGATGAACTGGAAGATGTTTTATCTACTTACGTGGAAGACAATTTAGTCACTATTAAACGTCATGATTTTTGGGTGGAACTGGAGATGAACAGTGAATTGCTGTTTCTTAGCGGAGAAGCCGAGTTATCAGGCAAAGCCCTCCCGGTACTTGAAAAGGTGGCCGATACAATACGCAGCATGCCTAATGTTGTTAATATTGAAGGGCATACCGATGATATTCCCATTGATACCATAGAATACCCATCAAACTGGGATCTGTCGTCTGCAAGAGCGACTTCTGTTGTTCGAGAGTTGATAAAAAACCGTATAAATCCAGCTCGCTTGTCAGCCGTGGGTTATGGAGAATTTCACCCGATTGCCGACGACAATACCGAGAGTGGTCGATTTAAAAATCGCCGGGTATTATTAGTGTTAATGTCACAAGCGTTTGCCCGTTATGGAATGAACGATGCTGAACGTGCGAAAGTACTAAATTTTGAACGCAATGCTGAGCCTTAACCGATGGATTTATCTCAATAAGACATTATGAAAGTCTGGGCCGTATCAAATCAAAAAGGTGGCGTAGGGAAAACAACGACAGTGGTTTCGCTGGCAGGTTTATTGTCTAGCTGGGGATTTAGAACGCTTGTGGTAGACCTGGATCCACATGGTTCGTTGACCAGTTATTTTAAATTGGAGCCCGATACGATCAAGAACAGCGTTTACAATCTGTTCCATGACACCAGCCAAAAAAAGCCAAATATTGACCCCAGAACGTACATTTCACCCACATCATTTGATGGCATCAACATTTTACCGGCATCAACAGCCATCGCAACGCTGGACAGGCAAGTTGCCAATATTGGCGGAATGGGGCTTGTCGTAAGTACAGCGTTAAAAAAAGTGTCGGATGAATATGATTATGTATTAATTGACAGTCCCCCCATGCTGGGTGTGTTGATGATAAATGCATTGGCAAGCTGTGATCGCTTGATTATTCCGGTGCTGTCAGAGTTTCTTGCATTAAAAGGGCTTGAAAGAATGATGCATACCATTGAAATGGTGTTTCAATCGAGAAAAGTCCATCCTCCCTGTACCATTGTTCCGACCATGTTTGATAAACGTACGCGGGCAGCTCGAGATAGTTTACAGGCATTACAACAAAAGTATCCACAGCAGGTCTGGGCGTCATATATCCCGGTAGATACCAAAATTCGCGAAGCCAGTCGACAAGGGATTCCGTTAACGATATATATTAAGGATTCTAAAGCAGGCCAGGCCTATTCGCACTTACTGGACATGTTTTTAACTGAGAACAGTGCTCCAGATAAACATCCGGTTGCTTCCTGATGAGCGATAAACAGCAAAAGGTGGTGAGTGCTGAGCTGGCGATAGACGCGTATCTTGTCAGTTTATTGGAGCACGTGCCGGAATATGTGGAAGCGCCTTTGCAAGAGGAACAGGATTTTGAAAGTGAACCGCCTGCGCCAGTCCAGACTCCGCCATCAACAGCGGTAATTGAAACAGATCCTCCGGCCATTCAGGCCGAAGAACGCGTTGTTGCCCCTGAAACACAAACTGAACAAGTACAGGCAGAAGCCCCTTTAAATCCTTTGTCTGTGATGCCTGCCTGGGCACAACAGGAATTTCAAATCTTATCATTCAGAGTGGAGGATATGGTTCTTGCCGTACCTTTAACATCGTTGCTACGTACTATAAAATATGATCGCAAGGACACCTTGGTTCCGGGGCAGCCTGACTGGTTTATTGGCCTTTTAGATGAACATGATAGCCGTATTGGCGTGCTAGATACCGGGCATTTGATCTTTGGAAAAACCAGAGGGCGGCAGCGAGATCGTGCAGAACATCCGTTTGCGCAAATTTTGATTACTGAAGATGCGCGTTGGGGACTGGCCTGTGATGAAGTGATGGACATCAAAAAAATCAAACCGGAGCAGATTCGCTGGCGAACCTTGCGTGATAAACGTCCCTGGCTGGTAGGCACAGTAATCGATGAATTAATCGCTGTGATAGATATTAATGAACTCATTCCCTGTTCCAAAAAGTAATCAACGCAGTGCTCTTTGCCCGGCTGTTTCAACCAGGGTTCTCTAAAATCTTAATAATTTCACTTTCGCAACTGCCGCACCCAGTATTAGCCCCTGTCACACTTTCAATTCTATCCAGATTATCATCACCGCGCGCAATGAGTTGCAGGATTTTCCCCCGGGTTGTTCCGGAGCAATCACAAATAATTTCATCCTGGTCAGAGGAGGGTGCGTTTGAAGACATGGATGCTTTAGATAGTAAATTGAATGCTAAATTCTAATACAGCTGTAAAAAAGATCTAACATTCTTCAGGAAAATTGTTAATGATCCTGTTTTGGCGACGTTATGTTTGCTTACTGAAAGTGATATAAATTGAGCAATCCAATGAAATATGTTTACATTTATTTTACAATCTCTGAAAGCAAGGAACCACCTGTCGATTCATGAACAAATTTCTATGGCCCGTTCGGGTTTATTACGAGGACACCGATGCGGGTGGCGTCGTATTTTATGCCAATTATCTGAAGTTTCTTGAAAGGGCTCGCACCGAGCTTTTGCGCAGTTACGGGTTTGAACAGGATGAACTCAGGGCCGAAGAAAATGTCATTTTTGCTGTGCGCTCTGTGCATGTGGACTATTTAAAGCCAGCGCGGTTTAACGACAGCCTGAATGTCAGTGCAGAGCTTTCGCAAAGCAAAAAAACCAGCTTTTACTTTACCCAGGAGGTGATGCGTGGAGATGAGGTGTTGTGCCGAGCCGAGGTCAGGATTGCCTGTCTTGCTGCGGATAGTATGCGCCCCAAAGCCATTCCCGCCATTATTATGGAAAAACTAGATGAATGATGAAATGTCGTATATTGAACTGATCGCCCACGCCAGTGTGGTCGTGCAGATTGTCATGTTGATTTTGCTGGTGGCATCAATCATGTCATGGACATTTATATTTAATAAACTGAAATTACTGAAACAGACCAGCCACATTGCCGATGAATTCGAGCAGGAATTCTGGTCGGGCATTGAGCTGAGTGAGTTATACCGAAAATTAACTGCTGACGATATTGAAGCGGAAGGGATCGAAAAGTTATTTCTGGCGGGATATAAAGAGTTTTCCCGTATGCATCAAAAAAACCAGGTGCCAGCTGAAATCAAAATTGCCAGCGCACAAAAAGCCATGGAAATTGAATTAAGCCGCGAGATGGAACGTCTGGAAGAAAACCTGCCATTTCTCGCAACCGTAGGTTCTACCAGTCCCTACATCGGCTTGTTTGGAACCGTGTGGGGTATCATGACAGCGTTCCGTGCATTGGGTAATGTTAAACAGGCGACGCTGGCGCATGTCGCGCCCGGTATTGCTGAGGCATTGATTGCAACAGCCATCGGCTTGTTTGCAGCCATTCCGGCGGTGATCGCGTATAACCGTTTTTCTGCACGTCTGGATAATTTATCCGGGCGTTATGAAATGTTTATAGACGAATTTACTGTGCTGCTGCAAAGACAGGTTTACAACTGATGGCAAGACGAACACCGCGAAAAAAACAAATGGCTGACATCAATGTCGTGCCCTATATTGATGTCACCTTTGTTCTGCTCATCATTTTTATGGTGACCGCCCCGCTGGTGCAAACCGGGGTGGATGTTGATCTACCGCAAGCAGATACGCAGCCGGTTGAGCAAGTGGACACTCCTCCTGTGATCGTCTCGGTCGATAAAAACGGCGGCTATTTTGTTGATCTGGGTGATCAGGAAAATGACCCGGTCGATGCACGTACCCTGCTGGTGAGAGTGGCTGCTGTACTCAGAAACAAACCCGAAACACAAATATATATCCGTGGCGATGAACATGTGGGTTATGGCAAGGTCGTTACCGTAATGGCCGCTTTAAAAAATGCCGGCGTAAATAATGTTGGTTTGATGACGCGTAGTTTTGAATAATGGATTTATTGCAAAAATATTCACTATCATTAGTTCTTTCAGTCGCGATGCATGCGCTCATCATTGTGTTGTTTGCGCTAGGATTTACGTCGCCAGAACCGATTAAAGAAATCATCAAGCCGACATCAGAAATCATTCAGGCGACTGTGCTGGATGATCAACAGGTTATTGCAGAGGCCAAACGCCTGCAGACCGCCGAGAAAAATAAACACGAGGTTGAACTGGACAGACAACGTGCTGTGAATGAAAAACAGCAACAGGAAGAAGCCAGATTGCGTCAACTGCAGGAACGGCGCAAACAGGAAGAACAGCAGGCGAAAAAACTGGCCGAACAACGCAAAAAAGAAGAAGCGCAGGCTAAAGCGCTAGTTGAAAAACGCAAACAGCAGGAAAAAGCAGAAAAGTTACGCCAGGCCGCATTAAAGAAAAAACAGGCTGAAGAAACCGCCAGACTGGAAAAAATCAAGCAGCAGCAACGTGAAGTGCAGCGTCAACTGGAATTACAGAAACAACGTGCGGCCGAGCAGGAAAAACAACGTAAACTGGCAGAACAGAAACGTCAGCAGAAGATATTGGCTGATCAGGCGGCTGCACAGGCCAGACAAGAGGCTGTGGCTCAACAACAGCAGGCGGCTGCACAAGCACTGGCGGCACAACAAAAACAGGCAACGGCTTCCGCCACCGTGGCGATTCAGCAAAAAGTAAACAATCACTGGATACGCCCGTTAAATACCAGCAAGGGCTTAAATTGTACGATTCAGGTAAAATTATTATCCAGCGGTGATGTAATGGAAGCTGTGGTGATAAGAAGCAGTGGTCATACGATTTTTGATCGATCGGCTGAAAATGCGGTCAGAAAAGCCTCGCCTTTACCGGTACCTGAAGATAAACAGTTATTTGCCCGAAAATTCAGAACCTTCACTTTTGTATTTAAACCAGAATAATCTATGACGAGACTATTATTTTCCTTGATATTGTTCAGCGGCTTAGTCTGGTCATACCCAGGCAAAGCAGAAATTTCCATAGAAATTACCAAAGGAGTGGAAATAGCAATCCCCTTGGCCGTTGTGCCATTTGGCTGGGAGCAACCACACCAGCTGACTGTGGATGTGGCGGATGTCATCCAGGCGGATTTAAGTCGCAGCGGCTTTTTTAAAGTATTGCCAGAGCGTGACATGCTGACGCAACCATCTGCAACAGAACAAGTCAGGTTTAGAAACTGGCAGGCATTAGGCCAGGATTATCTTGTGATTGGCAAAGTCACTCCGGCGATGAATAAATATCAGGTGCAGTTTCAATTGTTCGATGTCTACAAGGGTGAACAACTGATGGGCTATCGAATGGATGTGGCGCTATCTGAATTGCGCAGTGCTGCGCATCATATCAGCGATATGGTGCTGGAAAAACTGACCGGTAAAAAAGGGGTGTTTAACAGCCGCATTGCATATGTTACTACGCATAAGCAACGTACAGGAAAAAGGCGCTATCAGCTTAAAGTGGCGGATGCTGATGGATTTCAACCCAAAACCATTGCTGAATCATCCGAGCCGATCATGTCACCCGGCTGGTCGCCAGATGGCAAACAACTGGTTTATGTATCGTTTGAACGTCGCCGCGCTGCAATTTACTTACAAACCCTGGCCAGTGGTAAGCGCGAGAAATTGACCGGGTATAAAGGAATTAATGGTGCACCGGCATTTTCACCTGATGGTAAAAAACTGGCGCTCACGCTATCTCGGGATGGCAGCCCGGATATTTATGTACTTGATTTGCGTACTCGTAAATTACAAAGAATCACACGAAATTACGCTATTGATACTGAGCCCTCCTGGTCGCCGGATGGCAGTCATATTATTTTTACCTCTGATCGGGGCGGGAAACCTCAAATTTATTCAATTCCCAGTACTGGGGGGCGAGCGACTCGCTTGACATTCAGCGGAGATTACAATGCCGGTGCGCATTATTCCAAAGATGGCAGCCAGGTGGTCATGGTACATGCCAATCGAGGCGATTACCGGATTGCATTAATGGATGTGAAAACGGGCGCTATCAATGTGTTAACCGGAGGCAGACTGGATGAGTCACCCAGTTTTGCTCCCAATGACACGATGATACTGTTTGCAGCGAGGCAGGGCGGTCGTTCGGTACTTTCCGCAGTCTCTGTTGATGGCAGTATGCAGCAACATTTGGTATTTGATCAGGGTGAAATTCGTGAGCCTGCCTGGGCTCCTGCACTGTAATATTTGATGAGCACGATGTTAAGGTTTTTTGATTCAAGAGGAAAAGTAATGAAAATAAGCATATTTCAAATTATATCGGTCAGTGCAGCGTTGTTATTAACGGCTTGCAGCAGCACTGAAGAAAAGAATTCATCCCTGTTATCAGGGCCTCAGGGCCAACCGGTCGATAGTGCGTCAACCAACAGCTATCAGAATGGGCAGGGCGTCACCGGGACAGAGTTTAATCAGGCGGGGCGGGATTTAATGCCTGCGGAACTGGGAGCAGAATTTACTGATCCCAATAACCCGTTATCCAAACAAACGATTTATTTCATGTATGACAGCAGCCTGGTACAACAGGACTTTATCCCAGTGATCGCTGCGCATGCCCAGTATCTTGTTGCAAACCCCGGGCGGCGTTTAGTGCTTGAAGGACATGCCGATGAACGCGGTTCTCCGGAATATAATATCGCGTTGGGTGAACAGCGAGCAAAAGCAGTGGCCAGAATGATGAAGGTGCAAGGTGTGGCTGAGGCACAACTGGACGTAGTGAGCTATGGTGAAGAAAAACCCGGTGTCGAAGGACATAATGAAGCAGCGTGGCAAATGAATCGCCGGGTTGAACTGATTTATCAAGGTCAATAATTACACGGCAGGTGTGCAGTTTTATGGGGCAACAATGAATAACAAATTGATAGTTTTCGCTTTTCTATTGAGTTCCGCTGCCAACGCGGAACAAAAAGCACTTCCACCGGTGATTGATCAATCCACCTATTATTCTGGTGTTAATCGTACCGTCGCTCCTTCCAATAACGCCATTTATGAAGTACTGGGCCGGTTGGAGCAATTACAACTGGAAGTGCAGCAATTAAGGGGCGTTGTTGAAGAGCAGGCGTATTTAATTGAGCAATTGAAAAGTCGTCAGTCAACGATCTACACAGATCTGGATCAGCGTCTACTTGATTTGACAGGAGGCGCTCTTCCGGTGGCTGTTCAACCTGTGGCTGAGGGTGCCGATAATGTTGTACCTGAAGCGGCAACCGAATCTCACCCGGACAATGCGGTTGCCGATACTGTAGCCCCCGAAGTAAATCAAAAGCAAGTCTATCAAGCTGCTTATGAAACCTTGCGTAATGGTCATAATAATCAGGCGATCACTGCCTTCAATCAGTTGCTCAAGCAATTTCCTCAGGGTGAATATGCTGATAATGCGTGGTATTGGTTAGGTGAAGCATATAAAGTCAAACAGGATGTAAAAGCAGCAAAACATGCTTTTGAGCAGGTGGTTAAATTATTTCCAAATAGTCCAAAAGTACCGGATGCATTGCTTAAACTTGGCTATATCGAGCTGGATCAAGATAACAAGATTAAAGCGCGAGACTATTTCACCAGGGTGACTATCAATTACCCAACAACAACCGCGGCCCATTTGGCCACTAAAAAATTGCTGCAAATGGATAGACGCTGAGTATGCGGGAAGCTGAAAGCAGCGATGCATCTGATCAAGCAGATCATCAGCTGAGAATTACCGAAATATTCTATTCTCTGCAAGGTGAGGCGAATACCGTAGGTTTACCGACGGTTTTTATTCGTTTAACGGGGTGTCCTCTGCGGTGTAGCTATTGTGATACGGCCTATGCGTTCCAGGGGGGAGACAAAATATCTATCAGCCAGATCCTGCTTAATACGGCACAATATAATACGCCTTATGTGACAGTGACGGGTGGCGAGCCTCTGGCACAACCTGGATGTTTTGGGTTATTGAAACAATTAGTCGAGGCAGGATATCAAGTATCTCTGGAAACCAGCGGCGCTATGGATGTGTCTGGCGTAGATGCTCGTGTGGTGAAGGTCATGGATTTGAAAGCACCGGCCTCGGGTGAAGAAATCAAGAATAATTATGCCAATATTGATTTTCTATCGCATCAAGACCAGGTTAAATTTGTCATTGCTGATGAAAATGATTATCAATGGAGTCGGCAGGTTTTGCAGCAATATCAATTAGCGGACAAATGCCAGATATTGTTTTCTCCTGTCATGAACGAAATGCCGGCGGTAAAGTTAGCGGAAATGATTTTGGCAGACCAGTTACCTGTGCGTTTTCAGATTCAATTGCATAAATACCTGTGGAATGATGCGCAGGGAAAATAATTGCAATGCAGTCGGTCTGAATTAGAGGCAGCGTTAAATAAAGACTATGAATGAGAAGAAAGCAGTTATCCTTTTATCGGGTGGATTAGATTCCATCACCGTGTTGGCTTATGCCAAATCACAGCGTTATCAATGCTATACCCTGAGTTTTGATTATGGCCAGCGGCATAACGCTGAACTGAATGCAGCCAGAAAAATTGCGGAACACTATCAGGTAGAAGAGCATAAAGTTATTAACCTGGGATTGAGTGATATTGGAGGGTCAGCGCTAACGGATGAAAACATTGCTGTCCCAGATACACCGCAGGAAGGCATTCCAGTCACTTACGTTCCGGCCAGAAATACCGTGTTTCTGGCCTTTGCCTTGGGCTGGGCAGAAGTTCTGAACGCCAGCGATATCTTTATCGGCGTGAATGCGGTGGATTATTCTGGCTATCCTGATTGTCGACCCGAATTTATCAACGCATTCCAAAACCTGGCCAATCTGGCTACCAAAGCCGGAGTAGAAGGGGAACAAATTAAAGTACACACACCGTTGATTTTATTCAGTAAAGCAGAAATTATTCAATTGGGCACACGCCTGGGTGTCGATTATCAAACGACCGTTTCCTGTTATGCCGCTGATGCTGAAGGGAGAGCGTGTGGTCATTGTGATGCTTGTCGACTGCGCATCACAGGTTTTGAACAGGCGGGGATAACAGACCCTACCATCTATCAAGGGTGAACGATTGCTGGGGATTTTTTATTATCGCTAAAGGTATATTCATTTTGCAGGCAATGATTCAACCACTTTTCAAGAAAGTAATTGAGTTGCCATTTGTAATCACGAATCTCAATGGATTGTGACGGACAGCGATAGACTTTAAAGACTTGGGTTCGGGCATGATCGCTGAGTACTTCAGCCATTTTTGCATCGAGATACACACGAATTCTGACGGCCGGTTCCATTAACGCATCTGCCTGATCTGCAAAGCAGTGGCTTAATTCTATTGTCAACGTGTGATTGCTGCGTGATAGTACTTCAAGATATAAATCAGGCCTGACTTTAGTGCGGCCAATGACTGCATAGGTAATGCTACTCAATTGAGGGATCAGGCTTGAGAGTTTATGAAAGTTAGATTCACATAACTGTTGCAGACATAAAGACGTATTGACCGGATGTACCAGGCTCATATCAATTCTCGCGGTAGCACGCACTGGCACTTGAGGTTTCCCACAGAGTAACTTGGTCCACATTAAATCCCTGGGCGTGCAGGTAGTGATAAATCATTTTGCTGAGCACTTCAGCCGTAGGGTGTTCATTAAGCGCGGTAAAACGTTCATTGTTGGCAATTAAAGCAGGGATGAGGGGATCATCTTTGTGCAGTAAAAAGTTATGATCAAGTTCCTTCTCAATATATGCCTTAACGCATGCCTTGATATCAGAAAAATCGCATACCATCCCCTGCTCATCCAACTGCTCCGCTTTAATTGAAATAGATGCCTTGACGCTATGACCATGTAGATTTCGGCATTTGCCGGCATGGTTCATCAGACGGTGACCATAACAAAAAAAGACTTCTTTAGTAATAATGTACATATAATTTCAATTACGCTTGAATAAATAATGTGTTGTTAAATTAATAAATGAATGAACGTTGAAAGATACTGATATAAATGTAAAAAATAAAATCATTTAGTGTGTTTATAAGTACACCTTAACCAGATCGGTTCAGAATTAATACGAAATGATTCTAATATGAATAGCATAGTTATTCAGCACGGTTAAGATATATAAAAAAAGCAAAAATGTGAAAACGGTAATATTACCACTGGCTT
>SPJJ01031244.1_pt1 | contig 23974 bp, 24 predicted proteins | sample 3741741 | NCBI WGS metagenome assembly SPJJ01 (sample SAMN10925908, study PRJNA522277) | cold seep metagenome | isolation source: Elba SIP-enriched marine methane seep metagenome, extraction at timepoint T1 | place: Italy: coast of Elba, Mediterranean Sea | collected 2014-05 | reverse complement strand
TCCATCACCAACTGCACCTTTTCCTCGTGGCTCCAGTCGCTGTCGCACAGCTGGAGGTACAGCGGGTGGCGGTGGATGTTGGCGGGAATTGGTGGTTGGTCGAGCTGCCCGGACCCTAGGCCGATTTTCTTTTCGAGGTTTCTGGCGCTGCGCTCACCAAAGCCGCGGTACTTGTTCAGCAGCTGGCTGAGGTACGAGGGGTCAAGGTTGTGTTCTCGCGCAAATTGCGCCTGCGACGACGCTTGGCTGATTAAGCCATGCAGGTTTTTGCGCCGTAGTTCCTGAACATCCATACGGCCGCATATTGGCTCATGTCTAGCAAATGATAAATTGACAGTTGCTAAATCATGTAGCATTCGCTAAATTCCGCTACATGGACTTCAAACCTTACTGGCGGGCCCTCGAGGCGGAACAGCGACGCGACTTCGCAAAGCGCTGTGAAACCAGCGTCGGCTATCTCGAATTGGTTGCCACCGGGCACCGCAAGATGAGCGGTGACCTGGCGCTTTTGGTTGAGCGCGAATCCGGTGGTGACGTGCCAGTTGAAACCACCCGCCCACAAGCGGCCTGGGAGGTTGTTCGCGGGAAGCCGCAGGCGTCTTCTTCGGTCCGTCATGGCGAGGCCGCCTGATGTTCCCGACACCTCGGCCGAATACCCGCCAACCAGCCCCCAAACCCGGCACCGGTGCAACGCCGGCTATTGCCACTGACCCCCAACCCAACCGGGTCTCCTCGCAGATGGTCTCCCTGACATCTGCCGTTTCGGCCTGCGTCCTCCTGGGCGCGGGCCTTTTTATTGCGTTGGCCGGGGCAGGGTGCGCCGGCTTTGTTTCTCTGATTCACCTCTGTACTCGGAGCTTGAAGTGTTGACAGATTCCCGCTTTTCCCGCCGGCGCGGTAGGTCCAGTGTGGGACCAAATCACCAGCGCCGCACCGATGTGTGGCGTTTTTGGCTGCAACGTGCGCTCGATGAAACCCCGTTCACGCTGGACGATTTCACCGAACGCCTGGCCGCCAGCTACTGCGACCTGGTGCCCGAGCACGCGCGGCGTGTGGCGCTTACCAAACTCAGCACGGACATGCCGCACCGCGAGTACGCATCAGAGATGGTGCGCATGCGCAAGACCGTGCAGCGCTACATGGACCCGGACGGCCTCGACCCGAAAGCCGACATTGAAGAGGCTTGGGTGCAGGCATTGCCGCAGCCGTATTCCGATGAGTGCCGCCATGCCCTGGTGCGCCGGCACAACTGCATGGGGATCGACACGCTCGTCGCAGAGTCGTCGTCCGATGAGCTGCGTGCTGTCGCTGAGGCCATGAGTCGCGGCGCCGACCTGTTCCACCGCATGAGCCAGATGATGGCCGATGGTCACCTCGGCCCGGAAGACATTGACCTGGCGCCGGAAGCCATCGAGGCCGGTCAGGATCTGGCCGCCAAAGCCATGCGCGTGGTGTTGCTGATTCGCGAGCGGGTCGTCGATGCGGCGAATGCCGAAAGCGCGCCCACCCAGCGCACGACGCCTCTTTTCAAGGCAGGTGCCTGATGGATATCGCTGACCGTGCTGCCCAGCTGCAGGACACACTTAATGCCAGCGCATTGGCCGCCCGCAAGGTGCCATCGTCGATGCGCCGCAATGTGGATTGCGCCGCGTGCCACTGCACCAACGACCGCCCTGAGTACGCCATCTGCAGCGAATGCCTGATGGAAGGGCGCCGTGCCGCCGCGAAGCCCTCACAGGCCGTTACCTGCCAAAGCTGCCGCTACGTGCAGCCCGTACCAGACACACCCGACGCCCATTGCCGCTGCGAGCTGGGCATCGTGAAGGTGCGCACTGCCCGTGGCGTCACCATGCCGCTGGTTCCGCACATCGACCACCACTGCCATTCCTGGGAGCAATCCCCGGCCCCCTTGGTGGGTGAAAAGCGCGCCGTTGCGCCTTCGGTTTAAGGGGCCGTCATGGTGCAGCGGCGAGGCGAGAAATTTCCGAGTGCGTGGGTCCTCCTGAGCCACCACCATGCGGGTGCAGTGACGCCCGGAATTTGGCTAGGTAGTCAGTGGCCCACAGTGGCAACCGGAGGCTGGGCTTGAGCGCTTGGGTGAACTATGACGATGCGCTGAGCCAGCTGCGTGACTTCGGCCTGGACGTTGACACGCTGAAGATCGACACGGCTCGGAATATTCGCTGCCGCGAGATTGGTGGCGACCGGGAAAAGCGGGGCTGGTATCGCTTATCCACGATCCAGCTGGCCGATCGTGAAGGTGGACTGGGTGACTACATCGTTGGTGCGTTCGGGATCTTCCGAGGTGCCGAGAACGATCGCAGCAAGATTGACCTGCGAATCTCGAAACGCCGCATCAGCCTGACCGCTGAGCAGAAGGCAGCGATGAAGGCCCGGCTGGCCGAAGACCAAAAGCGCGCGAAGGCCATGCGGAATGCGGAAATCAAGCGGGCCCAGCAGGAAGCCATGAAATGGTGGCCGCGGTTCTCCGAAGAGGGAACGTCCGACTACCTTGCGCGTAAGCAGGTTGGTGCGCATGGAGCGCGGTTCACGCCGAAGAATGACCTGGTCATCCCCATGCGGGATACGAAGTCCACCGTGTTTGGCCTGCAGATCATTCGCGAAAAGCCCGGCCGTAAACTGCCCAAGCAGTACTGGCCCATTGGCCTCGACAAGGTCGGCCACTTCCACATGATCGGCAGCCCGCTGGCCAGCGATGTGATTCTGGTCGCGGAAGGCTTTGCCACGGCGGCGACTATCCATGAAGCGACGGGCCTGCCGGTCGCCGTCGCGTTCGACGCCGGCAACCTGGTCCACGTTGCCCTGGCGCTGCATGCGGAATACCCCCGGGCGCGGTTTCTCATCTGCGCCGATGATGACTACCTGCAGAAATGCCGCCATTGCAAAACGCCGACACCGGTGGCCGAAGCGGCTTGCCAGCACTGCGGCGAACCGCACGGAAAAAACAACCCCGGCGTCGAAGCGGCCAAGGCCGCTGCCCATGCCGTCAACGGGTCATCGGTTGCGCCGCTCTGGCCGTTTGACCGCAACGGCGAAAAACTGACCGACTTCAACGACCTCGCCACGCACGAAAACGGCGGTGTTCAGCACGTCACCAACCGGATACAAGAAGCACTGCGTGATGCGGGTTGGCGCAACGAAAGCCAGCGGCACAACACAGCGGAGCCTGCGGCACAGGGGGGCGGGGGTGGCCGGCGTGCGGCGGTTTCCATTCTGTCACTGGACGATGCCATCAGTCGCTTCCTTCCCATTGACGACGGCACGGGCGAAGTGCTGTTCGACAGCTGGACGCAAAAGCTGGTCAAGCGCAAACAGATGGAAAGCCTGCTCCCAGCGGGTATCCGTTGGGATGATGTGAAGCGGCACCCGTTGTGGATCAGCCGCGGTTCGTATTACCTCGACCAGGTCGGGTTCGACCCGGCCGGCTCAGACCCCAACGTCCTGCTCAATACGTGGACAGGGTGGCCCACCACGCCGGCGGCCGGTGATTGCAGCAAGGCCATTGATCTGCTGCGATACCTCTGCTCGGCCGAAGACAACGCCGACGAGCTGTTCAACTGGGTGGTGAAATGGATCGCTTACCCCATCCAGAACCCCGGCGAAAAAATGCACACCGCCCTGGTGTGTCACGGCGGGCAGGGCACCGGTAAGTCGATTCTCTTCGAGGCGATCGCGAACATCTACGGCGAGTACGGCATCTTGCTGAACCAGGGCGCGATCGAAGACAAGTTCAACAGCGACTGGTCCAGCCGCAAGCTCTTCGTGCTGGCCGACGAAATCGTGGCGCGGCAGGAAATGCACCACATCAAAAACCAGCTCAAAGGCTTCATTACCGGCGACTGGGTCCGCGTCAACCCCAAAAACCTGCCCGCGTACCGCGAGCGGAACCACATGAACATGGTGTTCCTCTCGAACGAACGCCAGCCGGTCGTGCTGGAAGGGGATGACCGGCGGTACTGCGTGATCTGGACCCCGCCGGCCTTGCCGGAAGACCGGTACCACGCCGTAGCGGCGGAGCTGGAGAACGGGGGCCTCGAAGCCCTGCACCAGTTCTTTCTGGATGTCGACCTGACCGGGTTCCAGCGCTGGACCAAGCCGCCCATGACCGGCTCCAAGCGTGACCTGCAGGATCTCGGGCGTGGCAGCGTGGAGCAGTTCATTGCCGAGTGGATGGCCGTCGAGCTCGAGCACCCCGGCACCGGGAACCTCATCCCGTTCTGCCCTTGCCTCGGTACCGACCTGTTCAACGTGTACGAAAAATGGTGTGAGCGATCCGGCGAGCACAAACGCAGCCTCAAGCAGCTCATTGGTCACGTGAAAAAGCTCAACGGCTGGCGTGCCGGCAGCCCGCAGCCCACCTGGCGGAACTACAAAGACCGCTCCACGCTGAGCCGGAAGCTCGTCGTGCCGTCTGATGCCGACATGGTCGCGTCGATCGAAAACGACAGCGACGGCACCCAGGAGCAGCTGCAGCCCGATCGCTTCGAAACCAAAAAGGACTGGCTCACCAAATGTTTTCTCGAATTCCGGGCGGCGGCTGGTATCGAGTCATGAAGTTACGCGAAGTACCCCTCAGCGTACGCATGAAGTTACCCCACCAAGCCTTATACAAACAGGAAAGTTACGCGAGTTACCCCTGCTCGCGCGCACGTCACGCGAGGAAAAAACGAACAACCATCACGCGCGAATATCTCGCGCGCGTAGGTGTTTCTACGCGTACTTCCGTAACTTTAAGTATTTATAAGGGCTGGAGGGGTAACTCGAAGCGTAATCCTCAAAATTTTGGGGTAACTTCCGCATGAGCACCCCGCAAACCATCGTCAGCAAAGCCCGCTATGCCGGTATCAAGGGCGTTGCCCGGTCCACCGTCACCCGCTGGATACAAAACGGGCGCATCAGCCAGACCAAAGGCGGGCTGATCGACGTGGCAGCGGCTGACGCACAGCTGGAAGCCACGCAAAGCACCGAGCCCCACCATCAGGCCCGCAGCGAGCAGGTCGCCGCTGAGAAGGCCGCACAGGCCGCGCAACAAGGCCAGCAACACCCCGCAACGCCCGGCATGCACGATGCCGGCCTGCGGCTCAAAGAGGCCCGCATCCGCTACGAAGAGAACCGGGCCGACATGCAAGCCCTCCAGCGTGACGAACTAGCTGGCCAGCTGATCCGCAAGGCCGATGCGGAATTCGTGCTGGACGATGTTCTCAGCCGCATGGCCAACCTGCTCGAACGCATGGCTGACCAACTCACGCCCGTCATCGTCAGCCACAAGGGCGATGCGCATGCCATTCACGGCACCCTGTTCGAAGGCGGCCTGGACATGCGGCGCGAACTGGCCGGGTACCTCAGCAGCAAGGGGCTGGAGGTTTCGGGTGAATAACGCCGCCCGGCAGATCGTTGCCGACGCCCGCGGCGCCCTCTATGCCCGGGCCGCCCTGCGCGCACAACCCCGCAAGCGTCGCAGCGTCACCCAGTGGTCCGACTCCTGCCGCATCCTTTCTGGCAAGGCCAGCGCAGAGCAGGGGCAATACAAATCCAGCCGCACGCCCCACCTGCGCGCCATCATGGACGACCTCTCGGCCACCAGCCGTGTGCAGCGCGTCACCGTCAAAAAGCCCGCCCAGGGCGGCGTGACCGAAGTCGGCCTGAACTGGATCGGCTACAACATGGAAGAGCACCCCGGCCCCATGCTGGTTGTGGTGCCAACGCTTGAGCTGCGCCAGCGCTGGGTGCGCCAGCGGCTCAACCCCATGCTGCAAGACACCCCCAGCCTGGCCGCCATCTTCGATGCTCGCCGCAAACGCGACGCCGGCAACAGCGAAGAGCTGAAGGACTACCCCGGGGGCATGCTCATCCTCGGCGGCGCCAACTCCCCAGCGTCGCTATCGTCCATGCCCATCCGTGATGTGCTTTGCGATGAAGTCGATCGTTTTCCGTGGGAAGTCGGGCAGGAGGGCGACCCGCTGGGCCTGATCGACGAACGCACCAAAGCCTTCCGCCGGCGCAAGGTTTTGCTCATCAGCACACCCACGGTCAAAGGCCTGTCGCGCATCGATGCCGAATACCAGGTCAGCGACCAGCGCCAGCTGCACGTGCCGTGCCCGCATTGCGGCACCTTCATCGTCATGCGGTGGAAGCACGACGATGACAGCCTGGGTCTCGAGCAATCCGAAACCACCGGCCGGGTCTGGTACATCTGCCGAGAGTGCGGCGCCGGCATCGAAGAGCACAGCAAAACGCAGATGCTCAACGAACACCGCTGGGTGCCCCGACACCCTGAGCGCGACATGCACCACGGCTATACCTGGAACGGGCTGTACGCCCCAGAAGGCCTCGGCTTTACCTGGCGGGAGCTGCTCGAGCAGTGGCGCGAAGCCCAAAACGACACCACCAAGCTCAAGCGCTTCTGGAACACCGCCATGGGCGAAGTGTTCGAGGAAGAGGGCGACAGCATCGAAAGCGCCCTGGTGCATGCCTGCCGCGAGCAATACCCCGAACACCTGCCCATCGACCTGCGCATCGCCGGCGCCGACGTTCAGAAAGACCGCATCGAATTCACCCTGTACGGCTTCCGCGCCCACCCACCCAAAGACGGCAAACCCCAGGACGAAGAGATGTGGGCAATCGACCATGTCGTGGTGCCCGGCGACACCGCCGAAGCCGATGTATGGGCCGACCTGGATGATGAGTTGGCCGCGCGCGATGTTCAGCTCGCGGGCATCGATGCGGGCTACAACACCAAAATGGTTAACGCCTTTGTCGAAAAGCGCGCCTGGTGCGTCGCCCTCAAGGGCGTCAGCGGCATGAACCGCCCCCTGGTCGAAGACGAACGCAAGCGCAAACAGCGTCTGCGGTTCCGGCGCTCCAAAGGCATCCCCCACGAGCCCATCGGCGTCGACGGCGGCAAAGCCACCCTCTATGCCCGCCTGCGCAAGTCCATCAAGCAAGGCGTCGATCGCGGCGGCCCCGGCGTTATTCACTACCCCGACGACCCCATCTTCGACGAAGAGTTTTTCGCCCAGCTCACCGCCGAAAAGCTCGTCACCCGCGTGCGCGCCGGCCGCCCCTTTGGCGAGTGGGTCAAAGAACGCCCCCGCAACGAAGCGCTCGACTGTGGCAACTACGCCCTGGCCACCTGGCACCTGCGCACCGTACTGCGGCCACGCACCGCCAAGGCTGCGCCGCCAGCCGCCGCGCCCGCTGCAAAACCGTCCACTGCCCCGCAACCGAACCGAGGTTGGAAAAGCCGATGATCGATACCACGCTCGACGACGAAGCCCCTGCCATCCGCGCAGCCGTCACCGACTACATCCGCGAAAACTTCCGCACACTCCCCGCGCACCAGGCACTGCAGCTCAGCGATGGTGTACTCGGCGTGCTGATTGAAAAGCTCGGCGGCTGCCGGTTGTCGGTCGCCAAATCCAAGGATGGCCCCGACTACAGCGCCGCCCGCAAAGACTGGGAGCACGGCATGTCAGCCAGCGAAGTGCAGCGCAAGCACGGCATCAGCCGCCGCAGCTTTTATCGGCACGTGAGGGATGCGGCATGAACTCCGATAACGCTTCAATCATCCGGCGGCGTAATGACCGACTCGGCACCACAGCTCAGGCAGGTGAAGACCATGTCTTTCATTCCAAGGTCGCCAAAGGTCGGGTTCGGTCGGCTTCCCGTACGCTTCAGGTTTCCGCTGCCGCAGTGGTCGCAAACGTATGGGGAAGTCGTCGCGTTGTGGTGCTGCGCGTTCAGGCGAAGCTGCTCAAGTTCCGCTTTCATCGCATTGTTCTCGGCCTGAAGATCCGCACAGCGGCGTTCAAGTATTTCGTATTGGGCCTTGACGAGCCCCAGTCGCTCACGAATGACCGTCGCACTGCCGTGCTCGTTGATAAGTTTTTCAAGAATCTCAAGCATCGTATTCGTGGTTACCTCGGGGAAGGTGATGTGTAGGAATCCTCATCTTATCCCCGGGGTTGCCGCGATCTTGCGCCAACACACAACCCGCGCTAACCTTCCCCCGCCGCTGCAAAAAACAGCGGCCGGGTTTTGCAGCCCGATGCAAAAGGCGCGCAAGCGCCCCGGTACCGTGATGGCGCTTTTTTTGTGGGCGCTGCCACGCTAGCCCCACGCGCATAGCGCACCGCTTTTATGGCGGGCGGCGCGGGGGCCCTTCGGGGCGCCGGTTGCCTTTTGGCCGGTCTGCAAACCCTGTGTCCGTCCGCCGCCTGGTTTTGCAGCTGGGCTGCGGACTTCGCCAACAAAAGGAGTCTGCTATGTGCAACAGCACCACCACCGCGCCCGCTGCCGGGCCGCAAACCACCGCGCCGTTAGCGCCACCCCCGATGACCACCCGGCTGACCACCACCGCCGGTTTCATCAACATGGGCACCATCAACGGCAACCTGTTTGAAGTGCGCGCCGGTGTTCTTGGCGACCACGCGCTGGAAATGGCCTCATCCCTCCTCGCCATCGCCCGCCAGGTGGCCGACGACGCCACGATTGACACGGACCTGGACGAAGTGCCCGCACCCACCCACCGGATGTGGGCTGCCAGCTACCTCATGGCCATGAGCGAAGCCATTGTCGAAGCCGTGCTGAACGGCGAAGAGGTGCCGCTATGAGCACCGCCCTGCAAACCGTCAACTTTCACGGCACCGACCACGCCCTGCTCGACATCAACGGCACCGCCTTCGTGGCCATGCGCCCGGTGGTAGATGCCATTGGCCTGAATTGGGCCAGCCAGTTCAAACGCATCAAATCTGACGAGGTTTTGAGCACCTGCGTTGTCATGACGACAACGCAGCTCCCCGGCGACAGCCAAAGCCGCGAGCTTTTTTGCCTGCCGCTGGACATGCTCAACGGCTGGCTGTTCGGGATTGACGTCAAACGCGTGCGCGAAGAGCTTCGTGAAACCCTCATCGCCTACAAGCGCGAGTGCTACGCCGTGCTGCACCGCTACTGGCAAAGCGCCCACGAAGCCGAAGCCGACAAATCACCCGGCTGGGCCCGGCGGGGTGAAGCCGACAACGTGGTCGACGCCGGCCGCTGCTTCAACGCCTACCTGCGGGTGGGTAAGGCGATGGGGATGCCCACGGTGCAGGCCGCCATCAAGGCCAATGCCAGTGCTGCAACGCGCACCGGTATCGACCTCATGGCCGACATGGGCATTCAGCCCGCCGCCATGCAGGCCATCGCCGGGGAATTGTCCAGCCATGATTCCGCACAGGATTTCATCGCCGCCTGGGAGCAAGGCACCGTGTACGGCCAAACTGGCGAGCCGGTGCCGTTCTGCCCCTGCGCAAGCGTCGACCTCGCGTTGATCTACCAGCAATGGTGCGATGAAAATGATCGGCACTGCCTCGGTAGCCGGGGGCTTGGCAAGGCCGCCCGCGCCCGTCGCTGGCTTTACAGTACCGCCCGCTTGATCGACCTGGGCGACGGACCCCGGCAAACCCGCGTGGTGATCCCCGCAGCGGATGCGGTGAAAGCCGCCGCCCAGCAACGCGTGGACACCGAGCCGGAAATGGCCAACCTGTGCCGGGCGCCCTATGCCCGGCAAATTGACTGGGTGCAGGCCGGGGCAAGGGCCGTGCGCGATGCGGTTTCGGCGGTGGCGGCTCGCGATTAGGCCAAATCATCCAGCTCCACGGTGAGCGCGCTGGCTATCTTTTTCAGCGTGCTCACCGAGTTTCCAAAGTTTAATCGGGGGCGAGGAAACTGTGCCAGCCGTTCCGTGACTTGGCACACATCGGCTGGTTTTATGCTCACTAATGAGCACAACTGCCGAACGCCTTGCCGCCTACGAAGCCACTGAGCTGAAGATCCTCAGCGGCCAGTCGGTGCGCCACAACGGGCGCTCCATTGAGCGGGCGAACCTGGAAGCGGTGCAAAAGCAAATCAGCAGCCTGCGTCGCCAACTGGCCCGTGAGCAACGCGCCGCTGCCGGTGGTGGTGCGGCGGGTTCGCTGGATTATTCCCGTGTTCGCTTGGCGGGCCGACCGAATGGCTGAGCAAACGGGCATTTTCGCCCGCGCCGAAAAGGCGCTGGCCACGGCCCGCAAGGCGAGCTTGCTGGTGGGTGAGTTTGTCGATACCGGCGTCAGCATTGTGGACCCGCAGCGAGCGCAGAACCGCATCAACCGCCGCCGCGCCCTCGCACGGTATGACGCGGCCCGCCCCAGCCCCACCCGCAAGGTCAGCCGCAACCACGGCAATGGCGAGCGCGAGGCCATCCGCGATGCCGCGACGCTGCGCGCCCAGGCGCGTGACATGGAGCGCAACTACGACCTGGTCTCGGGTGCGCTGGATTCCCTGGTGCGCAATGTGGTCGGGCCCAATGGCGTGGGCATATCGCCGGCGCCCCGCAACCGCGACGGCGAAATCAACCAGCAACTCGCCCGGGATCTGCTGAACCTGTGGAAAGACTGGACCAAGGCCCCGGAAGTCACCAAGACCATGAACTGGGGCAAGTGTCAGCAACTGGCTTGCCGCAGTTGGCTGCGCGATGGCGAAGTGCTGGCGCAAAAGGTCATGGGGGCCGCCGCCAACCTGAACCACGGCACCGAGGTGGCGCTGTCGGTTGAGCTGCTGGAAGCCGACCACCTGCCGCTGCACTACCACCGCGATAACCCCAACATCGTTGCCGGCATCGAGCGCAATGGCTGGGGTCAGCCGGTCGCTTACTGGCTATACCGCGACCACCCCGGCGACGTGCGCGCCACGCTCGACATCGAGCCCCGGCGAAAACCTGCCAGCGTGATGCTGCACCTGGCCATGCGTACCCGCATCAGCCAGCTGCGCGGCGTGTGCCTGTTTGCCCCGGCGATGATTCGCATTGACGACATCAAAGATTACGAAGACAGCGAGCGCATCGCCGCCCGCATGGCGTCCCGCATCGCCGCGCAGGTGATCCGCGACAAAGACATGGACTGGACGCCGCCCGAAGTGGCGCGCCAGCGGGAAGAGGGCACGGGTCGGCTCATCCCGCGTGACTTCGGCATGCTGGAAGAGGGCGTCATCTTCGACTCACTCGAGCCGGGTGAACGCTTTGAGCTGCTGAACCCCGACCGGCCCAACCCCAACCTGGCCACTTTCCGCGACGGCCAGCACCGATCCGCGGCCAAGGGCTTTGGCGGCATCAGCTACAGCACCCTCACCGGCAACTACAACGGCACTTATTCGGCTCAGCGGCAAGAGCTGGTCGAAAGCTGGCCGGCCTACAAGGTGCTCACCAACGAATTCGTTGCCGGTTTCGTGCAGCCCGTTTGGGAAGAGTTCGTGAACCTCGCAGTGGCTCAGCGGCTTGTCGTCGTCCCGTCGGATATCGATCGCCGCACGCTGGCCGAAGCCGTGTTCCGCGGCCCGGTCATGCCCTGGATCGACCCGCAGAAAGAAGCCAACGCCCTGCGTATTCAGCTGCGCGCCGGCATCACCAGCCTGACCCGCGTCATCAGCGATCGCGATGGGCAGATGACCGACGTGCTCGAAGAAATCGTGCGCGAGCGCCGTCTTGCAGAAGAGAAGGGCGTGCAGTTCGACAGCAACGTCGCTGCCGAAAAAGCACCTGTGGGCGACCCGCAAATCATCGAAAACCCTGAAGACCTCAAGGAGGGCGCACGCGATGCAGCCTGACAAAACCAAAATCAAAAGCTGGCAGGGCGCCTGGGCCCGCATTCGCGCGGCATCGCATGAAGACGATGTGGCCGAGCTGCTCATCTACGGCGACATTGGCGAAAGCTGGTGGGGCGAATCGGTTACCGCAAAAGACGTGGTCACCCAGCTGCAGGGCATCACGGCCAGCAAGATCCGCGTGTGTGTGAACAGCTACGGCGGCAGCGTCGCCGATGGCCTGGCCATTTACAACGCCCTGCGCCGCCACAGTGCCGAAATTGAGGTGGTCATCGATGGCGTAGCCGTCAGCATCGCCAGCCTCATCGCCATGGCCGGTGACACGGTGATGATGCCGGCCAATGCCCTGTACATGGTGCACGCCCCTTGGGGCATGTCGGTTGGCAACTCGCAGGACATGCGCGACTACGCCGACACCCTCGACACCATGGCCGACGCCATGGTCAGCGCCTACACCCGAAAAGTGGGCGATGCCAAGGCTGACGACATTCGCAGCCTGCTTAAAGACGGCAAAGACCACTGGTACACCGCAGCCGAGGCCGAGGCATTTGGCTTCATCGACATGGTGACCGAGGCCGTTTCTGCGGCGGCATCCGCGTCGCTTCCCCGTAATCGTTTTCCCACTGCACCCGCAGCCGCGTTGGCTGCGCCCGCAATTGTTCCACCGGAGTTTCCTGTTATGGACCCCAAAGCCAAAGAGAAGCAATCCGCTTCAGCTCCCGCCGCCCCGGCAACGCCGGTGGCAACCCCGCAGCCCGCTGCATCCACCCCGCCTGCGCAAGATGAGGCCGCCATCAAGGCCCAATTCCGCAAGGAAGAAAACGACCGCAAGGCCGGCATTCGCGATGTATTCGCCATGTTCCGCAGCCAGAGCGGTGTTTCAGCGATCGAAGACCGCTGCATCGACGACAGCGAAGTGACGGTTGAAAAAGCCCGCGCCGAGTTGCTGGCCCACCTCGGCACGCAGGCCACCCCGGCAGCAGGCCGCGTCGAAACCGGCACCGGGCTGGACGAAACCGCCACCCGCCGGCAGGGCGCCGCGCTGGCCATCATGCACCGGGCGAACCCCGGCGCGCAGTTGGACGAGCGGGCCCAGGCCTTCCGGGGCATGAACCTGCTCGACCTGGCTCGCGAGTGTGTCGCCGCTTCCGGCCGCAACACCCGTGGCATGGTTGCCGGCGAAATCGCCCGAGCCGCATTGATCGGCACCAGCGACCTGCCGAGCATCCTCGAAAACGTGGTGACGAAGACGCTGCGCGATGCCTACGCCGGCACCGCCCGCACCTTCACCGCGTTCAGTCGCCAGGCCACGCTGCCCAACTTCAAGGAAGTGAGCCGCACGCAGCTCAGCGGTGCACCCAGCCTCAAGCGCATCCACGAAGGTGGTGAGTACGAATACGGCACCATCAGCGACGGCGCCGAAAAGTACGCGGTGCTCAAGTACGGCATTCAACTGGCGCTGACCTGGGAAACCATCGTCAATGATGACCTGGACGCCCTGATTCGCATCCCCACGGCATTTGGCCGCAGCGGGGCGGACAACGAGTCCGACATCGTTTACGCCATCCTCACCGGCAACCCGCTGATGGCAGACGGCGTCGCATTGTTTGACGCGACCCACGGCAACCTGGGCACGGCGACCGTGCTGAGCGACGAACTGGGTAATACCACCAGCCCGCTGTCCGAAGCCCGCAAGGCGATGCTGCTGCAAAAGGGTCTGGAAGGCCGTCACATCACGGTTCGTCCGGAGTACCTGATCGTGCCGCCCAGCCTCGAGCAAACGGCCGTCAAGATCACCAGCCGCGACTTCATGGCCAGCACGGCCGTGGACACCAACCCGCTTAACCGCAACCTCATGGCCATCGTCGAGCCCCGTCTCGAAGACGCCAGCGCCACGGCCTATTTCCTGGCCGCCAACCCGGCAGCGATCGACACCATCGAATACGCCTATCTGGAAGGCCACGAAGGTGTGTTCACCGAAACCAAGGACGGCTGGGATGTGGACGGAATGATGATCAAGTGCCGCCAGGTATTCGGCGCCAAGGCCATCGACCACCGCGGCCTGTTCAAGAACGCCGGCGCCTAAGCGCCGGCCTCCTGACCCCCACTTTCACGGAGTTCTGACATGAACCTGAACGGAAAACCCGGGCGCACCATGCTCGTTACCGCCTCCGGCGCGGTTGCCTCCAGCGATGCGCTGGTCGTTGGCAACACGCTGGCCATAGCCGTCACCGATATCGCCGACACCGAGCAGGGTGAAGCGGCCATCGAGGGCGCTTTTTACCTGCCCAAGAAAACCGGCGCCGGCGAGGCGATCGACCAGGGGAGCAATCCCGTGTGGGATGCGAGTCCCGGTCAAGTCGCCAAAGAGGGCACAGCTCTGGCGACCGGCGATGTCTCCGGCGCCCTCACGGCGCTGGCTGCGGCGGGCGACAACGACACCACGGTGCTGGTGAAGATCAACACCGGGCACGGCACGGTCGGCGTTTAAGGGCAGCGCTGTGGTCACGTTGGAGTTGCAGGGCCTGGATGCCCTCATTGAGCAGACCGACCCCAAAATTGTGGGTCGGTCTCTCAAGCGCGCCTTCCAGCGTGGTTTGGCGCGGGGTAAAACCGCGCTCATTCGCCAAGTGAGGTCGGAGTATGCGCTCAGAAACTCCGATATCAAGGGGCGAGTGCACTTCAGCAATGTTGTTTTAAATAGCGGCCAGGGCGCGATGTTTCGTATTGCGTCCTACCAGGTGCCAACCGGAAGGTTTTCCCCCCTCAAGGCAAAGAGTGGTTTTTCCGTACGGTTTGTTCCAGGACGCCCGCGCGTGCGTCTGAGGCATGCATTTCAGTTCCCTCAGGCCGGCGAGCACCGGCTATTCGCACGGGAATACAACAAGCCAAAAACTCTTCCCACCCGTGGCCGGTATAAGGGAAAGGGCGTGCTTCGGCAGCCAGTTCGGCAGTTGTTTCATCGCTCCTTCGTTCAGGTGGCGGATGACGAACACGTACTTGAGCCTGTGCAGCAGGTGATTGGCGACGCCAGCCGCAAAGAGTTCCTGCGCCAGATCGGCTTGTTCGGTGGTGGCCAATGACGGATTTTGAAGAAGCCTTCAGCCGCGAAGATGCCCGCGATGGCATCCACGCCACCGGTGAGTCCATCCAGATCATCGACACCAACGACACCCACGACAAGGTGGCCGTGGTGGAAGACGGCATGGAATCCAGCGGCAGCGAGCACGACTTTCATTCCGAGGGTTGGCTGGTCGACATCCACCAGGATGACCTGCCGGCGCACGCCGACCTCGACGAATACCTGGCCACGATCACCATCGTGCTGACCAGCCGTGATGGTCGCGAGGTGCACCCGCAGAACTGGCGGCATACCGGGCAGGGCGTCCTGCAACTGAGCTGCCCGCCATGAAGAACAGCGAGATCGTCAGCCACATCGAGGCGCCCCTGCTCACCGCCGGGTTTGTGCATGTGGGTTCGGCCCTGAGCCAGAACGCCATGCCCCGCTGGGACAAGGTGCCAGCAGCCTTCGTGCACCCGCTCAAGGACGATGCCCTGGGCGAAAACCGCGTGAGCAGCTGCGCCCACTCGCAGGTGCGCATGGAACGGTTCGGTGTGGTGATCGTATGCGCGATCGACGACCTGGAGGACTGGCGCGTTGAGGTGGACAAAGCCCTGCTCACGCCCAACCCCGCCACCGGCGAATGGCTGCCCGGGCGGAAGCACGCCACCAATTGGGTGGAAGGCGAAATCGTGGACCTGACCGCCACGCAGATCTGGTGGCGTGACACCTACAGCACCAAAACCGAACGGAGATTCCCGTGAAAAACCTCCCGCAAGTCCCCCACGGCCGTTTCTACAAACAGCCCGACGGCAGCGTGATCAGCGAAGCCGAGCACCTGGCTCGCCAGGCCATGGCTGCAGCGCGCCCGGAAAAGCCCGCCAAGGGCGGCAAAGCCAAAGCCGCTGCGGAACCCGCTGCCGACGAAAGCACCACCCCTCAAACCACCCCCGAAACCACGCCGGAAGACGGCGAGTAACCCCCACCGGAGTGCGTCATGTCATTTGATACCACCATCCTTGAAGAATCCCGTCTGCTGCTGTTCGCACTGGCCAGCGGTTCGTACCCGGCCGCTGCGCCGGCATTCGACCCGGCCAACGACACGGTGGAAACCTTCGACCTGAAGTTCAAAGACTTCGAAGGCCCCACGGAAGTGCTGAACCCCGACCGCGCTTACCTGGGCGCCGGCAAGGAAATTTACGTTGCCCCGCACGGCAAGCTCACCTTCAAAACCCGCCTCGCCGGGTCGGGTGTGCTGGGTGAAGCACCGCCGATTGGCAAGCTGCTGCGGGCCGCCGGCTGGAGCGAAACCATCGACGCCACCCCGGGCAGTGAGTCGGTCACCTACGCGCTGCTGCACAACCCGCTGGCCGGTAGTGCCTGGGGCTCGGCCCGTTTTGCCCGCGACATGCCCGACGGCACCAACAGCCAGAAGCACGACATGCACGGTGTGCGGGGTGGTTTCAGCCTGAACATGCAATCGGGCAACACCCCGATGCTCGACTGGACCCTGCTCGGTATTTCCGACCAGACGCCGGTTGTCAGCGTGCTGGATGCCGCCGCCGATTACAGCGCCTGGGAAGAGGGCTACCCGGCCAATGCCGCCAACACCACCGCGTTTTCGATCGACAGCTTCGCCGCCTGCTTCGAGTCGCTGACCATCAACCCCGGCATGAGCCCCGAGTACCGCGACGTGCTCGGCGGCACCGAAGGCACCGACTGCGCCGGCGTGATCATCAGCAACCGCGAAGGCTCGGGCAGCGTGGTCATCGAAGACAAGGGCAACGCCGTCAAGGACTTCTACGCCCTGGCGCGTACCCACGCCATCGTCGATGTGCAGGCCGTGCACCGGGTCAGCGCTGTGGAGCGCTGCACGATCAACCTCAAAGCCCAGCTCAAGCTGAACGAAAACACCGGCTCGCAAAGCCTGTCGATGCTGCCGTTCGACCTGCGCCTGGTGCCCACCAGCCCCGACAACGAAATGTCGATGGTGTTCTCCGCCTGGTCCCCATAACCCTCCCGCGGCCACCCACCGCACTGCCCTGGCTGCTCACTCCCGACAGCCAGGGCCCTTTTGAACTGAACAAGGAGCAATCACCCCCATGGCCCTCCAACTGAAGAAAGGCCCCAAGAACCAGATCTGGGACGAATGTGTCGCGGTACACCGTGGTGACGGTGGCAAGCGCGAGGAAGACAAGTTCGAGTTGCTCGTCCGCATTCCCACCGATGATGACGAGGCCCACACGGACAGCCTCGACATGCTGCGTGCGCTGGGCATGGACCCGGTGCTGGTGGATGACCCGGATGAGCGCATCGATGGGGGTGCTGCAGCCGACGACGAAGATGCTGAGGCCCCGCGCCGCGCAGTGCGTGTGCTGTCGATGCCTGCCAAACGCAAGCGCATCGAAGAAGTGAAGGACTACCTGCGCCGCAACGTGCTGGGTATGCGCAAGCTGATCGATGCCGACAACAACGAGGTGGAGTTCACCGAAGAAAACTTCGAGCAGCTGATGAACCTCCCTGCCTACCGCACCGCGATGGTGAACACGGTCATGCTGGCGCGTCAGGCGCCGGAGGCAGCCGGAAAAAAATCCTCGAAGCGATAGGCCGGGTCTTCGCCGGTGGCCCTCTTCATCGTGACGCCAAACTCAACAGCGACGCCGCCACGCTCGGGTTGGCGCCTGCGCGCCCGCAGCGCAGCGAAGAAGACGACAACGTCCTCGAAATCCCGGCAATCCACTGGCCGGTATTTCAAGTTTTTCAAGCCTGCGACACGCAATGGCACACCGGCTTTGAAGGGCGCACCGGCATGATCTATAGCGAAGTGCGCACTACCGCCCGCGAGGACTTTGGCATTGCCGATACCGGCAGCCTGATGCGCCGTATCCGGGTGGTCGAGGCCGCTTACCTGACCGAGGTAAACCGCCAACGTGCCATCGCGAGGGCCAGCAACTGATGGCCGCCGGCAAGGTCGCGCGCCTCACACTGGTCATTGATGGCAACCCCGCCAGCGGGGTCAAGGCCGTTGAGCAGATGCAGAAGCAACTGCAGAAGCTCGACACCCAGACCGAGCGCAACACCCGCCGCGCCAAGTCCATGCGCGCCGAGTTCGGAGGGTTGAATCGTGACCTGGTGGGACTGGCCAAAAACCTTGCCGGTGGTGCCATTGGTATTGGCGGCATGGCGATCGCCATGCGCGCCAGCATTCGCAACACCATCGCGCAGGAAAAGGCCATCACCCAAATGGAGGCCGCGTTGGCATCCACCAACGGCGTGGCCGGTCTCACCAGCAAGCAGCTTCAGGACCTGGCGGCATCGCTGCAAAACACCAGCACCTTTGGTGACGAGGCCGTTATCGCCATGCAATCGGTGCTGCTCACCTTTACCAACCTGCGCGGCAACGTCCTCAAGGATGCCACCAAGGCGGTGGTGGATATCTCCACCCGCATGGGCACCGACCTCACCAGCGCCGCATTGCAGGTGGGCAAGGCCCTGAATGACCCCATTGCTGGCCTGGGCGGCCTGAGCCGCGCGGGGATCCAGTTCAGCAAATCGCAGAAAGCGCTCATCAAAGACCTGACAGAAACCGGCCGTGTCGCCGAAGCCCAGCGGATGATTCTCAGCGAGCTCGAAACGCAGTTCGGTGGTGCGGCAGCGGCAGCAGCCGATACATTTGGTGGCGCGATAGCGCAGGCGCAGAACGCGCTGGGCGACCTCCTTGAGGCAGACGGTGGAAGCCTGGTCGAAGCCAAAGAGGCGATTCAGGAATTGACTGGCGTTCTCCAGTCCAAAGAGACAAAAGAGGCTTTCGCAATCCTGACCGAAGGATTTGTCGACCTGGCGACCAGCACGTCGAAGGGCTTGGTCGTTCTTGCTGAAGGCATCGACACCTACCGAACGCTGATGGCGAATATCAGCGAGCAAAAAGATGAAATGAACGGCCTGCAGCGCGTTCTCTTCGAGCTCGTGCCGCAGTACAAAGCGTACAAGCTCGTGCAGGCGGCACTGGCGACCGGTACCGAGCGTGAGGTTGAACAGCTCGCCGCGCTGAACGGCGAAGCAAGTCTGTGGTTCGATACCGTAATCAACGGCACAGGGGCGGTTCAGCTGTTTGGCGACTCCCTCGAGCAGACCGGAGAGCAGGCCGCCATTACCGGCGTTGAGCTGCTGACGTTTGGGCAAGGCACGGCGTCTGTGGCCACCGCCACCCGCGAGCTCACCCAGGCGGAAAAAGACGCGGCTGAAGCCGCTGCAAAGCGGGCCACAGCCATTGCCCAGGCAAAGGCCGGTATTGATGCCCAGCTCACGCAGCTGAACACCCAAATCAACCTGATCGAATCCGGCATTCCCATTCAGGAGGCCGCTACCCGGGCCAGCCTCATGGCCCGGGGCGTCGACCAGGACCGCATCGAGGAGTTGCTGCGACTGACGGGTGTCATCGACAAGCACCAACAGGCACAGGAAAACGCCAAGGCGAGCGCCGAAGGCCTCGGTGATGTGACGGCGGGCCAGGCCACGGCGTTTGACTCCTTGCGGCAGTCGCTGATTGATACCAGCACCGAGTGGGGTGCCATCAGCGCCACGATGGTGAGCGGAATCGACAACATTGCCGCGGCCTTTCAAGCTGCCGGCGAAACCGGGTCGACGGCTTTCGCTGCGACATTCAAGGACGCGGCCAAAGGGTGGGCGCAGGTCACCGGTGGCGCCGCTCAATTTTTCAACGAATCCAGTGATGGTTACAAGGTGCTGCAAGCGGCGTCGGAGGCCTTCTACGCCTTCGAAATCGCCCAGCAGATTGCCAGCGCGGTGGCCTCGGTTTCTGCAAGCCAGACCAAAGCCGCGGGGCACTCGCAGGCGGCCGTGGCTGCTGGCACCGAGGCGGTTGCGACGCAAGCGTCGGCAGGGCCATACGTCGGCTTTGCATTGGCTGCGGCGATGGCGGCATTCCTTGGCTCCATCGGTATTCGGCTCGGCGGTGGTGGCGGATCTGCCGGCGGCGCACTGGATGTGGGCGGCAAGCGACGTGGCAACTTCGAAGGAACTGTGCTCGGCGACCCTGAAGCGGCCAGTGAATCCATCGTGAATGCCATCGGTCAGCTGGAAGACATCACCACCGTGGGTCTCAAGTACAGCGAACAAATGGCCGCGAGCCTGCTGAGCATTGAGCAGGCCCTGACCGGCGTTTCGAGCGAGTTTGCACGGGTTTCGCAGGCGTTGGGCGTTCAGCAGCTCACCATTTCCGGGGTGCCGGGCGGTGGCCTACAGGCGACGACGGGCATTCGAGGCGGCGATTTGTTCGATGCGTCAATGCTGGCCTCACGCGGGATCGAAACAAACTTTGGGCTTGAGGTTGTGAACGAGCGAATCACCGGCCTGGTGCAGCTCACTTTTGACGACATCGGCGCGACTCTGGAGTCCGCGATTGGTTTGCTTGGCGGCAATGTGAAAGCTGTGAGCTTCCAGTTCCGGCAGCTTGTCGAGGCCGTAAGCCTCAGCGTTGTGGAAGGCGCTGACATTGATGAGGCCATCACCGCCCTGTTCAGCGGCATTGCCGACAGTGCGGCTGGCATCGCCGACAACGTGCTGGCAGACATCGACCTCACGCAATACCAGCTGGTCGGCGAAGGCTTGTTTGAGACCCTGGTGCGGGTCGCGTCGGGCTTTGAAGTTGTCAGCACCGAGCTGGGTCGCATTGGGCTGTCGCTGGACGGTATCGACGTGGAGGCCAGCGAAAACCTCATCGCTCTGTTTGGCGGAATCGATGAATTCGTCAGTGCGCAGCAAGACTACATCGAGGCGATGTACTCGGATGCGGAAAAGCTGGCTATTCAGCAGGCTGATTTGTCGCGCGTGTTCGATAGTCTCGGCACGGCCATCCCTGAGAACGTCGAGGCATACAGAGCGCTCGTGGAGGCGCAGAACCGGAATACTGAGTCTGGCCGGGCCATGTACGCGGCTCTCGTTCAGGCCGGGCCATTGTTTGCTGATGTGCAGGATGCCCTGAACGATGCCGCCGAGGCCGCTGCGGACTTCGCTGCCGATATGGCCGACATGGCCAGCTCCTTGCGCCGTGCCCAAACCGGCCTTGCCGGTGGCTCCGTCGCTGCCTTCGACCTGGGTCGCCTGGCCAACCAGATCAACGCGGCTACCAGCATCGAAGAACTGGTCGGACTGATCCCGGCACTGCAGACGGCGCTGAACGCGCAGTATCAGGAAGGCATCGACGGCATCAACGCGCAGACCCGGGCGCAGCAGGAAGCGAACCGGGCATGGCTGGACGGTGTGACGGAAACGGCCAACGCTGCGATGGACGCCCAGCTGGATGCCATCAACGCCACGAAAGATGCCCAGCTCGCAGCGATCGACACCCAGCTTGACGGTCTGCGCGAGCAGATCCAGCTGGGTGAAGCAATGCGCGACCAGGCGCAGAGCCTGCGTGAGTTCGTGGAAGGCATTGTGCGCGGCCAAAGCCAGGCGCAGGCCCAGCAGGGTTTGACGGCGCTGATCACGGCCGCACGCGGCGGCGACCTGGAAGCCGCCGGGCAAATCACCGGCGCCGCCACCACCGCCATTGACTTCGCTCGCGCCACTGCCACCAGCCGTGTGGAGTTTGACCGCGAGCAAAACCGCATTCTGCAGCAGCTCACCGGTGCTGCTGATGTGCTGGGTGCAGCCGACGTGCCCACCCAGCAGCTGCAAGCGCTGGAAGACTCCCGCGAGATTCTCGAAGCCGGTTTTGATGCCCAGCTCGAAGCCGCCCGCGAGCAAACCGACGCGCTGTTGGCCGGTTACCAGGCGACCGCCGAAGCCATGAACGCACAGGCCGAAGCCTACGGCCAGCAGCAGGCCGAGTGGCTGGCGCAGCAGCTTTCCGGCAGTTTCGATTTCCTGCTGTCGGCACTGGATGAAGCGCAGGCCGGGGGTGACCTCGACACGATCAAAGCCGACCTGATTGCCGCAATCGGCGGAACCACCCAGGCGGTACTGCAGTTGCAGGCCCTGCAGCAGCTCTCCGACAGCAACGTCACCGGCGTGCTGGACTTCATGACCCGCGCCGTGCAGGACATCGCCGCCGACGGCCAGCTGAACGCCACGCAGGGCTTCGACCAGGTGGTGTCGGCGCTGTACGGGCTGGAGCAAACCACGCTGCTTTCCGCGGACACCGGCGTGCAGGCCGTTGACTACCTGAACAACGCGCTGACCGACGTGCTGGATGATGGCTTCCTCAACCAGACGCAGGGCTTTGCCGATGTGGCAGCGTTGCTGCACCTGGTCAACAGCACCACGGCGCTGGAGGCGAGCCAGGGCCGCGCTGCAATCGGCGTGCTGGAAGCGGCGCTGACCGACGTCATTGCCGACGGCACGCTCGATACCTTCAGCGGCTTACGGGGTGTCATCAACGCCCTGGCCGCCAACGGTGTCGACATCAACGCCCTGCAGTCGGCTACGCAATCCGGCCTGGGCAATGTCGCGAACACCACCGCCAGCTGGTTGTCGCTGGTGAACAGCACCACCGGCAATGGTTCGAATGTGGTCGCCGACTACATCAGCAACCTGATCGGCACCACCGATAACGGCATTGGCAGCACTTTGAGCCACCTCGCCTGGGTGGCGCAGAACGAAGGGCAAACCACCCACTCGGTCAACGCGGTTTATAACCAGATGGCTGAGCTGCTGGTGCAGCTGCGTGACTCCGTGGGTCCACGCGGTGCCAGCCAGAACCTGCTGAGCATCAACGAAAACATGCGCCAGCAGATGGAGGAAACCAAAAACCGCTTGCATACCAGCGGCCCGGCTGGCGGCATTGGGGCGCGCATTGAGTACGTGCGGGCCAACGCTTCCAGCATTGTCGAAGCCCTGAACCAAGCCTACGGCACCAGCGCCACGCGCTACGCCAAAGGCGGGGTGTTTACCAACCAGGTGGTCACCAGCCCCACGCAGTTTCAACTGGGGTTGATGGGCGAGGCGGGGCCGGAAGCCATCATGCCGCTGACGCGGGGGCCAGACGGCGCACTGGGTGTGCAGAACTTTGGCGACGCAAACCGCGCCCTAGTCGCTGAAGTGCGGGCCCTGCGGGCCGAAGTGGCCCAGCTGCGGGCCAGCAACGAGCAGGGGCAAGACATCCAGATTCGTGAACTGCAGATCCACAACAAGCGCGAGCGCCGTTACGACGGCGGCACCCACAAAAAAGTGGGCACCGATGTCAGCAGCCCGGTACAGGTTGAAATCGTGGAAGAGGTGCCGGCATGAGTACCTTCATCTTCATGCCGCGCAAGGAAGTCACCGACGACTTCATGGCCAGCGACGTGCCGGAAAACGAACACCCCGCCTACAGCGCCGTGACCACCTACGCCACCGGCAACACGGTGATACACGAACACCGGGTGTACGAATCCAAGCAGGATGCCAACACCGGCAACACGCCGGCGCCAGGTGGCACGGCTTGGTGGATCGATGCCGGCCCCACCAACCTGTACGCCGCGTTCGACCTGCTCAACTCCACGCAGACGCAGCAGGCCGAGTCGTTTGAATACACCTTCACATCCGCCGACATCATCACCGGCGTGTACCTGTTCAACCTCGATGCCAGCTCGGTGCAGGTGATCATGACCGACCTGGCCGTGGGCGGTGACGGCGAGGTGTACAACGAAACCCGCGACCTGCAAGACAACACCAACATCACCGACTGGGACCTCTACTTTTTCGAGCCCATCACGCAAACCCGCAAGGCCGCCTTCCCGGATTTGCCGTTCTACTACAACGCCGAAATCAAGGTCATCGTCAACAACCCGGGCGCCGTCGCCAAAGCCGGGTCGATCGTGATCGGGCGCCAGTACAACCTGGGCGTCACGCTGCAGGGCGTGGTGGAAGGCATCGAAAAGCTGAGCGTCATCACCCGCGACCCGATCAGCGGCGACGTGAACATCGTGCCCCGCGACTACCCCGAGGACATCAGCTACCCGATCTCGCTGAACAGCCCGGAGATCCCCCGGGTGAAACGCATCCTCACCGACAACCGCGACACCCCTGCGGTATTCGCCGGGTCGCTCGCCGCCGTCGACACCATCGTCCTCGGCCTGTACGACGGCTGGCGCATCACCCGCCAGAACGCCTTGCTCTCCAGCTGCTCCATCGACGTAAAAGGAATCGCCAACTGATGCCTACGCAAATTCCACAATTCGACCCGTTCCCGCAGCGGCAGTCGGATGGCGCCCAGTTCGCACCCAACGTGGACGCCTACTTCCGGCAGCAAAACGATACGTTCATCCCCGC
>SPJJ01019291.1_pt1 | contig 23998 bp, 28 predicted proteins | sample 3741741 | NCBI WGS metagenome assembly SPJJ01 (sample SAMN10925908, study PRJNA522277) | cold seep metagenome | isolation source: Elba SIP-enriched marine methane seep metagenome, extraction at timepoint T1 | place: Italy: coast of Elba, Mediterranean Sea | collected 2014-05 | reverse complement strand
GATCTGCGCGACGTCGAAGTCCGGCACCGCCAGCTCCTCGAGCACCGCGCCTGCGGCGACGTCGAGGATCTTCGCCTTGAGCGGGGCGATGATGTCGGCGGCGTCGTTCGACGCGTCCAGGTTCGGCCGGGTGAAGCCGAAGAGCTGCTCGCCGAGCTCGTCGCCCGTGCGGATGAGGCTATCCCGGTGCTGATGGAGCCACTGGCCCAGCTTCGCGCCGACGGCCGGCTCGATCGCGTCGTCGACTACGTGGTAGAGCGGCTCGCGGAACCGGCCCGGCACCAGCGGCGCCGTCGGGTCCGTCAGCATCTTCTGGGTCGGTGAGCTCACGCGGGCTTCGCGGGCTTCCCGGGCGTGCCGTGCTTCAACAGCGAGAGCATTCGCGAAGCCGCGGTGCCGACGACCGTCGCCGCGCCTGCACCGGCGGCGAGCTCCGTGCCGGTCACGCCCTGCGAGGACTGAGCCTTCGCCTCGGCAGCGGCCTGAGCCACGCTGCCCATCGCCGTCGTGACAGCGTTCATCAACCCTTGGGCCGTGTTCATGGTGGCGATGACCTCGGCCTGCTTCTCTGGCGGCAGGTAGGGCACGATCGCCTCCGCCAGCGCCGACAGGACGCCCGTGGTCGCGGCGATCGCGCCAGTGGTCTCGGCGGCGGTCATGCCGGCGCAGGAGGCGAGGAACATCGCGCAGAGCGCGAACAGTGCGTAGCGGGTTCTCATGTCTTCTTTTGGATCCACCAGCGGCGCGTCCACACGCCCACGACGATTACCAAGCACAGCATCCCGCCGAATTGCATCAACGGGGACCAACCGGACATCCGGTCCCCTGCGTCGAGCAGGGTCTCCACATGATCGGTCTCCGTCGACGCGACGTCCACCGGGTTCGTTGAGATAGGCTGCGGGGGTTGCTGCCGCGCCAAGTAGTAGGGCGGCGTCTCCGGCCACGACCAGCGCACGGCTTGCTCGGGGCGGGAGAGCTTCCACGAAGCCCATACGCCCAGGCCGTAGCCCATGCCCGTATCGTTGGCCAGGAAGGAGCGGTCGTCTTGCGCCAGCCAATCGAACTGCGAAGCGTTCGCGCTCACGCCGACCTCGTCAGGCAGCGAGCACGACGCCAGCAGGGCGGTGGCGAGGTAGCGTCTCACAGCAGCTTGGCCGCCTGGACCGCCTCATCGTGGCGCTCTACGAACTGCGCCGCCGTCTCGTCGTCGCGACGGGTGGTGCGAACGGTGATGGTGCGACCGCTCTGGGTCGTAACGAGCTCCTCAAGCGTCTGCATGACTCGCAACCTCTTGCCCATGCCGGTAGCGATGCTGCGGTCCAGGCCGGCAACCTGACTCGCTGCGAAGACAACGATCACGCAGAGCACCAGAAGTGCCCCCAGGATTAGCGGTGCGATCGTTCGGCCCTGCATCTACTGCTACTACCCGAGCAAGGACCATTTCCTTATCCGCGTTACGCCGATGTCGCATTTAGCGCCCCTCCAACGACGTAATCCGCCGCTGCATGTCGGCGATCTGCGCCTTCAGCTCCGCCATCTTCCGGCCGTCGCTCGTGATCTGGTGCGTGTTGCGGTCGATGGCGAGCTTGACGTCCTTGAGCGTCGCGTTCATCCCGTCAACGCTGGTGCGCAGCGTGGCCAGATAGGCAGCTCCGCCCACGGCCGACACCAGCAGGGTTCCGAGAATCCCGAGGTTCACCTTGGTCGTCTGGTCGATGGTGGTCATGCCGTTACGCGTCGGGGTAGATGCCGTAGCTCGCGCCGATGATCGCGCGCGAGCCTTCGGTGCCGACCGGTTCGGGCGGCGTCAGGTAGGGGATGATCTGGCACCGGTGCTTCTTGAGCACTTCGGCGACCTCGGCGCCGCACTTCGCGGCGCGCTCGCGCATCTCGTCTTCCGGGGACTGCTCGGGAAGGTTGAGCTTCGGCTCGCTGCTCTTCGTCATGGTAGCCACCATCCTACGGTGCGGGCTCCAGCGAGACCCACGCCGATCCGTCGTAGAACTCGGGGTATTGCGTCGTTGTGTTGTAGCGGAACATCCCCTCGACGGGGGTGCTGGGGCGCTGCGCGGTGGTCCCCTGCGGCAGCAGCACCGTCGATCCGGTGTTGCCCTGCCCCAGCTCGACGCGGACGTCACCGTCGGCGTGCTGGTAGGTGTGCACCGCCTCGGTCTCGTTGTGGTCGATCTTGAGGCCGTCGGTCGTGGCGTCCTGGTAGAGCTCGACGCTGTTCGCTGCGAGCGTCCCCGTCGCCGTCGGCAGGCCGAGCGAGAAGCGGACCCCCGGCGCGGCGAGCACGTGGCTCGTCGTCGCGGCGTCGCTGGTGACGTCAGTTACGTCGAGCGGCGCCGCTCCGACAGAGTAGTAGTCCTCGAGCTCGAACCGCGGCGGGTGGAACAGCACGCCACCGTCGCCGGTGCCGCCGCGCGCCCTCGCCGCCTCGGGGTCCTCGACGTGCGCCCACTCGGCCTCGTTCGCCCGCTGCGCGCCCCACGCGTGCAGCGTGAGCGTCTGCGGCCGGCGGCGTTCGTCGGCGGCGTATAACCCTGCGGGCATCTGCGGGTTGTGCTCGAAGTTGGGGAACCCGTCGGCGGTGAGCTGCGGACGGAACTGCACCGCCGCGAAGCCCTGCGCCATCGGGCGGAACAGCGCGTAGAGCTGCCGGCGGCCTTCCGCGACCCCCACGCGCTCGACGACGCCGGGGAGCTCTTGCGGCTCACGCGTGATCGGGTCGGAGCCAGACAGGCGGTCGAACTCGAAGCGGCCGTCCTTATACGGGGCACCGCCATAGCCTCGACCGCTGCGGCCGCCGGACAGGGGGAGGATCTCACCGCCGCCGGTTTTCTGCAGCGCCTTCCCCGAAGGGGGCGCAATCGAGCTCCCGCGCATCGGCGCACCGGTGGCTTGGTCGGGGCCGCCGGCGGCCGGGCCGCGGCCGCCGCCACGGCCGCCCGTGGGCCAGCCTGCGCCCCTCCCGTTGCCGGGTGGGCCGTCGGTGCCCCCCGACCCTCGGCCGCCCGTGGTGGGCCGCCCCTGGCCCGTAGGCGGAGCGCCCGGAGCGGGTGCCCCGGGTGTGCCCGTCGGAATGCCCGTGATGGGCCGCCCTGGCTGGGGGCCGGGAACCGCCGGTCCTGGCGTCTTGCACGGCTGGGACGGCTGCCCGCCCGAGCCGCCGCCCGGGGTCGGACCTGCGGGCGTGCCTCCGCCCGTGGTCGTGCCCCCGCCCGGCCCGCTCGGCTGGCCGGTAGTCGGGCCGCCTTGCCCGCCACCGCCCGGGGTGGTCTTGCGGCCGCCGCCGGTGACCGGGTGACCGGGGCGCGGCCCGCCACCGCCACCGCCGCCGCCACCGCCGCCACCGCCACCGCCACCGCCCCCGCCACCGCCCCCGCCGGGGGTCGGCTGGCCGGTTGTCGGCGGGTCGGGGTCGCCCGTCGTCGGCTGCACGTCCGGCGACTCCGCCCAGAAACGCCACCGGCCGGACTGCGCGCCGCCGCGGAACGAATGCGTCGATTCGCCGTGGTAGGAGAGCCACGCACGCGCCTGCATCGGCAGCGGGTCGGGTGAGGGGTAGTCGCCGAAGAACTCAATCGGCGCGTCCTTCTCGGCGTCCTGGTAGAAAAACGCCCGGGTGCTGATATGCGCCGCGTTGATCGGGTGCCCGTCGCGGTCGGTGCCGTGGCGGTGCTTGTCGCCGGTGGACCCAGGGTGCAGCGGGCCGTCGGCGCCCATGGACGCCATGAGGCCGATCGCGTGCCCGGCGGTCAGCGTCGGTGCGAACGTGCCGAACCCCTTCGGCTCCTTCTCGTCCTCGTTCGAAGCGTCCGAGCCACCGCCGAAGGCGCCGGCGCCGTGGCTCAACGTGCCCTGCAGGGATCGACCGTCGGTTCCGGTGGTCGGTCCGCCGGTGGTCGGTCCGCCGGTGGTCGGGCCGTTCGAGCTTGGCCCGCCGGTGATCGGGCCGGTCGGCGGCGCGGCGCCGTCCGCCGCCGAGAAGAACGCCCCGTAGTTCGGGATACCGTCGGCACCGCTGGCGGTGAAGTTGAGCGCGATCGTGTTGCCCTGCGCGCCCTGCAGGTCCGCGAACGACTGGCCTGGATCCACCGCGATGACGCGCACGAGCGACTGCAGACGTGCGTGGCGGCCGCCGATGCCCGGGCGGTCGCGCTCGTCCATGCAGAGCTCGTGAGTCGGTTGCAGGTCGACGACGAGCGTCCCGCACTCACCGGGGCCTCGCGCGTTCGGCGCGATGAGACGCGGGTCGGTCCACACTGCGCACGCGTGCTGCCCGGATTCCTCCGTGCCCGGCAGCACCGTCAGCAGCGCGCCGCGCGGCACGTGCGACAGGCCGACGGGCCACGAGGGTTGGAGCTCGCGATACCGGGTGTCGTTCTTGAACTTGTAATCGCGCAACGGCTGCACGTCGACGCGGCCGTAATAGCCGTCGGCGTCGGTGGCGAGCGTGCCGAACACCGGAGACCATGAGCCCATGCCCCGCGCCGAACGCTCCCGCGTCTGCCAGAACATGTAAGGATGCAGGTCGCCGAGCGTCCCGAGGCCGTGCTCCTTCCCATACTCGAGGAGCGCGTCGCGGCCGTTGTTCGCCTGCTCGGTCGGCGTGAACTTCGACACTCGACCGGCCGCCATCATCTGCCGACCGTCGACCGGGGTGCCGTCCTGCCCCGCGGCGTGGTCCTGGAGCGGGAAGAACCCGACGTTGGCGAAGTGGGTGAAGCCGCTCATGCTCGGAAGGGGACGATACCCAGGAGGATCTGACGCGTCGACTCAGGCATCAAGGCGAAGCGTGAGATCGACCGGTTCTGGCCGGGGAAGTTGTGGACGACGCGCACGGTCGAATCGGGCGCGGTTCCGACGGCGATCGCGACGTCGCTTGTGTTGCCGTGCAGCGCGAGCGGTTGGTCCGGGGTGCGCGTCACGAGCGAACCGATGATGTTGTCGGAGAACGAAGCCAGCGACTCCGCCGCCAGCGACACCGCGTGGCTGCTGAGGTGCCGCTCCTGGTTCATAATCTGGTAGCCGGGGAACTCGGTCTCTTCGGTGCCGGGTTCCTCGTCGCTGCCGAGCGTCACGCCGAGGATGTCGCGGATGCTCGAGAACGCTTCGGTCTCGTCCGTCATCGCGAAACGGGCGGTCGCCTCGCCCGGCGGGACGAACAGATGCAGATCGGGTCCCGTGCCGCCCTTGATGCGGAACTCGCTGCGGAACACCGCGTCGATGTCGTTGATCTCGACAGTCTCGCGGTGGTAGCGCCTCGCGTTGTTCGGCGCCGCAGGCACGATCGTGAGCAGCACCGCGAAGTCGGTGGTCGGGTCGAGCCAAATCCCGTTCGAGCCGCCCTCGACGACCATGCCGCTCCCCATCGGCTGCTCGTCCTGGAGGCGGAGCAGCGTGGTGGGCTCGACGCCGGTCGCGTTCTGGTCGTTGACGAGGTTGCACGGGATGTAGCTCCCTTCGGTGCCCGCCGGCGGCAGGATCGTCGAGAGCGTGAAGACGCCGAGCTCTTCGTCGACGATCGAGACGCGGAACGGCCCCGGCCCTTCCTCCGCGGTGAGCAGGTTCCGCGTGCCGTCGCCGATCTGGTCGAGGTTGCGGTAGTACTTCCCGTTCATCGCGTCACCGCGGCCCGGCATACGGACGCCTTTGGAGTTCGGGATGAAACACGCCTGCCCCCACACCGCCGCCGGCTGTCGCGCGCCCGTCACCGGGTCGAGCAGGCCGACGCGCACCGCGCGCAGCGACCGGATGCGCTCCATGTACTTGCGGTTGATGCGGAAGCTCTGGCGGAAGTGCTGGCGGATCATCGCGACGCGGCCCGCCACGGTGCCGTTCGGGTCGGTGTCAAGGCGCGCGCCGAGCACACCCTCGAGGTCGCCGTGCACCCAGTGCGTCTTGATCGTGTCGAACGTCCACGGGAGCGACCCCTCCGGCTTGATCTCATCCCACGCCGCGAGCAGCTCGGAGAACTCGACCCACGTGCCCGGCGGCACCTTCTTCGGCACGCGCTGGTTGAGCTCGGCGTCGAACTCACCCCCGATATCGGTCTCGGGGTCGACCGTCGGCATGACGTTCTCGATGTAAGGTTCGGCCGCCACCGGTGCCGCCGACGTGCCACCGCCGAGGCTGTCTTCGTAGCGGAACATGACTTCGATCTCGCGCTGGTAGTGCACGATGACCTTGTTCGGCCGGATTGCTTTCCGGTCAGCCCAGACCGGTCGATCGCCTGCGTAGGTGTCCGGGGGGAGCTGCTGGTAATACTGGCGGAGCTTCTGCAGGTCGGTGGCGTCGTAGACGACCGTCTCGCCTTCCGCGTTGACGTAGACGTCGGCGCCCGGCACAAGGCCGAGCACGCGGGCGAGCGCGGCTTCGCCGGGGTCCGCGAGCGTCAGTCCCATCACGGTGAACTGCCCTTCGTTCGTGCCGGGCTCTTCCTCGATGGGCCAGCTTTCAACCCTCCACGTGTCGCCGGTGCCGTGGAGCTCCTCGAGCACGTTCTCGACGATGTCGCGGGCGAGCCACCGCTGCTGGCCTTGGTCCCCGCTCTTCAACGAGTAGGCGAGGTAGTCGTAGACGTCGACGACGACCTGCGTCTCGACTGGCACGCGCTGTTTCGTGTCGCGATCGCCCGTCTTGCGCGGCATGTTGTAGTCGCGCGTGACGAGCTGGTAGGTCCACTGCCAACGCTTGTCGGCGACGACGAACGCCGACCGGTGCGGGCTGTCGCTCGCGACCTCGTGCAGGATGTAGACCTTCTGAATCCGCGTCGTCTTGCCGCGGGCGTCGGTGATCTCGAGCGTGAGCGGCTTCCCCATCGAGCCGCGGAGCCGCTGCTCGAACCGCTCGCGCGTCGTCGAAAACGTCGTGCGGTAAGGCTGCGTGCCGCCGATGAATTGCCACGCGACGCCCGCGGAGGCCGCGAGCGGGACGCCATCGAGCGTGACTTTGGCTTTCGAGAGCGTCATCCGGTGATCGGGTTACTAGTGCGGTTGCCGGGCTTGCGGTGGAACCGTTCGACGATGGTCTCGGTCAGCACCGACACCGCCAGCCGCTCGGCGGCCTGCGGGTCTCCGATGTAGCGGCGGTCGACCTGCGATCCGCTGTTGATGACGTTCCACCCTTCCTCCTGCACCTTCGACGTGTCACGGTTGTCTGGTGCCTCGATGCCCGCGACCGCGCGGTCGAAGCGCCCGATCGGGCCTTGGGCGTTCGCGCGCTCGATGAGGCGCTTTTTGGGTGTCTCGTCACCGAGGGCGATCGCGGTCCGGGTCCACACCCGTTCGAGCACCGCGAAGCCGACGTCCGCGTCGTAGGCGTATTCATCGGCGGCGTGCTGCGGGGTGTAGTCGATCGTGCGCGACTCGCGGTAGGCGACCGACTGCGTGAGCTCGAGCAGCGGGTCTCCGCCGGCGCGTTGGTAGATGAATTGGAAGGTCGCGCTGATCCGGTTGGACGTCGTGTCGTAGCCGACGCGCGCTTCTTCGACCCCATACTGCGCGGGGTCAAAGTTGCTGATGAACAGCGCGCGAATGTGGTCCTTGATCTTGCCTTCGTAGACCGACGTCAGGCTCGTCGTCTCGTCGACGTCGACCGCGCAATCGTACTGCGCGATAACCCGCTTCAACCGGTCGGCGCCTTCGCCCGAAGCGGCGGTGCCGAGCGCACCGACCTGACTGTCGCCGGGGTATTGGCCGACGTCGGTGAACGTGATTCGGTGGTCACGGATCTGCGAGTCGTCGAGCGCACCCTGCACCTGATTCGCGATGATCTCCTGGTAGGTGCGCGACCACTGGAGAATGTGGGTGTCGGGCGTGCCGTCGCTCTGCCGCTGGCGGTCGAGCGTGTAGGTCTCGTCGAGCAGCTCGAACGTCGCCGACGAGTCGACCGCGTCGAGGTAGTCCGTGGCGACCGCGTCGCCCCCGCTCTCGTAATGGCTCTTCGCGGTGCCGGCGCTGCTCGCTGTGTAGACGCCGCGCATCGAGACGACCTTCCGGCGGGAGGGGTCGTAGTCGACGAGGATCTCGATGTCACGCAGACCGCCGTCGCCGGCACCGTCCGCGGGGAGCTCGCCCGTGATGGTCACCGTGTAGGCGCGCGAGTAGCCGCGGTCCGTCTCGGGGTTGCCGCTCTTCGCGATCTGCGCCTCGGTGTTGAGGATCGACGTCCCGTGGACGTAGGTCCAGACGTTGCCGTTGATGCTGATCTCGAGCTCGTCACCGCTCGCGAGGCGCGTGCGGAACGCGTCCTCAAGCGTCTCGCTGGCGCTCTGCAGACCGCTATAGCTCGCCGCCACAACGATCACGTCGAACACCAACCGGATCGACTCGAAGGTCTTGTCAAGGACGTAAGGGCCGAGAAGCTGGTACGTGTCGACGCTGCCGCCAACCGTCGTGTCCTTGTAGGTGATCGAGAACGGGTTGCTAATCGCCATGGCCTACCATACCTGCGGAAGTTGTTCCATGAGCCACCGCGCGACGTCGGCCATCTCCTTGCCCAGCATCTTCACGATGCGATTTCCGAACTGCTCGAGGTCGATGCCCCCCGAAAAACGTGGGTCCTGGTCGATGGCGCTCCGGCCCCTCTCCTGCGTCTCGCGGAGGTCGCGAATCGTGTTGAACATCTGGTGCGCGCCCTCGGGGATCTTGTTGTCGTTCGCGCCGATCTGGTAGGCGAAAGCGTTCTTGATCTCCTCGCGGGCGGCGCGTCCGGCGCGCGCGTGGTCGTCGTCGTCGCCGAGCATCCACTCGTTGATAGCCGCGCCGATGGGGGCGAACGACTCGCTCAGGATGTCACCGAGGCCGCTCGAGCTCGACTGCCGGACCGCGGCAATGCCGGTGCCGATGCCCACGCCGAGACCTGCACCGCGCGCGGCAGAGCGGAGTCCACCGCCGACGGTGTCGCGGATCCCTTTCCCGATCCTGCCGGCGGTGTTCTTCGCCTGCATCTGTAGCCGCTGCAGAGCCGCGGTGGCTTGCCGGTCCTCGAGCCGGAGCTTGAACGTGGTCGTCTCGGTCATCGGCTCTTCCGCTTCCGACCGCTCGTCGGGTTGTTGAGGACGTGCACGAACCGCCGGAACGCTTTCAGGAGCACGGACCGTAGAGAGTTCTTCGATTCCTCGCCGAACAGCTTCGCCATCTTGACGACGAGGATGTCGTACGTGGAGTTCTGCGGGAACGCGTTGCGGAGCGCCGAGGCGCCAACCTCTTCGCGCTGCGCCATCATCTTGAGGTCTTCGAACAGGCGCACTTGCTGCTTGGTGACGCCTTCCTTGCCGGCGATGAACGAGAGCGCGGGGTCAGTCTGGAAGCGCGCCCGCGTCCGCGTCGCCGCGCGTGCCTCGTCGTCGTATTGACCGAGGAACGCGTCGTTGAGCTGCTGGCCGAGACCCTCGAGCGGAGTGCCGGTCATAATGCGGGTCCTGACGATCGCCGCGGTCACCACCGCGGCGACCATGAGCCCGATAGGCGTCCCCGCCGCACGTCGCGCCGCGACGCCCGCCCCGCGGGCTGCAAGGCCCCCGGCGCGCCGCGCCATACCGCGTTGCGCCACGCCTTTCGTGGTGCGGCGTCGGTGGACCTTTCGCGCCCTGCGCGCCTGCTTGAGCCGCCGAAGCCGGTTGGCCCACCCTCCGCGCTTGCCGGCGGCGGCCATCTTGCGCTCCTCGCGCATCCGGTCGACGGCGTCGGTGGGTGCGGTCATCCCCGACAGATCGGGGATAAACACCATGTCGTCGCGACTGCTCATAGCACCAAGTAGCTCCCGAGCTCAGGGTCCGAGTAGGCGGCGCCCGTCGCGCCACCGTGCCCGTTGTAGACCGCGAAAACGTGGTAGGTCCGGCCGGATACGGCGGGCTCGTAGACTGACAGGTCGGCGCCCTGGTAGACGGTCGCGTCGAGGTCAGAGTAGCTGGCCACCGGGTCGGTGCCGGAGACGTAGCCGAGGTGGTATTCGATGAAGTCGAAACGCGAGCTCGTCCAGGCGCCCTCCCACGTCCAGGTGCCGTTGCTGACTCGGAGCTCTTGCGGCGCTGTGTAGCGCGGGGCGCTCGTGCAGAGCGCCGTCACCGTGAACTCCTCGAGCGCGATCTGCTTGCCTTGCTGGCCGAGCGTCGCCGGCGCCCCGGTGCCGCTGCCGGAGACGACCACGGCGGCGCCGTCGTAGGCGGTGAGCTTCTGCACCGTTGCCCGGACGCGCTCGCCGATCTCGAGGACCCCCGCGCCTTGGCTCGACCCGTAGCTCGCCCTGCTGCCGCCGATGATCGCGTGCTCCCCGAGCGGGTCGCCGGCGACCTCCGCCGCGATCGCGACGGAGAACTGCTGCTCGATCAGGTCTGGATCGTCCGGGTCCGGCGTGCCCCCGCCGACCGTCACCAACGCGAACGGGAACCCCGGAGGGTGCACGTCGTCGGCCGCCGCGCCGGCGTAGCAGTAGACGGACTGCGACCCGAACACCGTCTCGCCGGTCCCCGAGGGCCAAACCGCTTGTTGCAGTTCGTGCTTGAGCTGCTGCGCCATCTGCCAGGGGTTCACGGTGCCCTCCGCGTCGTCGGTTCGGCACCGAACAGGCTCGGCGTCCGGCGCTTGTCTGTGTGCGTCTCTGTGCGCCGATCTCCGAACCCGGCCAACGACTCGCGCGGCGGTCCGCTCGGCTCCTGCGCAGGCTCTGGTTCGGTCTCGCGGCCCTTCTGGATGCGGTCGATGAACCCAGCCGCGAGGCGGCGCACGAGCGTTTCCTCCGCCGCCGGGCTTTCGACGGCGTCGACGCCTGCGTCGGCGGTCTCGGGGTCGGCGATCGCGTAGGCGAGCGCGATCGCGCGGTCGGTGTCGAACTCGTCACCGATGGCCGCGAGCGCCTCTTGCTCGATCTGCGACAGCCGGAGGAAGGGTTCGTAGGGCGGTCTGCCCGCGCGCAGCCAACGCGCGTGCGCGTCGGTGGTGAGCTCGACGGGTCTCTTGCGCCAGAACGTCACTGCGGGCCACCATGCCATGGTGGGTATCCTACAGGGTCAGGTCGGCGAGGCGGCCTACTTCGACGATCTTGCTGGCCCCGTCGCGCAGGCATTCGACCGCGAGCGGGATCCCGAGCTCCTCTTGGCGCTGCCAAGCGACCTCAGCGCCGTCGGTCCAGTCCGGCACCCCGCGGTAGACGAGACACGCGGGGGCGTGGATCGGGTCGTCTGGGACGTAGAGCAGCGACACCGCGCGCCCGAGCGCGGACGCACCGCCGACGCGGAGCCCAGGCTCGCGCATGACGGCGTGGCCCGACGTGGCGCCCTGCACGAAGTTGTTCGCGAAGAACCGCTCGACCGCGTCGTCGTCCCACCCGCGTAGGAAGCACGAGAACACGAACAGCGCCGGAGGCTCCAGCACGTCGCTCGACTCCCCACCGAGGCCCTCGCAAGGCACGCGGAAGGGGGCGCCGACGCGCGACAGCGCGACAAGCCGGGTCTTCCCGACCTCGGTGCCGCCGTAAGGATACGCGAGCGACAGGTCGCTCGGGGAGACGACGAGACGCCCCGGGGCGCGGAGGATGCGGGTCGCGTTGCCGGTGGTCACTTCGCCTCCACGATCTCGAGACCGATGATCTTGCGGACGCCCTTGCGAGCGTTGTCCGTGATGCCGAGGAAGGGTCGCGCCGGCACTGTCTGCTTGAGCTTCTCACCCCGGAACTTCCGGTTGAGGACCCACCCGAGCCGCCTTTTGATCTCGAGCGGCTGGCTCTTGAGCCAGCGCCACAAGCCGCGGCGCACCTTACCCGTGATCGGCTCAGACTCCGTCTCGCCGCCGAACTGGTGCACTTGGGCGTAGGGCAAGCGGGTTCCGACCTCGACCGTGTCGCCGTTCACGTTGTGCGCGATGGACCGCATCAAGTCACCGGTGTCGCGCAACGCCGGCCGCATCTCGAAGCGTCGGTTAGGCGGCTTGCGCTTGCCCTGCGCGAAGTCGCGGACGATGCCGAACACGTTCACCGGGGCGCGCGCGTCCCAGACGCGACCCTCGAACTGCTGTTCGCGGAACGCGCGCTGAGACTCCGCGACCAGCAACACGCCGATCTGGTTGAGCGCGGTGGCGGGGTTCTTGAGCGCGCGCTCGACGCGCTCCATCTTCTCGCCCTTCTTGAACGTGACGCGCGGCATCTAGTCGTCGTTCCCGGTGTCGCGGGTGCTCGGCATGATGCCGTAAGGCAGCGACCGCCGGTCGCTCCACCCGTAGCGCGTGCCGCTCTCCTGCGTGGTGATCGTGCCGCTGTTCGAGCTCGGGCCGGGCCGGCCGCGCGGCGAGGTGCGCCGCACCTTGGCGACCATGCCATCGTCCCCGAACACCGTGTCCCACTTGACTTGCTCGATCGACGTCGCGGCACCGCCGCGGCGCCAGAGGAGCGCGATCACTCCTGCGGCGGCGACCTCGAGGTGCAGCCCGTCGGTCTCGTCGAAGTCGACTTGCGCGTAGGCGGGCCACAAGCGGATGGTCGACAGCGCAGCGGCGACACCGACCGTGTCGTCGACAGCGGTCGCCGAGCGGTCGCGGATGTTGGTGAGCGTCACGAGACCGGCGGCGTCGTAGACGCTCTCAACGTATGCCCAGAGATCGTCTTGCGCTGCCATAGGTTAGGTCGGGTCTGCGAATGACGGGGTGCCGCTGCTCGGCAGGTAGCCGAGGCCGGCGACGAACAGCCACCACTGGATCTTGCCGGTCGCCGGCGCGCCGCCAGTATCGGTGAAGACGAGCGCGTCGTCGAGGAGCCACGACACCGGGGCCGTGCCGCCGCCGGCGTTCTGGCGCATCCACCAGTAGGTTCCGTCGATGAGATCGTAGGGCGCGAAGATCACGTCATCGACAAGCACGTTGCCCGTCGTGTTCGACGCGAGCTCGATCTCGATGTCGAGATCCGCTTCGTTGAACTGGCGGAACCACTGGCTCGACGTCGGCGAGCCGGCGCCGATGATGAGCTCGTTCCACTGGTCGTTTGTGCCCGTGGTCACGTCCACCGAGACGTTGCTCGTGCCCATACGGAGCGTGAGCGTGCCGTCCGCCGTAGCCTCCCTGCGCCACATCAACCGCACCTGATACGGCAGGTCGGGGTCGAGGCGTCGCGAGCGCATCGCGGACAACGGCTGCGAGATCTTCGCGTTCCCCGTGAAGTCGAGGCTGGCATCGGTGCCGGCCGTCGCGCCCGGGTGCGAGCGGTAGTAGGCCGACGTATCCTGCGAAATGTTCGCGCTACCACTGTCCTCGGTCCAGCCGGTGAACTTCGGCGTCGCGCTCGCGTCGTAGGTCGTGAAAGACGAATTGGTCAGCAGCGACCCCCCGGCGGAGTTGCCCGCGTTCTTGGATACGATGGTCGTGTTCGCACCGACACCGCTGCCGAAGTTGGCGCGCAGCACCGAGTCGAAACTCGACGCCTCGCCGATGACCTCGAAGATCTCGGCGTGCTCGTTGACGCCGCTGTTCCGGTCGGCGACACACTTGAACCGCTTCTTCTCGACGTGGCACGCCTCGAGGTCGTGGGCGTTCTCGTCGACGGTCAGGCGCTCGATCGCGCCGTTCCCCGTGCCGCTCGTCGTGGCCGTGGTGTCGTAGGTGATCGCGCGCGACTCCACGGTGAGCGTGTTCGCGATGAACCAATCGTAGAGCGCGCGGAACATCTCCGGCACCGACCGCTTACCCGAGCCGAAGCCCTGCGTCGTGGCGGCGTCGGAGTCGATCCGGGCCATGTACTCGAACAGCACCGGCGTCAACAACGCTTGCGCGCGTGCCGGGCTGAGGAGATCGGAGCACCCCGCGCGGAAGTCGTTGGCGAAGCGCGCGAGCTCCTCGGGCAGGTAGTCGCCCTCGAGGCTCTGCTCGAGCGTGTCCCACAAACCGCCGGCGCCCGCGTGGGTGCCGTCGACGTGGGCGCGCATCGTCTCGAGGATGTTGACTGCAGCGCGCCACTGCGTCTGGATTTCCGCTTCTGAGGGGGTGCCGCTCATGGGTTACTTGAGGAGGTCGTCGAGACCCGTGAGCTCTTCCGGCCACTGAAGGCCGGACATCTCGAGCGGGTCGGGGTAGTAGTCGCCGCGGACCGGGTTCTTCTGGTCCGCGCACATCTGCGCGAACATGAAGCGCGCCGCGGGCACGTCACGATCGGGGTCGGGGTTGTAGGCGCGGACCGCCTTGCCGCGGCGCTCGCGGTCGGCGATCGCCTCGGGGGTCGGAATCGTGATGAGGTGGCCGCGCCGCGGTCGCACCGCGACGTCACCGATGTTCTCGCCGGTGCCGGCCTCTTCGCGCTGACCTTGCTGGTCGAGGAACCGGATCACAGTGCGCGGCAAACGCTCGCGCAGAAGCCTGATCTTCTGCTCCGTCAGCCAGACGAGCGCGCCGATGCGCGGCGCTCGCTTCTTCTGGCCCGTGCGCATCGGGTCGCTGACGAGCTGCTCCGTCACCTTCGGAAAGGCGATGCCGGCGCAGTGGATGGTCTCGACCGGGCAAGTCGGCGTGATGCCCACCCAGTAGCGGTATTGGACGATCCGGCCCTGCTCGCGCGAACGCTTCTGGATGTCGGCAGCTAGCGCCGATCCCGCGATGTTCGTCAAGGCGCCGCTCATGTCCGCGGCGGGGGTTGCAGGGACGGCGCGCGTGCCGACGTCCGGGTTGGTTTGGGGAGCGGTGTTCTTCTTCTGAGCCATCCGGGTCATCTCCGGTTCATGGGTAATGGAAAAGGCCCCGCCCCCGAACGTCGGGGCCGGGGCCTTCCCATGGTAGCGCGGTGTCGGCGCTGCGCTAGTTGTTGACCTTCATCGCGCCGAAAGGCAGCGCGATGCCGGCGCCCGAGCGGCTGTGCCACTGCAGGTATTCTTCGCCGGTGTCGCGCACGAGGTCGCTGTTGTTCTCGCCGCGGATCGCGCTCTCCTCGATGACGCCCTTGCGGTCGAGGAAGAAGGTCGCCTTCTTCGGCGGGTTCTTCAGGAACATGAACCAGTCATCGTCGGCGATGCGCTGGGTGCCCCAAAGGGTCACGTTGCGGCTGGCGTCCTGCACGAGGTTCGTCGGCGTGGTGCCGGCGTCGGTGCCGAGCACTTCGCCCTGGCGGCGCTGCAAGAACGCCTCTTCGAACGCTTCCGTGTAGGCAGCGCCGTGGATGATGATGACACCCGAGTCGATGACCTCGTCGGCCAGGAGCGGTTGGCCCTTGCCGTCTTGGTACTGCTTCCACTGCTCGATGCCGTTGTAGTAGTCGGTCCGAATGGCCGACACCGACGCGACACCGGAGCCCGTGAGCAGGTTGCCCGACGTCACGCCGAAGCGGGCGTCGCCCGCGCCGTCGACGGTCGAGAACATGCCCGCCACGCCGTCCGGCGAAAGCGGCACCGCCGGCAGCGTGTTGGCGCTGTCGGTGAGCAGGTCGAAGAAGAACCGCTCCGGCAGCAGCGCGGCGGACTGGCCCGCCATGCGGGCGATGTCCATGAGCGACTGGGTGCGGTCGTCTTCGCGGTCCTCGTTGTGCCACTTGACGCGGCGGCCCCAGGTGTGGACAGGCACCGAGAACTGGACCGATTCGAACCCGTCGGTCGGGATGGATTGTCCGCGGATCCACTGCTCGAAGTGGGGTGCGGCCTCGAAGTAGCCGAACTCGTGCTCGCGGTTGTCCGCGCCGATGCCGAGGTCCATCACCTGCGAGATCCGCGAGTCCGCTTGACGGTTGCGGATCGCGGCGTAGGTGTCCCAGAACTCGGTGCGCAGGCCGTTCGCGAGAACGTTGCTGGCAATAACGTCACTCATGGTTGGTGCTCGCTGTTAGGGGTTGGTGTCGACCTTACGCGGTCGCCTGCGCCAGCATCTCGGCCGGGGTGAAGAGGGTGACGTCGACGTCGGTCGCCGAGCGGAACTTGCTCAGGTAGCCGATCGGGTGGTTGAGCGCGCCGATCGTCAGGGTGAGGTTGTCCGTGTCGCTGTCGGGCGAGTAGACGAGATCACCCACGTTGGCTTGCGCCGGCGTGCCGCCGACCGAGTCGAGGTGCATCAACGTCACGCCGGACTGGTCGACGCGGCCTTCCGGCACCGGGGTGCCGAGCTGCGTCGGGGCGTCGGTGTCGCCGGTCAGCGCAGCGCCCGGGCTGATGCCGGTCGCGTCGCCGAGCAGGATGCCGAGGAAGACGTCGTTTGCGCCGTCCGCCCAGTGGTTGAGGTATCCACCCTCGAGCGAGACGAGCGCGCCCGGGTAGAGAATCACGCCGTCGGCGATCGGGTAGGAGTTGTAGCCGCTTCGCGGCTGCGTCTTGTGAACACGGTTTGCGCCGAGGTCGGCCATGGGTCAGTCCTCTGGGTAGGTTGTTGGATGGGTTACTTGGCCGGCTTCGCGGCCTTGAAGCCGGCGCGGCGCATGTTGCTGGCGATGAACTCGGTGGCGCTGCGGCGGTAGCCGCGCTCGACGAGCTGCTTGTGCTGCGCGGCGAACTGCGTCGCCTGCTCGACCGCCTCGGAGCCCTGCTCGGTGTAGGCGAGCGCCTCTTCGGCAGCCGGCGTCGACTGCGCAGCGAACGCGGCAGCGCGCTCGGTGCTGCTGTTGCTCATACGGCCGAACGTCTTCTCGATCGACTCGACGTAGGCGGTGAACGCCTTCGCGCCGTGCTCCTTGTGGAACGCCTCGAGCTGGCCGCGCGGATCAGCGCCCAACGGACGGCCGTCGAGCCGCCGCAGCGCCTCGTTCACGTTGCGGTTGATTTCGTCCGCGGCGTCGCGGGCGTCGAGACGCGCCTTGAGCGCGGCGTTCTCGCCGGCGAGGCGAGCGAACTGGTCGTCTTTCTTCATGGCTGCGCCAGGGGTGGGGGCGGGCGCAGCAGCGACCGCCGGGTCTTGAGGGGGTTGTTGCTCGGCCGGCGCCATGGCGCTCATCTGAGCCAGGATCGCGGCCTTGATCTCTTCCATGTCCGCCACCGAGATCGTGCCGGCTTGGATCGACTTGCAAACCGCGGCGATGTCGAGACCGTCCTCGCTCTCGCCTTCGGCGTCGTCTTCAACGTCACCGCCGAAGTCCTTGCCGTCGTCGCCTTCGTCGTCCGACATCTTCTCGTCGGCTTCGTCGGCTTCGTCCTGCATCTTCTCCTCGTCCTCGTCGTCCGCCATGTATTCGGCGTCGTCGCGGTCGGCGAACTGCGCGCCCTTCTTCGGGCCGGGCTTCTTCGTCTTGCTCATGGGTTCGTAGTCCTCGAGGAACAGATGCGCGGATCGACCGCGACGGAAACACGCTACCACGCCGTCGGGCGTCTCGTCGCGCTTCTGCGCATAGGGGTTGCGGAAAGTCGCATCTGCGACTCGGACGGGACTGCCGCCTTGAGGCACCGCGAGCTCGCCGTCGTCGCCGCGCCGCGGCGCAGGATCGTCGACCATGAGCATGGGGAGCTCGAGGTAAGGCGGCTCGTGGTCGAGCAGCGCCAGCGAGTTGATGGCGGGTTCGTCGACGTCGAAGATCTCGACCGACCGGTAGGGGAGACGCGCGGCGATGACGTCCTCGGCGACGTAGTCGCGCGTGACGATCAGGTCCGCGAAGATCGCGGTCCGGGTGTCGCCCTTGAACGTGATCGGGCCGCTCCCGCGGATGCGGAAATAGCCGGCCGGCTCGACGGGCGTGCCCGCCTCGTGGTGCCGAATGTGCAGCGGAGGCAAGTAGCCCTCGGTCTCGGCCTGCTTCGCCTTGAGCACCGCCTCGGCGATCCACTCCTTATCGAAGTTGTTCTCCCCGCGCTCGCACTCGACGAAGATCGGGACGTTCTCGACGACGAGATTGCCTTTGGCGTCTCGCTTCGCGTTGTATTTGCCGAGGTGCATCTACGCTTGGATCTCCTGAATGACGAGGTGGTAGACCGTAATGCCCGAGGGGTCGTTCGTCTGGAGGTTGAACGTGCGCCCCGCGTCGAGCGCGAGCTCGAACGTCGTGAGGACTGTGTTCGGCAGAGCTGAGTCGATCGGCACCGTCGTTCCCGAGCTCGGGACGAGCCGGAGCGCGACCGCGGTCGCCGAGATCGTGATGCGGACGAGGTTGCCCGCGCGCTTGACCTGGAAGTCGCTCGCGAGGATGTCGGTGTTCTGCGCGGCGGCCGTGTCGGTGGTGATCGTCGCGAGCTCGGTGCGGTAGTCGTTCATTGGGTCTCGTCCTCTTCGTGCTCCTTGACGACGCGCTCAACGCCTGCGCGCACCGCGCGAGTCGGGTTCGCGGTGTCGCCACGGATCAGACGGTAGACGGTGTCGCGGCCTGCTGGTATCGCATCTGCGACTTTCTCGACGCCTTGACGCGCCACGATGCGCTGGAAGGCGCGACGGGTCTCTGGCCAATCTTCGTCGTCGGTCATCACTGTGCGTTGACGAACAGGTCCGGGCGGCCGCCGTGGCGGAAACCCTCATCGGGGAACACGCCTCGAGGAACGACGCTCTCGACGACGGTCCCGTCGTCGCGGAGTCGCCCCGAGACCTCGAGCTCGAGCGCCGAGACGTGCGAGATCTGACACCGGCAGTTGTAGCCGAGCGGCGGCGCGATGCGGTTCCACGCCGGGTTGTCGACGGCGAGAATGACGCCGTCGGCCGCGCCGTGGTTGTCGCGGGTGTCGCCGTCTCCGACGGCGTCGAAACGAAAGGCAGGCACCGCGAGCTTGATGTCTGGGTCTTGAGCAGTTCGGAATCTGCCCGCGGTGACTGCAGTATTGACGTTGGTCCGGTAGACCATGCGCGCGTATCCCTCGCTCCACGGCTCCGACAGCTCGCGCACCTGCTCGACCGACATCGACAGGCGCCGGCCGGCTTCGCCTTCGCCGATGCCCTCGCGCAGCGCGCGAGCGATGAACCCCTGCGCCTCACGCGTGACGGTGTCCTCGGCGGCGCGGACGAACGCTGCCACGCGCTCCTGCGAGTAGAGCTCCGCGATGCGCTGCGCGGTGCGCTGCGCTGCGTTGCGCAACGTCACCGGGGCGCGGCTGACGAAGTCGTCGAGCGCGTCCTCGAACGAGACGCCGGGAATGACGGTCTGCGAGAACTGCGCGCGCCGGCTCGCCGCCTGCAGCGCGTATCGAGCGCCGAGCAGCTCGGCCGCCCCCATGGTGTCCGCCATGGTCGCGGCGAGGCGCTCCCTCGCGTCGCGCGCCGCCGGCTTGTCCCCCATGACGGCCGCGACATAGAGATCGTGCAGCGCCGCGAAGTATTCGCGCGCGTAGCGCGCGCTCGTCGATTCGAGGATGCGGTCGGCTTGACTCATGCGGCTAGTTCTTCGGGATGTCCCACCGGACCTCGCCTGCTTCGTCGAGCTCTTTGTTGATCTCCTCGAAGAGCGCGCGGCCTTCGGGGGTGTCGACCGGGTTCTCCTGGCCGAGCGATGCTGCGACGTAGATCTTTTCGATCTCGTCGCCGTTCAAGTAGTCGCTCATTGTCCCTTCGCGATGAACGCGTCGTAGGCGTCTTGGTCGTGGATCGTGATCTCACCCGAACGATCGACCGACGCGATCTTCTTCGGGGTCCTGCTGGTCGTGTCGAACACCGTCGACTCGTCGAAGGCGCCCTCCTTGGCGAGCTCGGGCCAGATGCGGCTGACGCTGGCGTGCGTGCCGCGGATGACGGTCTCCGCCACCTTGCGACCCGTGCGCTCCGCGCGGGCGTTGGCGCGGTCGACGGCGACGTCGGTCGGCACCGTGGCGTAGTCGGCCTGGATGCGATAACCTCGAGACCGGTAGAGCTCGATACGCGCGCGCATCTTTTCAACGGAGCCGTCGCCGGTGCCGTCCCAGACAACGTCCTGGCCGTTCTCCGCCGCCTTCGCGGCACCGAGGGCGGTGAGGTGGCTGCTTTCCTCGTGCGCGTCAGCGGCCGCCGTGGAGTCGCCAGCCGCCACGCGATCGCGGTAGTCCGGCAAGTCGGCCTTGAACTCGTCCGGGTCGAGCGCGACGTGCAGCTCGGGGTGCGTCACCGCGCCGGCGCGGATCATGCTCGACTTGCCGGACGCAGGGCCGCCGCCCATGAAGTAGACGGTCGGGCTCTCTGACTTCGGCACGCCTTGGACCACGAGGTCTACGATCTCGGCGTGCATCGCTTGCCGCGCCGACGACCACTCGCCAGACTCCGACCGGTGGCGTGACTCGCTATCGATCCCGTCGGCGTCGACAGGGTCGGTCTGCTGCCGGTCCGCGCGGGCGCTCTTGCGGCGCTCCTTCGCTTCCTGGTGGTCCTCGAGCTCCTCGGTGGTGACGACCTGCCGGGGTGCGGCGGGCTTGCTCTCCGGCTTGCTCTCGCCCTTGGGGGCGTCATCGTCGCGCGTCTCGGTGGCGGTCGCGCCGCCGTCGTCGCCGTTCTTCGGCAGGAATTGGCCGCCCTTCTTCGAACCCGCAGGCGCGCGGGGTTGGTCGGCGAACATCGACGCGAGCTCGGTGTCCGGCTTGAACGGGTCGAGCTGGTCCGGCAACGGCTCCTTCCCGGGCACGGGTTGCTCAGGCTGCGGCGTCGCCGGCTGCTGCACGGCCGGATCGACGCCCGACGGGGCCGGCGGCGCCGGCGGAGCCGGAGGTGCGCCACCACCGCCGAAAGGCCCGCCCCCGAACGGGTCCGGCGCGGGCGCTGGCGGCGTGATGACCTCTTCGCCCGGGTCAGGGCGGCGGAACCCGGTCTGGTCGAGCACGTCCTCGAGGGAGAGCTCGACGCCCATGTTGGCGAGCACTGAGGCGACGTCGGCGCGCTCCTTCGGGTCCTCGCGCTTCTCTTGCGAGACCGAGAAGCGCGGCTTCTCCTCGGCGATGCCGAGCTCGACGAGGTTCGCGTGGTTCTTCCACCAAAGACACCCGAGCAGGTCGTCGGTCAACGTGTCCTCGAGCACTTCGCGATCGTATTGGATGAGCGCCTCGGTGCTGTTCTCCTGCACGGCCGCGAGCGCGTAGCTGCCGCCTTCGTTCGCCGCGGTGGTGAGGTTCGCGCCGAGAATGAGCGTGAAGATCGTCGAGCGGAGCTCCTCGCGGATCGTGTGCAGCAGCTCCCACCCTTGGCTGTTCATCTGCACGGTCTCGACCTCGTCGTTCTTGTCGAACACGAGCACGTGACGCGAGCGGAGATCCTCGAGCACCGAACGCCATTCGCGGATGAGCTCGGTGTTCGGCAGGCCGGTCTCCGCGTCGCGGGCGCCGTCGACCTTCGCGGTCAAGATGCCCTGCGCGAACCGCTCGACCGCCTGCAGCGACTCGTTGAAGACCTCCGTCTTGGCGTACCACCACCAACCGAGCGCCTCGCGCAAGCCGCGGCCGTGGCCGAGCGTCGCTTGGTCGTCCTGGTAGACGTGGCGGATCGTCTGCGCTGCGTTCGCGACAGACTCGGGGTCGAACCGCGTGCCCGCGACGTTCCACACTTCCCAGTGCGCCGTGATGCTGTCGTTCGCGTCGTCGATCTTCGGGACCGTGCGGTAGAACCGCTTATCGCGGTCCTCGATGTAGGTCGGAACCCACCAAGTGCGTTCGACGCCGTCACCGATGCGGAGCTGCTTCGTCACGCCGTGGATGAACCCGAAGCGGGCGCCGGAGAAGAACGCCCGCGAGAGGTTGAGCCGCGCCTGCGAGAAGTTCTTGATCGAGTCGAGCAGCTCGGTCGCGACCGACACCGCCACGGGCGCGCGGGGCGACCCCTCGAGGCGGGGCGTACACGCCCACCGCTGCCCCGCGATCATGTGCCGGCGATACTGCACCGCGTGCGCGATGTCGGCATCGCGGAGCATCTTCTCCTCGAGCTCCGGGTCGCGCAGGAGCCAGATGCTCGGGTCGTGCAGCTCGATGTTGTTCCGCCACGCCGATGACAGCGCGCGGACGTAGAGCTGCTGGCTCTGGTTCCTGAGTCGGAGCTCGGAGGTCATCGGTTACGCGCCCCCGCCCGCCTGCGGCGTGCCCAGGTTGTCGGCCTCGGCGGCCTCGCTGGCGGCCTCTTCCTGCGCAAGCTCACCGGCCGAGCGCATCGGCTCGCCCTCGGTCTTGTCCTCGGGTGCGAGGCCGCGGGATGCGTACTTACGGCGGCGGAGTTCGTCGCGGTTGTCCGTCTCGGGGTGTCGGTCCATGCGTTCTAGGGTATCACGAATCCTGGTTGTCTATGCTCCTGCGGTTCCGGTTCTTGCCGGTCGCCTGAGCGGTGTTCTTCGCCGTCACGAACGCGAGGTTGACACCGCCCCGAGCGGCGACGCCGAACTGCGGGAAGGTGAAGGCGCCCCGCGAGACGCCCTCTCCGGCGCCGACAGCACTCATGTCGAGCGCCCCGAAAGACATAGCGGCCGTGCCCGTGATCGCCGTAGAGGCAATGCCCGTCGCCGCCTGCGTGAACGCGCCGAACGTCATCGCGGCCGAGCCGGTGGCTGCGACGTCACCGGTGCTCGCCTGCTCCAGCGCGCCGAAGGTCATCGCGGCGGTGCCCGAGATCGCGAGCTGCACCGTGCCGGAGCTCACCTGCTCCAGCGCGCCGAAGGTCATCGCAGCGGTGCCGTGGTGCGCGGCCGTGCCGGAGCTCGCCTGCGCCAACGCGCCGAAGGTCATCGCGGCGGTGCCGTGGTGCGCGGCCGTGCCGGAGCTCGCCTGCTCCAGCGCACCGAAGGTCATCGCGGCGGTGCCGGCCGTCGGCGTCGTTACGGTGCCCGACGCGGACTGCTCCAGCACACCGAAGGTCATCGCGGCGGTGCCCGTGGTGCCGCTAGCCGCCCGCTCCTCCTCGACCAGTATCGTATCCCGGTGCATCGGGATGCCGGGCGAACTGTCAGTCGAATTGCCGTCGACACCCGCCGCATTGTTCCACGTGTGTTCGCCACCGTGGATCTCCTCGCCGAAGTTTCCCCCACCGCCCGCGCCGTCCAGAACGGGCATCCACCGCAGCAACCCCTCCCAGGAGACCGGAGCATTCTGCTGCATCTCGGCCCTGATCTCGTCGGCCGTCAGCACCCGGTCCCACCACTTGACGGCCTCGATCTCTGACTCTTGCGTGTCGGTGGCGTAGTTCCCGCGCTCTCCGACCCAGCCGTAGGCTACGTTACCGATGCCTACCACAGATGTCGAATCCGTGACGTCCGACACGCCGTCGAGGAACAATTCCGCCCCGTTCGCACCGTCCACCGTCAGCGCAACGTGATACCACTGGTTCAACGTGCACGCGCTGCCACTGGACGCTGCGATATAGGTGCCGTTCCAGACCTGCACGCAGATGTTCCCGTCTGTGTTGCCCCAGGCGTTACCGTGGTGGACCAGGACCTCGCGGGGGTTGGCTGCACTATCACCCTGCGTCCGAAAGAGCGTTCCGTCCCCGGAAGCTGCTGTGGTCCTCCGCCACCAGAAACAGACCGTGTAGAGCTCGGCCGAGACGATCTCGTCGCCGTTCCAGAAGTTGATGTAGGGGGTAGAGCCCCCACCCGGGCCGCCGCCGTAGCCTAGCGCCACGGGGTTAGCTCCAGGTCAGGGTGGCCGCGATCAACTGCGCGTCGCCCGTCATGGTGTCGCTACCGTTCGCGGCCTCGCGCGCAACGCGCAGCCAGAACACGTCGCCGTCGGCGATGCTGTCCAGGTTCGAGAGGGTCACGTCCACCGTATGGATGCGGTGCGCGGTCGTGCCCAAGTGCGAGTCGGTGGCCGTGCTTTCGGACGCGAACGTGTCCGTCTCGATGTCCGTGGTGTCGGTGTTCGGCGTCACCGCCGCCAGCGCCCCACTCCACACAACGTCACCGCTGGTCGCAGTGTCGCCATACCAGTAGAGCGTCAGCGTGAAGTTGCCTGACGTGTAGGACATCAACTCGCCGAGCTGCCACTGCACGGCCTCTTCCGTCGTGGCGTCGAACGACAACGAGCGCGTGCGCATCGTCGTGCCCGCAACCTTCGTGGCCGGCATGTCCGTGCCCTCGACGGGCCCGGCGGATTCAACAGGTAGTCGGATGGATGGCATTACACGTCCCTCCCGGCGCGACGCAGCGCCACGTAAGCCAGCATGATGGCCTTCTGCTCAAGCGTGGCGGAACCACG